>Ga0181400_1000346_pt1 | contig 19924 bp, 17 predicted proteins | sample 23SPOviralmetaG_FD_130129 | JGI IMG/M metagenome (GOLD analysis project Ga0181400, IMG submission 130129) | Marine viral communities from the oligotrophic San Pedro Time Series (SPOT) site, San Pedro Channel, CA, USA - 23 SPOT_SRF_2011-06-22 | ecosystem: Environmental > Aquatic > Marine > Strait...
TAGAAATGGATATGATTTACTTCCAGAAAATATTGATTCTACTCGTTTAGAATTTCTTCCACAGGATCAACTAACTACAGAGGAACAATTTACTGAAATGGCAAAGGATGCTGAAGAGGCAGGATTTGAAGGAATCATGGTTAGAAAGAATGTAGGTTATGAAGGTAAAAGAAGCCACAATCTTTTAAAGGTTAAAAAATTCCATGATGCAGAATATACTGTCTTAGAAACAATCAATGGAAATATCCGATGGACAGAAAATGGTAAACAAGTAGAAAGAGAATGTTTAAGCAGTATTATAATTGAACATAAAGGATGTAGAGTTAGTGTAGGATCAGGTTTCTCTAAAGAACAAAGAGAAATGTATTATGAATCCCCACAGGATATTATTGGTAAAACAGTAACTATCCAATATTTTGAAGAAAGTAAAAATCAAACCGGTGGTTATTCACTAAGATTTCCTGTATTAAAACATGTTTATGCTAACGGAAGGGATTGTTAATTACTAACACCTTTTAGGTACATCTAATGTGTTCTATAAATTTTATTGATAAATAATAAAAGGAAAAAAGAAAGTATAAAATAAAGTGAGATTATTTGAATCAAATAGAAGAAGGTCTATAACCATATTTGATGTGGATGATACTCTTGTGGTTACTCGCAGTAAAATTAAAGTTCATAATCCAAAAACTGGTTTTTCTACTGAACTTACCCCACAAGAATTTAATACTTTTAAGCAAAGACCAAATGATAAGATGGACTTTTCGGATTTTCAAAGTTTAGATATTCTTAAAGCTGGTAAAATTATTGAATGGGTATTTTCTATTTTAAGAAGAACTATCCAAAAGGGAAAACCTGTTGGGATTATAACAGCGAGAGATGATTCCAAACTTATTCAACAATTTCTTGCTCATAATGGTATTAATATAAATCCTCAATACATATTTGCAATTAATGATACCTCTTTAGGATTTAAAGGATCTACTTCAGAAAAGAAAAAGGATGCATTTAGAAAATTTATAGAAATGGGATTTAATGACTTTACCTTTTTTGATGATGATGAAGAAAACATTAAGCTAGCAAAATCATTAAGTAAAGAACCTGGTATTAAAATGAAAGCTAAACTAATTAAGAGTAAATGGATTCCAAGATTCAGCGACTTCAAATAAAAATAGATACATTTTCTAAAATTTTAGATAATGTTAAAAATCTTTCAAATTCATCAACGACAAAAGTTGGTTGTATTGCATTAAGAAAAGACTTCAGTAAAATTGCAAGCTTTGGTTACAATGGATCTTATAGTGGAGCCGGTATAAATGAAGAGACTGGTACAGAAGAAGACAGTCTTACTCCAGGTGAAAGTGGCTTTATTCATGCTGAGGTAAATATGATTGCTAAATTTAAAGAATATGATCCTCATAATTACATTATACTTCTAACTCTTTCACCTTGTAAAATGTGTACAAAGATTTTAGTTAATGCAGGATTTAAACATGTATATTGGATTGATGATTATCGTAACCAAGATCACCTAGAAATTTTTAAGCAGTGTAAAATCACATACGGTACAATTGATTCTTTAATTAAAGACTACCATCTAATCATAGACTGAATATATACAAAAAAAGTATATCCCAGTGATCTTAGAGGCAATAACATTTAAACTAGCTTTAGACTTTTTCATATTCATGAAAAAGAACCGCATAACTTGCACAAGTATTAAGGTTGATTTTTTTGATAGAGTAAAACATGAATACATTGATTTTGCCGATGTTGCTGCAATGCAAAAATATTATGATGATAATTATAAACCAATTGACAATTGTTTTTTAGGTGATTTAGTTTCAATACAATTCTTTTTAGCAACTAGCGAACTTTATAATTTTACAACTGAGTACCGAGCAATTGATGTTACAGAAAAGTTTACTTTAGAGACTGGGTCTGCTTTTGACCGCCAGAGGAATGCTGGAAGAAAGGTATTTATTGATAGACAAATTCAATTAATTAAAAATGCTGTAAATGATTACCTTAAGTATTGGAGAGAACTAAGATACATTTATATAACAGGAATTTACTCACCGTGCTATGCAGAACCTGGATGGTCCGAAAATACCTGGTGGCTTAAATCATTTAGAGAAGCATTTACAACAAGTAGAGACACATCTCAGTTTCCATATTCAGATATAACTATTGTTGAAAATCCTCCAAAATAAAGACATCGGAAAGAAGAATAAATAAAAAAATATTTAACATCAATGGCAACGTCATTTAATAACCTACAAGAATATATTCTTTTTAGAACAGAGGTAAGAAGAGAGCTATTCAATAGAGAGGTTGATACTAATTTTCAAATGGTATCTAACCCATGGGTAGAGTCTAGAATATATGAGATAGGTAATATTGTTTATCATCCTGTAGTTATAGATGATCCTACAACTACTGGTGAAGATCAGGTACTCGTTTGGTGGAGAGCTAACATTAGAACTACACAAGGTGTGTTTGATACTTCTGAGTGGGATATTATTGGTGGTGTCGGTTCTGGATCTATTAGTGTATCAGGTTCAAATAGCTTTGGTAAGATTAATATAAATTCTACATTACCTACTGGAGCTTTACAAAATGGAAGTAATGCTTTAATGAAAGCCACTGTTGGTGATGATACTTTTAATCTTATTGCTGGGCAAGGGATGCAGCTTCAATATAACTTAGCATCTAAATCTATTGTATTAATTAATTCATTAGCCTCTAATCCAGGTGAAGCTAACCTCGGTGAAAATATAGGGCAAGGTGTAACTCACCAAGATGTTTATGCAGGTAAGTCTGGTGTTAATTTACAATTTAGAGGATTTGATGCTACTAATACTACAGGTACTGCATTATCAATCAGTACTAATAATGTACAGGACAATATTGTTTATAATTTTAATGAAGCAAAGGTTAATCTTGCAAATTTAAATGATGGTGCACCTTTAATTGGTATGCTATCAAACGTATCAAATGTTATACCTCAACCATTAGATATTTTGCAATGGAATGCAGGTTCAGGTGTATGGGCACCAACATCATTAGGTAGTTTAGGACAACAAAACATATATACCACTAGTTCATTAATCTTGGATGCTGATAGGATAGTTAGGTTAAATGGTGCAGTTGGTAATTTACAATTTAATAGGTCTTCTGATTTAGGAACAGGCGTTCATATTTCTAACCGTTCAAACCAACATCAATTACAATTAAGAAATTCTTTAGCAGACGGTGTAACTGGAATACAGCATAGTTTAGCTGGTGTTGTGAAAGCTAACACTGGCGTATATGCTAAAGCAATAGGTGTCCCACCATCATATTATATTACAATGGGAGCTAACCCAGGTGGCTTAACTGTAGATGCACTAGGGATATCTGCTAATAATGAATTGTATATACCTCAATTAACAACAGATGCTATGGCAGCTGTTGATGACTTTAAGGTTCCAATGGTTTCTCAAACTCTAGCTTCTGGTAGGTTTGACTCAGATGATAATTGGAGAGGTTCAGTCTATAAGACACAAGATGTTGCACAAAGTTATGGAATAAGAACATTGCAGTTTGGAGAAAATCAGATTATTGGTTACAATGATCAAACACCTACCTTTTTTACATCTACTATTAAATCGCTGTATACACAAATCCCTAACTTTAAAGGTTATTCTCAAAATATGAGTTTGACATATGATAGTGTTTCTGAAGGTACTAATCTTAGCCAATTTCTTAGTATTGATTTAAGTCGTTATATAGGACATTCTATTATAACAAATCCTGTTCCAGGAGAAACACCTGCAGCTACTAAGTACATCGGTTCTAATATATCCTTATCTTATAAAAATAGTTTAGCTATCACTGTTGGTGAAATGATATATTTTACAGAAGCAGATGCTGGAGGTAGCCCACAAACAGTAGGATTATATTCTAATGTAGTAGATACATTTGGTCCTAATGAAAATAATGGTGAAGCAGTTTTAACAGACTTAATTACTGATAGTGGTACATGGGCTGGTTATTTTGTAGGCTGTGTTAATATTGATAAAGGTGGATTAGTTCTTCCTTCTCTTGCATTTAACCCTGCATGTAATGATGTTAGTGGTGGAACTATTTCAGAAAGAACATTATGGATTAATTCTGCTAATGGACATTTATATAGAGGTTATGTTGATGTTGAGGCAGGAGGAAGTGGTGGAGCAACATCATTAGGACAATTAACTGATGTTACTATTACTAATGTACAAGATGATGATCTTATTGTATATAATAGTACTACTAATCAATGGGAGAATGCTTCATTAGCACCTTATAATTTATCTGTATTAGAAAATACTGATGGAAGTGCAAGTATTCAATTAGATGACGGTGCTGCTACTAGTGATGTTGATTTAATACCAGGTACAAATGTAACTTTTGTAATTGATGAGGTTGCTGATACTATAACAATTAATTCTGTTGGTGAAGTTGGAGCAACTGGTCCACAGGGACCTAGCGGTGGACCTCCTGGTGCTACTGGCGCAACTGGTGCTACTGGTTCTATTGGGTTTACTGGAGCAACTGGTATTGGATCCCAAGGAGCCACTGGAGCTTCTATTGTTAGTGTTAGCGGTGCATGTATTAATTCTTCTACAGATCCTAATTGGATTTCATGGAATAATGTTTTAAATGCTAACGTTAATACTATAAGTCATAATGGGGGTGGTGGACTTATGTCTAGTGTAACTACATTTAATATTGGTAGTAGCATAGCTCACCCTTTACAAACATTACTTACCGTTGGTGATATAATTACATTTGAAGAAAATGTTTTCACTCCACCTACTACAGGACCTGCTTCATATTTAGTTACTAATATTCAATCTACTGGTAATTATGAAGAGTTAACTGTGAATTATATAAGTGGTGGTGTATGGACACCAACCTCTGGTGGAAACCAGGATGTAAATTACTGTATATACTTACAAGGTAGCGGTGGAGGTGGTGGCGGTGGTGCCACTGGCGCAACTGGTGCTACTGGTTCTATTGGGTTTACTGGAGCAACAGGTTCTGGTGCAACAGGTATAGGTTCAACTGGATTTACCGGATCTACTGGGGCTACTGGGTTTACTGGTGCAACAGGGTTTGGCGCGACTGGTGCTACTGGTGTTGGTGCAACTGGATTTACCGGTGCAACTGGTATTGGAGCAACTGGATTTATTGGAGCAACAGGTGCAGGTGCAAGTGGAGCAACAGGAATGCAAGGATCAACAGGAAGCCAAGGAGCAACTGGTGCTGTAGGTCAACAAGGTGCAACTGGTGCCATAGGTCAACAAGGAGCAACTGGTGCTGTAGGTCAACAAGGAGCAAGTGGTTTACTTGGTGCTACTGGTGCAACAGGTGCTGTAGGTCAACAAGGTGGAACAGGTGCAATAGGTCAACAAGGAGCAAGCGGTTTACTTGGTGCAACTGGTGCAACTGGATTCCAAGGATCAACTGGTGCCGTCGGTCAACAAGGAGCAAGTGGTTTACTAGGATCAACTGGTGCAACTGGTTTCCAAGGAGCAACAGGTGCTGTAGGTCAACAAGGAGCAAGTGGTTTACTCGGATCAACTGGTGCAACAGGTGCCGTCGGTCAACAAGGTGCAACTGGTGCCATCGGTCAACAGGGAGCAAGTGGTTTACTTGGATCAACTGGTGCAACTGGTGCAATAGGCGAACAAGGGGCAACCGGTGCGATAGGTCAACAAGGTGCTACTGGCTCTCAAGGAGCTACAGGAGCAGTTGGTGAACAAGGAGCAACCGGTGCAATAGGTCAACAAGGAGCAAGTGGTTTACTTGGATCAACTGGTGCAACTGGTGCAATAGGCGAACAAGGAGCAACCGGTGCAATAGGTCAACAAGGAGCAAGTGGTTTACTCGGATCAACTGGTGCAACAGGTGCTGTAGGTCAACAAGGAGCAACTGGTGCTGTTGGTCAACAAGGAGCAACAGGAAGCCAAGGAGCTACTGGTGCGATTGGTTCAACAGGTGCAACTGGTTTAATTGGTCAACAAGGTGGAACTGGTGCTATAGGTCAACAAGGTGCTACTGGATCTCAAGGAGCAACTGGTGCTATTGGTCAACAAGGAGCAAGTGGTTTACTTGGTGCAACTGGTGCAACTGGTGCCGTTGGCGAACAAGGAGCAACTGGTTCTCAAGGAGATACTGGTTCTCAAGGCGCTACAGGAGCACAGGGAGCCAATGGTGAACAGGGTGCTATAGGTCAACAAGGAGCAAGTGGTTTACTTGGTGCAACTGGTGCAACTGGTTTCCAAGGAGCTACAGGCGCAGTTGGAGATCAAGGACCACTCGGTCAACAGGGAGCAACAGGTACTCAAGGTAAAATTGGTCAACAAGGAGCAACGGGTATTCAAGGTAAAGCCGGTGAACAAGGAGCAGCAGGTGAACAAGGTGCAACAGGTTTCCAAGGAGCAACAGGTGCAATTGGTGGACAAGGTGCAAGCGGTTTAACTGGGCAACAAGGAGCAACTGGATTACAAGGTGCTGTAGGTAATCAAGGTGCAACTGGAAGTCAAGGTGCAACAGGTGCCATTGGTAATCAAGGAGCTGTTGGTGAACAAGGAGCAACTGGTCCTAAAGGTAATGTTGGAGATCAAGGCGCAACTGGTGCTGTCGGTCAACAAGGAGCAACTGGTTCTCAAGGAGATACTGGTTCTCAAGGCGCAACAGGTGCTATAGGTAATCAAGGAGCTGTTGGTGAACAAGGCGCTACAGGAGCACAGGGAGCCAATGGTGAACAAGGAGCCAATGGTGAACAAGGTGCCGTAGGTAACCAAGGAGTAGTCGGTGAACAAGGTGCAACTGGTTCCCAAGGTGTTATTGGTGAACAAGGTGCAACAGGTGCTCAAGGTAAAGTTGGAGATCAAGGACCACTCGGTGTACAAGGAAGTACAGGAGCGCAGGGCGCAACGGGAGTTGTTGGTAATCAAGGTGCAGTAGGAGTCCAAGGATCTACTGGTATAACTTTAGGAGCTACTGGAGCAACAGGTGCAACGGGAGCTGGGATTCAAGGTCAACAAGGTGCAACAGGTACACGAGGAGATTATGGTGGATTCCTTACAATATATACTTCTGCCAATGTTAACTCTGGAGGTTTTAGTGCAAATGACGCAAACATTGGTTCGGCTGATTGGAAACCTGCTGCCGGTGGTGTCAATATGTATTTAAGTGCTACAGGTAATGACCCTCAATCTGGTAATCCTATCGATTATCAAAATAGTGAGACGGTATACTCTGCATGGAATGCGGCAATAACGGCATCTGAAAATACTGCATTCGTTAGAGTATGGGAATACGGAGATCCTGATAAAGTAAATTATTATTCATTCGATTATAATAATATTAGTACTACAAATGGAGTTAATGGTGGTATAGAATTACAGAAAGGTACTTATATAGGTGGTGCTGGTATTTTAACATATACAAAACCAGTATTTGGTTGGGGTATGAATGGCCATAAAGGTGCCATAGGTAATCAAGGTTCACAAGGTAATCCTGGAGCATCTGGAGCTACAGGCCCGGCAGGCTCTGCAACTGCTCCGGTACAATTGATGAATAGGTTTTCAGGATATAGAACTGGAGCACCTGATTGGAATGGAAGTTTTATCAGTGGTAAATACGCAGTGGGTGGTCTTGCTCCTATGTGGGGTTCACCGGATGCAACGACTCAAACATTCTATGAAATGCAGACGGCTCAAACAGATACCTTTGATACTGAAGATTTAATTGATTCTGCATTTATTGGTAACACTACACCAGCTGATGATTTAACTGGAGGATTTATAAGAGTAACTGGAATGGCATACCTAAAAGAGCAAGTAGCAAACCCTACTTATCTAGGAAGAGTTAGAATAGCAATTAAGAAATTTGATATAGTTCCTAATACTGCTGGTCCTGCAACACCAACAGATCAACCTACTGGTACAATTATGGACAAACAAACATATCAGATATCACCTAATACAGTTCCTGGGCCATTCGGAGAATATGCATGGAGTTTTATTTTAGATACAGGTACTCTCACAATGACTCGTGAGGAGTACTATAAATTAGGATTTGCCTTTGAAGTTGAAACTACTGGAGGTACTGGTATTACGTTGTCTTCTGATAAACCTTGGTCGATTAAGTATCGAATAGAATATGTTTACAATTAATAGATCTTAAACAATTATTATATTTAAAGTATAATAATAAATAGACAACAAATGCAAAAAGATAAAACCGAGAAAGTACAAGAGAAGGTGTACTATCAATGGATTAAAGGGGAAAAATCTGGTGATGTAGTTACTATTAAAGATACTGATGATAAGTGGATAAACTTTAATGAAGGTGGTAGATTAGCAAAAGATTTACAGGATGAATTTATTCAACTATTAGATGAAGATATAGCTGGTGAGTTTGTAAACCCTACATCTACTGAAACAGATCCGTTAAATGTATCAGCACCACAGAAGCTACCAACTGAGGTTTCAATTCCTGCTTTAGATGCTACACCAAACCCTATTAGAGTTTTATTTAATAAACAAAAGAAAAACAACAAAGTAAAACTTCTTTTAGAATTTCCAGTAAACATTCCACAAAAAGCCGTTTACGAATTAATGAGTACTTCTTTTGATAGAAATGAAGTTAATGATGTATTGCAATCATTTATTAACGATCAATTATCTGAAGATGAAATATTAGACTGTTTATATAATAGTATACAATCATTAATTGAGAGCAAGTATAAAGGAGAATAACACACTTTATAACTAGTAATATATAATAAAATTAATCATATGAGCGAGACTGCAAATCAAACTATACCTAATCGTCGCCAAAGAAGAGCGGCTATGAAACACCAAGGAATTTTAAAAATGAAAAGTAAATTATCATTAAAAGATTGGCTTGAAGTTTGTAAAAAGACTAGAGAAAAAGGAAATGAAATTCATACTGCAAATTTAGAGAATGCAGACCAAGCGCTATCAGCAAAATTAGAAGAATTAGAATCTATTAAAATGTCTCAGTGGAAAGAAGAGGGATATACTGATAAAGAGATTGAGCAATTAAGAGAAGTGTTTGCTATGACAATGGTTAAAGATAAATCTACTTGGCATACTGATAAAAAAGTTGCAAGAAAAACATTAAAAGAACTAAGATTAAAATTACAAGAAAGATCATAGATGATTAAGATAGTTTTAGAATCTGCCAGAAATGGCGTAATCAAAAAAGTCATAGATGATAATCATGGTGGAGGTAGGGAACATTTTACTTCAACTGATGTTTATGAATCAAATGAAAATGACAGGAATCAATTTAGTTATATAAAAAGATTCTTTTTTGATTTGTGCGATGACCTTGGGTTAGAGCCAGGTAGTAAATTTGATAAAGATGTATTAGATATTAATACACGCTGGGGAACTCACTTTGAACCAACAGCTAAAGATATCGAATTTAAAATTAAATCTCTTAAGAGTGAGCTTAAGGAACTAGAAGAATGGAAGAAGAACATATAGAATTTAATTTCATATACTCTAATGATGCATTGCGTGTCAAAACATTTTTAGGTAATGTACCTAGAAGTATAGAGTGTATAAATTATATGGATATATTTAATAAGCTTACAAAAAATGATTTTTATCAATTTGAGCCATCTGATGCCGTAGTATCATCTTACTTAATGAGGCAATTACAAAATGCAATTAACCGTAATATATCTACAACGATATTTTATGTTTTAGGTAATCTTAACAAAGAAACGGTTGGAGGAATACAGGAGTACGTAGAATCATTATCATCTAAACCTATAACTTATAAAATTTATCATTCACCTGATATTATGGTCAACGGCACAGCTGAGCTATTTGATGACATAATAGAATTTGAATGAAAACTCATAGGATATTTAACAAAGGACAAAACGTCTATTGCTTATTAGCATCACACACCAACCCTAATATACTTTTACCAGTTAAGGGTAAAATTATAGACTCTAAATGGGATCCTGTTAATCCTCTTTATCAAATTCGTATTATTAAGTTTTATGATAGTATGAAATTTCTAAAAAAGCATTTCTTTGATATGAACTTCAGGCACGTGTTTGAAAACCGAGCAAGAAAAATGATACTTAAAGCAGAGGATTATAAAACTGCAAAGGTATTAGAAGAAAGGTTAAATGAAAAAGATAGAGAAAGGTTTTATGTCATAGTTGAATCTGTAATGTGCAAAAAGACTAAAGTTGGATTATCTGAATTATTTGAAAAGGTTCAGTTTTATATGATATCAAAAAACCTAAAGGAAATTAAAGAGATATCAGCAAGACCTTTTTTCAGAGGACCTTTATCTTTAGATAGCACTAACGAATTTGACGCCAGGTATAAAAAAGGCTGGTCTGATAAATTTGAAAAAGATAACTTAGACATTACTAAGTATCTAAAAAGCTTAAGTTAAATATATAATAAAAATAAGATACGACTATGGCAAAGTTTGGACAAAAGATAAGAGACTTAAATGACTCTATTTTTCCAGGGCCTAATAAAAATAATGATCAAATATTAGGTGTATTTGGTGGAGAGAGTGTAGGCTTTGCTAGATCTTTGGCTGATACCGTTGCAACTAGTTTTTATTCAGCTGATAATGCAGCAGAAGCTTCAGGTGATACCATCCCTAAAGGTATGTCAGGTAAAAAAATCGTAGGTTCAATAGCTAATAAGTACGCACTATTTAACTACCAAGGAATGTATGGAGATTTTGCAACTGACCAAGGATTTAAAGGTAATTACATGGATACTGAAAGAGCCGCTGGTAAACTGATGGGTGGAGAGGCAGGTAACAAACCTACTGTCATGAAAATAATAAATTACTTTAATGAAGCACATCCAAAAATAGGATATACTGCTTCTAATTTTTTATATTCTAAATATTATAAGAAGATACCAGTTAATCATTTAATTACTCTTAGAAGGTTTCCTATGCCAGTTAAAGATAACATATTTAAGTTTTCGGAATCACAGGCAGTTAAGCAAGAAGTTAAAGAGGGTGAAAAACCACCACCGGAAGATCCAATAGTAGTCGGTGATACTTCACAAGTAGCAGGTGTAACTGCAATTACTTATATGGGTGAAACTGCTGGTAATAAATTAGAGGACATTATGAATATGTCATTTGGTTTAACCTTTAAGGAACTGAAAGGTGAAATGGAAAAAATTGAAGGCGGCGGAGATGGTGGATATACTCAGCAACCTTTTTATAATAAAATTGGTGGTATAGGTAGAGCGATTGCTAATCAAGCTAAAGGGCAAGGTTCAGGTGATGTGTTTAGAAAGCAACAAGGTTACGGATCACAGAGTGGAGATCGACTTGGTAGTACTTATGCAAACTTTGTATTAGGTCCTATTAATGTTGTTAATACAACTCAAGTAAGAGATAGAGGTATAAACTTTACTAATGATATTAAACTAAATTTTGAATATGAATTAAAATCATTAGCTTATGTTAATCCAAAAATAGCAATGATTGATATTATTAGTAATATGTTAACTATGACAACTAATAATGGAGCATTCTTTGGTGGTGGGCATAGGTATTATGGATCTGCTGGTTTTGTAGCTAGTCAGTTTGGAGATATTTCAAAATTAAGACAAGGTGATTTTTCTGGTTATGCAGGTAGTGTAGTTAATGATATTGAAGGTGGATTTAAAAGTGTATTTGGTACTGCTGATGGTGGATTTGATTTTGAGTCAATCCTAAGCGGTGGGATTGAAACAGCCAAGAATTATCTAGGTGGCTTATTAGGTAATTTATTAGGCGGACAGGTTGGTGGTAATAGTGGTACTGGTGCAACCAAAGCTTTCATTAGTGGTGAGCCTACTGGTGATTGGCATTTAACAATTGGTAATCCATTGAATCCGATTGCAATGATGGGTAATATGATATGTAAAAATGCTAATATGACATTAGGTGCAGGATTAGGTTATGATGATTTTCCAATGGAGGTAAAATTTGAATTAGATATGGCTCACGGAAAGCCTAGGGATAAAGGAGATATAGAAAATATGTTTAATGCAGGTAAAGGTAGAATATATGCATCTGCTAATAAGGCTGAAGATATATTAAATTTATCAGGAAAAGAAATAAAAGTATATGGTGCTATTCCAAATGTAGGAACTAGTAGTATTCAAAAAACTCAGTCAGGGGCAACTGCAGGTCAGGTTAAAAGTAAAGATATTTCAAATCTTAAAAAGACAACTGGAAGCGCATCCCCGGCGACAGAGGCAACTAGCGGTGAATATGTTTCTAGTGTTGTTAGTATGCTAATTGATTCATAAAAAATAATTAAGGATGGATATAAAATCATTAACTTTAAAAAACTTATTAAGTATTGAAAGAACAGGTGAACAGTATTATGATTTAACTGCTCCTTCTTTTAAATATGATAAAGCTGCTGGTCTTAAGGCTTTACATTATGTTATGCAAGATGAGGCTGGTAGAATTGATAAGATATGTGAAAGATATTTTGGAACAGGTGAATATGTTGATGCATTATGTATTGTTAATAATATCTTTAATCCGTTTTCAGTACAAGAAGGTGATGTTTTAGTCATACCTAATTTAAGTGAAATTAATTTGGTTTATAAAAGACCAAACCCTGCATCTAGGCCTAATCCTGTTATGAAGCCTTATGTTGATACTGGCCTTCAAAGTGTAGAAGATCAATCTCGTATACAAAGGTTAGCTCAAAAAGCTAAGTCAAAAAAATCAGGAGTTAAAACTCCATTACCACCAAATGTGCTACAGCAAGGACAAGACGCTAAGACATATGAAGGTGGAAATATTCAATTAGGAACTAATTTACCAACTAGAAATAGAAACAATTAATAAGATATGTCTACACAGATTGAAAGAAACATATTAACAATAATAGAACCTACTATTAAACTAGATGAGTTATTTATACCTGATGCTGAAAGTGGTACAGATAATTCTGACGGTGTAACTATGAAAGAAAAATTATCTAAATTTTCTTCTATCATTCCTTTGGTTGTAATTAATCAATACCAAGTTCAAATGGATAGGCTTAAATATTTTTCTTTAGAATCTACTGGGTTTTATCCAACATTAACAGTTAGATTTGCTGATACTGATGGACTTTTTACTGCAAGAAATTATCCTAAAGATGGAGATATAATTCAACTTTACATTAGGTCACAAGGTGAAGAAACTACATTTAAGCCTATAAGAATTGATTTTACTATTATTGATTGTTCTCCAGCTGGTGGAGGTGGTGGAATGACCGCTAAAGAATATAACATATTTGGTAGAATGTTTATTCCTGATTTATTTACTGAAAAGGTTGAATATGAAGAAAATGTTACAAGCTGGGATGCATTATCAAATATAGCAGAAAGATTAAAAATAGGTTATGCTTCTAATGTTGAAGATACAGCAGATCAAATGACATGGACTAATCCTAATGACACAACTGAAACTTGGATACAAGACATAGTTGCAAATAGTTATTTAAGTGAGGAAACATTTTTTACAAGCTACATTGATCCATATTATTACTTAACAATGGTAGACGTTAATAGATTATTTGATCAAGATAAGTCTGAGTTAGAAGTAAGCCAAAGTTTTAGTACAAATGCATCTGATACTTATGGGGCAGATGGTGCAACCGGTGAAACTCCGTTTCCTAACCTATTATCTAATTTAATTCAAATGCAAGGTGGTGCAAGATATCTATCTAAATATAAACCTACTAATAAGAGTGGAGAAATAAGTAAAGCAAATGGATATAAAAGATATACCCAATACTGGGATTTGGAATCTAAGGAATGGATAAATGAATATGTGGATCCTCTTACTAATGGTACTGAAGGTACAATACCAGCAACAAAAGGTAGATTGATAACTAATGAAGAAGGTGAAAGAGTACCAGAAGGTCCTAAGGATTTACAGGTTAAATATAAATATCTAGGAACACAGGGTGACAATGTCCATCCAGAATTTCAATATGCAGTAGTTCAAAATTATCAAAATAATTCTGAAATAGAAAAAATGGGAATGGAAGTAGAATTAGATACTGTAAATCCTGCTTTAACTAGATATAGTAGAATTTATCTTTTGATTTTTGAATATGGATCTCCAGTTAAAACTGTATTAACTGAACAGCGAGATGGTGTAGCTCAAACAGGCAATCCAAATGCTCCACAAGATAGAGAAAGGTCAGATGAAGATGAACCTAAAGGTCCAGGTAGTGGAATTCTTAATGAATATTTAAGTGGCTTTTATGTTATAACTGGTATTGAATATTTGTTAACACAACCAGGGCCACTAAGAATGAGATTACAATTACAGCGTAGGGAATACACTCCAACGACTTAATAAATATAAAAACAATAAAAATATGCCTTTAGTAGATTTAACTAGCCCTGCAGGAATTAACGGAGTATCTCAGTTAGCTGGACCTTACGGAAACCTTTTAGGTGGGTCATCTTTCCCGAGCAGTTATGAATTTGCTAAAAGATTTGTTAATAATTCAAAATCTGCATATGGGTCAGGTGCTAACGGAGTAACCTCATTAGATGATCCTACTTATCTTGGCTTCAGTTTAATGTTTGATATATCATCACCATTATTTAATGGTGCCACATCAGGGCCTGGATCTGGTATAAATGATGGAGAATTTACAGTTGAGAATACTGTTAATCAAGGTATAGCCGCTGCGGGTCAATTATTTAATAAAACTTCAAAAGAAAAACCTGGCGGAGATTTAAATACACCAAGCGGTGCATCTGCTATTGGTTACCTAGAAGCCATAGGTGAAGTAAATCGAGCTCAATATCTAAAAGCATTTATTCAAGGCATACAAGAAATTAACAATACAAGACCTTATTATTTTCAAACCATAGCAGGAATACAAGAGGCTTGGCAAAAATCTACAGACTTTTCAATTGATCCTTATACTGGAAGTAGCGGTGAAGAAGGTATTACTATAGGATGTTTAGAAGCAATAGATTTAAAATTAACTGCATTATTTAGTTTATATAAAATGGCTGTGTATGATAGTATGTACAAGCGATTTATTTTGCCTAAAAATTTAATGAAGTTTGATGTATATGTTTATGTTCAAGAAATAAGAAAATTTAAAACCACAAGAAATTGGTTACAGGCAACAAACCCTAGTACTACAAATTCTTCTGATTCTTATGTAAATCAAAACGCATCACAAGTAGGTTTTAAATTTACTGATTGTGAATGGGATCCTAGGGCATCTGGAAAAGTATTTGAAGGTGTAACTAATTCAGGTGGTGAAATAACCACTACTGAAATTAAATGGACTTATGCATTAATGGAAAATGTTTCTCAGTTTGCTGGTTATGATAATAAATTAGATGCAAGTAAAGTACAAACAGATAATCAATTTTTTGGTAAAGTAAAAGCGTTTGCAAAAGATCAGGTAAATGAAGCTATTGATGGAGCTTTGGATTTAGGTAGAAGAGCTGCTGTTAGTTTTGCAAATCCAGTTCAATTAGGAAATGTGTTTGATATGACACAAGTTACTTTAGGTGGTATAGGAAACCCTCAGGCTTTACGTAATGCTTTAGTTGGTGCAGCAGTTCAAGGTAATGAAGATGGTTTAAAACTATTTGGTCAAAATGAAAATATTAGCCAAAGACTTGGGGATAATCCATTAGGTACCGCTGATGAACCTAACCAAACTATTGCAGGCAATACTCAAGCGTTTGATCCTGTTACTCCACCTAGTGAGTTTAGTGGTGGTAACGCATTCGGTCCATCAGGCCCTCCAAATAATTCAACTATAACTAACGAAAATATTTTTAACTAATGGGAAAGGTTAATCCAGCAAATTTTAATGCCGATGATTTGCGAACTACACAATGGGTAGGAATCGTTGAAGATACTAATGATGATATCTTTGAAGGGAGATGTAAGATTAGAGTATATGGAAAAATGGATGACCGTGTTGGAAAAATACAACCGGGTAACAGGCCTGATCCTGAAAGTGCATATGTTTTACCAACTGCCTCATTACCGTGGGCTAGACCACATCAGTTAATGTACGGCGGGAGCAATAGTGGAAGTGGTAAATTTGAAATTCCTAAACTAGGCTCAATAGTTAGGGTCACGTTTGACAACGGAAATTTTTATCAACCAGTTTATCATGAAAATGTTTACCCTTCTGATGAAACAAAAGCGGAGATAGAAGCATCATATCAAAATTCTCATGTATTAATTTATGATACTGCATTTGGTTTAACAGGTACATTAGAAGATGGTGTATCTGAAACAACAAATGAAAGAGAAGGTGAACATATTAAAGTTTTCTTTACAGAAGAAAAAGGATTAATGATGGACTATACTACAACCGAAGGTCCAACAACTGTTAATGTAAAGCCTGATAACTCTGTTGAAATAATAAATGCAAACGGAGATTCAATCATAATGCTTAATGATGGTAATATAACATTTACACACTCGGCTCAGTTTACAATTAACAGTGGAGCTGATACTGTAATTAATGCTACAACTAACACTATTGTTAATTGTGTTGAGGCTAAGATTAATGCTTCTGCTGAAACTCATGTTAATTCACCACGTATTAAACTAGGAGAAGCAGCAGCGGAGTCAGTTATGAAAGGTGATACATTTAGAGCTTGGGTAGATGGGCATACACATGTTGCAAGTAAATCAGGTACGCCGACTAGTCCACCTATTGTAGCATCACCAAGTGGTGCATACAGTTCAAAGAATACAACCGACTAATATATAAACTATAAATCAAACAATTAAATTATGCCATTAGTATTAAGTCAGATTCAAGCAGGAATGGAGAAAGCCTGGTTAGAAGCCAATAAAGCAGGTAGAAAAGCAGGAAAGGATAACCTGGAACATATAAAAGATGGAGGAGATCCCTTTAAGATGCCAGTTTCAGCCGCTACAATTGAAGAAGCACAGGCCGAAAAATTTGGTGAAATTGCCGGTTTGGAAATTGATAAGTATATAAAATCTGCCGATGTATTACCAGGTATAGCAGTAGCCACCGCCGGAACAGCAGCATCTCAAATAGGTTCAACGACTGCCATAGGTAAGATTGCGTAATTAATTTAATAATCTTAAACAAACAACTATCTTATATGTATAACTAATATTAGATGTACAAATATATAATCTATAATTTTAACTTCTTAAAAAATAAAAAATGACCGAACAAGAAATCACCATTCAACTAAGTGATGATCCATTTGATACTAAAACAGTAAAAGTTCAAGTCCCCGACGGTACAAAATTAATGTGTAATGAAATGTATGCTGCTGATGCTTTAGCATTATACGGTCTTACTGATCATACATTACAAAAAACTCAATTAATTGAAGACAATATTGCATACACCACAAAAGGTATTGTTTCATTTATATCTAAAGATAAGACAACTGCTCTTATTGACATTGAATCTAAATTTACTGCTCACTGTACTTTATCTAAAGAACCAGATTATATTGTAGACCAATTAGAGGTTGATATGGAAATTGATGTTAAAATTAAAACCAACAAATCTACGGGAGATGTTATTGCTTCTATCTCTGATGCAATAAAAGAAGTTAAGCTTAGAGAAATAAAGGATGCTATTGGAAATAAGGCTGTAGGGTTTACTGCTAAAGTTAAAGAATTAATTCATGGTGGATATTGGGTTGATGTAGCAGGGATTAAATGTTTTATGCCAGGTTCACTAGGAGGCTTAAATAAATTACATGACTTTAATGTTTTAGTAGGTAAAGAAATTATTGTTATGCCAATAACATTCTCTAATGAAAAGGATACAATTGTAGTATCTCATAGAGAATATTTAAGAACAATGATTCCTTCAACAATCGAAAAGTTAAATGAAACTATCAAAGAACCTAGAGTAGGTTTTGTTACAGGTACCACTAAGTTTGGTGTATTTGCTGAATTTGATGAATGCTTAACAGGATTAATTCCGAAAGCTGAATTAACCGAAGAAATGCAAAAGACTTTAGATGATAGAGCAATAAAACCTGGAGACAAAATTAACTTTTGGGTAAAAGAAATTATATCAGATAGAAAAATAATCCTAAGCCAATTAGGACCTAAGATTGATTTATGGGATGGTGTTGATGAAAAATATAAACCTATGATGATCACTGAAGGTAAAGTTACTAAGATTACTTCATACGGTGCTTTTGTTGAATTAGAAAAAGGTATAAGTGGATTAATTCATAAATCTAAATTAAAAGGTGCTGACTTATCTAAAGGTGATACTGTAAATGTAAAAATTGGAAGTGTGAATGTTAGTGATCGTAAGATTACAATGAACATTGCATAACACCGTTCCTGGTTTGAATATATAAACAAATCAGGAACTACATGTACACTAACGAACAACTTAATGCTATATATGCTTCAAAGATTGGTATTGAATTTGAATTCTTTGCCAATGAAGGGCTTGATGAAGTAAAGAGAGGTTTATCCCAAACTTTAAATAAGCAAATTAGAGTAGAAGAAAAGGCTCATAGTGATTTTACTCCAAGCGATGAAATCTTTAAACTAGAGCCAGATAATTCTGGTGGAACTGGCATGATTGAGATGGTTACAGGGCCACTTCCTTTTGTAGAGGCTAAACTAATTATCGCTAAAACATTAAAATGGATTAGAGAGAACGGAAGCACAAATGAAAGATGCTCTATTCATATTAATGTAGCATTTGATGGACATAAATTAGGTACCCCAACAAATGTATCTAGTTTAGACATAGGTAAATTTGTTTTAAACTTTGATGAAGATAAAGTTTATGAAGCATTTCCAAATAGAAAAGATTCTGTTTATGCTAAATCTATAAAATTTATTGTGCCATTAAGTGGCATGACTCAACCTTCTCCAGAAAAAGTCTCCTGGAAAAATTACTTGTTTGTTTCTGAAAAATATTACGGTGTTAACTTTTCAAAGATACCTAAAAATTATATAGAGTTTAGATATTTAGGTGGTAAGGATTATGAAAAAAAGTATAACACAATTATGGATTTAACTGAACATTTTGTTTTATCACTATATGAAACTTTAACAGATCCAGTCTATAATGAAGAAGACATTAAAAAATTAGATGCTATTTTAGAAAACCATAGAAGTGTTATAGAATCTTATAGAGATTACCAAACATTTAAAAAGAACTTTCCTAAAATTCATTTAATGGTAGATTTAAAAACTTATGATCAAATTATAGAAACCTTTTATCCTAAAATGAGAGAGAAGCTTTTTGATCTTTTGACTAAAGCTGGACTAACTGAGGCTTTAATTAATTATGATGCAGATACTGGTAAAATGCAAATAAAAAATGCTGAGCTAATGAAGTGTTTTGAAATTAATGGTGTTGACATTGTTGACTCTAAGATACAAGGTAATATTATAAATTGCGATATCTTTAGTTCTGAATTAATTAATTCATCAATTTTAGAAAGTAATTTATTTGGATCTACTGATGTTGCAGATTCAAAAATTGAAGATTCATATGTTAGCAAAAATGTAATATGTAAAGATTCATATGTCTTTGGTATAAGAGGTGTATTTAGTGGTGAGATGGAAGGTGGTATATTTAGAAAAGGTAGAGCTACTAAATTAGCACGATTTGAAAATGCTGAAATAATTGAAATAGAAAAAATATAAAATAAGATGGCTAATAAGAATACTTATTGTAATGATCCAGAGGAAGCTGAATGTTTAGACGCATTAATTAAGTTAATTAATGATGAATTAACAATAGCATGCCAGATTCCATTCACAGTTCCTAAGAAGGAATTAGCAAACATTATACAAAGAGCAAAAAAATATTTTTATAAAATCTATGAAGATA
>Ga0181400_1000349_pt1 | contig 19820 bp, 30 predicted proteins | sample 23SPOviralmetaG_FD_130129 | JGI IMG/M metagenome (GOLD analysis project Ga0181400, IMG submission 130129) | Marine viral communities from the oligotrophic San Pedro Time Series (SPOT) site, San Pedro Channel, CA, USA - 23 SPOT_SRF_2011-06-22 | ecosystem: Environmental > Aquatic > Marine > Strait...
AGTGGTCTGTAAGAGACGAAAGTCTTCACTCTGAAGCAGGATGTTGGTTATTTAGAACCCTAATGACTGAACACCCAGAGTTCAAGACACCAGAACTTATAGCTGATATAAATGAAGCAGCAGTTACTGCTTTACAGTTAGAGTTTGATTTTATCGATAAGATATTTGAAATGGGTGATCTTGAAAACTTAACTAAAGATGAGTTAAAAAACTTTATTCGTCATAGAGTAAATACAAAAATGGCAGATTTAGGATTAAGTCCTATTATACCTGCTGAAGAAATCGATAAAGGTGCATTAAAAACTATGAAATGGTTTGATGCAGTTATCGCAGGAAAACAACAAACAGATTTCTTTGCTAATAGAGTAACAAACTATAGTAAAGGTCACTTAGATTGGTCAAACGCATTTTAATATAAAGGTTATGTCACATATAGTAGATACCAGTACCTGGGAAGCTGGCAAAGATTACCCAGAATGGATGAACGAAGTTTCTATAGCAACTATCTCAAAAGGATACTTACTACCAGATGAAACTCCAAAGTTAGCTTACCGAAGAGTAGCTAATAGAATCGCTCACAGATTAGATCGACCTGATTTAGCGAATAAGTTTTTTCGTTATATGTGGAAAGGTTGGTTGAACTTAGCCTCCCCCGTCCTGTCTAATACAGGAACCGATAGAGGATTACCCATCTCTTGTTTTGGGATAGATACCCCAGACTCTATAAGAGGAATCGGCCTTACTAACGCAGAGTTAATGAGGCTGACTTCCCTCGGTGGTGGAGTTGGTATAGGATTATCTAAAGTTAGAGGTAGAGGTAATAAAATAGGTAAAGATGATATGGGTCAGTCAGAAGGTATAGTACCTTGGGCTAAGATATACGATTCTACTATTATTGCTACTAATCAAGGAGCAGTAAGAAGAGGAGCAGCATCTGTCAACTTAGACATTAATCACCCAGATATTCATGAATTTTTAGAGATAAGACGTCCTAAAGGAGACCCTAATAGACAGTGTCTAAACCTTCATCAATGCGTTGTAGTGGATGATAGCTTTATGCAAAAACTAGAGCATAGAGACGCTGAGGCTATGGAATTATGGGTTAAAATACTGAAGTCTAGAGTAGAGACAGGTGAACCGTATGTTATGTTTAAGGATACAGTTAATAATGCAAATCCACCTGCTTATAAAAAGAACAACTTAGATGTTTCAATGACTAATATTTGTTCAGAAATCACTTTACATACAGATGAAGAGCATTCTTTCATTTGCTGTTTGTCCTCTGTTAACTTAACAAAATGGCATGAATGGAAAAACACGGACCTAGTAGAAACCGCAATATATTTTTTAGATGGAGTGTTAGAAGAGTTCTTAGCAAAAACTTCTGGAAGAGATTCGTTAATAAGAGCTCATAGATCTGCTAAAAAAGGTAGAGCAATTGGTTTAGGAGTATTAGGATGGCATACATTATTGCAAAACGAAAGAATTCCTTTCGCATCAATTAGGGCTACATCACTAACTCATCAAATATTTTCAGATATTAGAACTAAAGCAGAGAATGCTTCAAGACAGCTTGCTGAAGAGTACGGAGAACCAGTATGGTGTAAAGGAACTGGAATGAGAAACAGTCATGTACTCGCAATTGCACCTACAGTATCTAATAGTACTATCTCAGGAGGTGTTTCTGCAGGAATAGAACCTATACCAGCTAATATATACACTTTTAATTCTGCTAAAGGTACTTTTATACGTAAAAATTCTGCGTTGGAGTCTTATTTAGATGAAAGAGGCGCTAATACAGAGGAAGTATGGGATCAAATCATGAAAGATAGGGGATCTATTGCAAATTTACCAGAAGATGTAATGCCTGCTGAAGATAAACCTATATTTTTAACGTTTGCTGAAATAAACCAACTGCAATTAGTAGAACAAGCAGCAGCTAGACAAAAATATATTGATCAAACACAATCACTTAACTTAGCATTCGATCCAACAGATAGTCCTAAATTTATTAATGAAGTTCACCAAACAGCTTGGAGATTAGGAATAAAAACCTTATATTATTTAAGAACAGACTCTGTAATCAATGGAGATATAGGTAGTAGAACAGATACAGACTGTTTGAGTTGTGATGGATAAAATAAAAAAAAGTTATGGCAAAAAGAGATACAATATTTATTTCGATAGCAAGTTATAGAGATAAAGAACTATTACCCACTATTGAAGACTGTTTAAAGCAAGCAAAATACCCAGACAGGCTTAGATTTGGTATTTGCTGGCAGCATAGTAAAGAAGATAAGTGGGATACTTTAGATAAGTATAAAAACGATAGGAGATTCCATATAATAGATGTAGACTATAAAGACTCTAAAGGTGCTTGCTGGGCTAGAAGTCAGATACAAAAGTTTTATAACGGTGAAACCTATACTCTTCAACTTGATTCACATCATAGGTTTGTTTACCAATGGGACGCTGAATGTATTAAAATGCATAAGCTTGCTATTAAACAAGGTTATCCTAAACCTCTACTAACTTCTTATATACCCTCGTATTTTCCGGATAATGACCCTGAAGGTAGATTAGAAGAACCATGGTATTTATGTTTTGACAGAATAGCTCCAGAAGGACCTCTTCATACAAAACCTCATACTCTAGAAGGTTGGGAAACGTTAGAGGGGCCAGTTCCTAATAGATTCTTCTCAGGGCATTTTGCGTTTACTACTGGAGATTTTAATACTAAAGTATTATATGATCCTGCTTTATATTTTCATGGTGAGGAAATAACAATGGCAGTTAGAGCATTTACTCATGGTTATGATCTTTTAACTCCCCATAAAGTATTAGCTTATCATTACTATGAAAGAAATGACGGAGTAAAGCATTGGTCTGATCATGATTTTAGTCTTAGAGATACTGTATCTTTTTCAAGAGTAAGAACATTACTTGGAGTAGGTAAACCTAAATGTAGACCATGTGTATTGAAGCAATTAGAACCATATGCATTAGGTAAAGAAAGAACTATAGTTGAATACGAACAGTATGCAGGTATAGACTTTACTACTAAAAAAGTACAGAAACATACTTTAGATCATTTTAATCCACCTAATCCAAGTACTTTTGATACGGTTGATGGGTATGCAGATTCTTTTTTAAGGTATAACAAATATATGGTAGATGTTCACTCATCTCATTTTAATGAAGATGATTATGAATTTTGTGTTATTTCTTTTGAAGGAAAAGAACCAGAAGATGTTATATATAGAGAAGATCTAGAAGGTTCTAAATTGCTTAAATTAATAGAAGAAGCAAAAGATGGCTTTTTAACATTTACTAGGGAATTTTACGGGGATATTCCTTATAAAGTTATCATATGGCCTAACTCTAAGAAAGAAGGTTATGTAGAACGTTACGAATACATATTTCCAAATGAATAATAAACCAACTATATTTCTTCACTTACCAGCATATAGAGAACCTGAGCTGATTCCTACTATAGAAGATGCAATAAATCAAGCAAAATATCCAGACAGATTACATTTCGGGATTTGTAGACAATATGAACCCTCTGACGGTTTTGATGATTTAACCGGGTATAAAGATAATCCTAACTTTCATATTCACGAAATTCTCGCTAAAGACGCTCAGGGTCTTCCTTATGCTAGAGCTATAATTAATGAAGAGTTACTAACAGATCAAGATTATATACTTCAGTTAGATTCTCATCACAGGTTTGTAAAAGACTGGGATGAAACTTTAATTAATATGCATAAAGGACTGGAAGATAAAGGATATAGACCTATACTAACAGGATATCTACCAGAATATAAACCATTTGAGGAACCAGAAGGTAGAGCAGACTGCCCTTGGATGAGTATACCTAATTGTTTTTACCCTCATGGTACCCTTTTTATTCAACCTACTAAGTTAGAAGGATGGGAAGACTTAACTGAACCTGTTCCATCCAGATTTATTTGTGGGCATTTTGCTTTTGCTAGAAACCAATGGGCTAAAGATATTAAGCATGATCCTGATTTATATTTTTCTGGAGAAGAGATTAATTTAACAGTTCGTAGCTTTACTCATGGTTATGATTTATTTCATCCTCATAAGTTAGTTATATGGCATGCTACTATGAGAGAAGAAAGAGACGGTATTTTGGTATGGGATGATCAAGCAAAAGCCGGTAATGATATGTACTGGAAAAAGCAAGATTCAGGTAGAGCAAAGATTAGACAATTATTTAGGGTAGAAGACAATGGCTTTGACCTAACAGGTTATGACCTAGGGACCGAAAGAACATTTAGAGATTATGAAATATATGCTGGTCTTCACTTTAAAAATAGAGCTATGCAGCAGCATACTATAGAGTGGAAATATCCTCCAAATCCTATTATAGGTAGTAATGAAGAAGAATGGGAAAAGTCCTTTTCAAAATCTCATTATCATTTAGTAACTATTCTACCTTCTGAATTCCCTAAAAAGGATTACGATTTCATCTTAGTAGCCTTTGATGATGAAAATGGTAAAAGTATTAAGAGTATATTTATAGATGACAGTAAATTAACTAAGTTTTTAGAAAAAGAAATACCTATTCATTACGAGCAAACTTTCATGAGTGTTAAACAACCTACTAGAGTAGTTTATTGGGCACATAGTAAAAGTGAAGGTTGGGCTGAAAGAGTAGAATTAGATTATAAATAATGACTGGATACGATATTGGGTTTTATGGTTCTCACAATGCTGCATACGCAATTAGCAAAGACGGTATAATAATAGAAGTACTTGAAATAGAACGCTTAGTAAACGAGAAAAACAGCGGTATTGCTCAATATAAAACCGTAAAAGCTGATGATATACTCAGCCTGTCAAACTATTTTGCAGAGTACATTAAAAATAAATTTGGTATAGAAAGTTTTGATAGGTGTTTTCATCAAAACACGGAGGTTACTATAGATGGAGTTACTTATAACCTTTATAAAGATATACCTGCATTAGAGTATATTCCTTGTCTACATCACGAATCTCATGCTGCAGGCTCATTCTATCAATCTAATTACAAATCAGCATTAGTTTTTTCTTTTGATGGCGGCGGTAATGATGGGTTTTTTAATATTTATTTAGCAAAAAGAAATAAAGGAGTAAGACTTTTATCTACCGTTTATAATCCTGCTAGTAATTCACCCCATATATATCTAGATTTAGGTTTTCCTTATATGCTGCTAGGGCACTTTATAGAAGAAATAAAGCAAGAAATTGACTTATCTGCAGGTAATTTAGTATACCCTGGAAAATTAATGGGGCTAGCTCCTTATGGAAAAGTTCAAGAAAATTGGTTGCCCTATTTTTATGATTATTATGAATCTGTTAATAGTGGGGATACATATAAATTGGTTTTAGAAAAATTAGGGTCAAACATTGGTTTAAAATTTGATAAAAGTGTAAGGTTTGATAAAGAAACAGGTAGAAATATAGCTGCTACTTCTCAAAGAGCATTTGAGGATATTTTTTTAAAACATACTAAACCTTTTATTGACCAATACCCTGAATTGCCCATCTGTATCGCAGGTGGGTGTGGATTAAATATTACTTTAAATACAAGAATAGTAAAAGAATTTAATAAGGAGGTTTTTGTAGGACCTAACCCGAATGATTGTGGATTAGCAGCTGGTATGTTACTCAAAGAAATAAAACCAGATAAACCAAGCATTTTAACATACTCAGGTCCATACTTAAACGATAAAGACTCCTTAGCAGAATATGTACATTACTGCCATTCTGCTGTATCTTCTAAAGTAAATTTAGATAAAGTAGTAGATAATTTAATTAAAGGTAAAATATTAGGAGTAGCAAGAGAAAGATCAGAACATGGACCACGAGCATTAGGTAACAGAAGTATTTTATGTAATCCTAGTATAAAAGACATGAAAGATATTCTAAACCATAAAGTAAAACATAGAGAATCTTACAGACCGTTTGCCCCAGTAGTAAGATTAGAAGATTTAAATAAGTTTTTTGATTGGGAGTTACCTAGTGAACATATGAATTTCAGCCCATTGGTTAGAGAAGAATGGAGAGACAAATTAGCCTCTATTACTCATATAGATAATACTGCTAGAGTTCAAACAGTAACTAAAGACCAAAATAATTTTTTATATGAATTATTATCTTTATTAGATCAAAAAAATGGAGTAGGAGTTTTACTCAATACATCTTTTAACGTAGCTGGCAAACCAATACTCAACTCAGCAAAAGATGCCTTTAATATATTTGAAAACTCTCAAATGGATAATTTATTAATAGAAAATATATATTTAGAAAAGCGATAATGAGTAATTATACTATAGTATCAGGGTTGTGGAATATAGGTAGAGACGAAAGAAATTTCGAAAGTCATTATTTAGCTAAATTTGAAGAATTTTTGCAGATTGAAGCTAATATGATATTATTCTTACCAAAAGAATTAGAAGATTTTGTGTGGAAGCATAGAAAATCAGAAAATACATATATAAAAGTAACCGAACTAGAAGACCTTAAGACTAATTTATATGCACCTCATTGGGATAAAACACAAGGCATAAGAACAAGTAAAGAATGGTTAAATATAACAGGAGAAGGAGGTTGGTTACATGATAGCCCGCAAGCTACTTTAGAATACTACAACCCAGTTGTAATGTCTAAGATGTTTATGTTACATGATGCATCTCTCTTTAATAATTTTAATACTGAGTATTTTTATTGGCTTGATGCTGGAATTACTAATACAGTTTCTAAAACTCATTTAATTAACGACAAAGCCTTAGATCATCTTAATAAAAATGTAGAAAACTTTTTGTTTTTATCGTGGAATTATGATAATAATGATGAAGTTCACGGTTTTAAGAGACAGCCAATGGACAGATATGCTGGTGAACCTATGACTTTTGTCTGCAGAGGAGGTTTTTTCGGAGGACATAAAGAAGCAATATCTGAAGCTAATAATACTTACTATAATTTATTAAGTAATACTTTGTCTGAGGGGCTTATGGGGACTGAAGAAAGTTTATTTGCTATCATGGCAGCTTCTCAACCCGGTAGGTATAGGAGGTATTTACTTGATGATAATGGTTTAATAGTTAAATTTACTCAGGCTTTATTAGATGATAAAGTAGATTTAGTTCCTCTAGACAATAATACTAAAAAACAAGTTACTATTAGTATTCAAGACTTAAAAAAAATAAAAACTAACCTATATATACTTACTTTTAACTTTCCTGAACAACTTAAGCATACTATAGATTCTATGAAAAAGACTCCTGAGTGGATGGAAAGGCCACGTAAGGTACTTTTAGATAATTCAACTGATGAAAAAGCTAGAGAAGAATATAAAATATTAGCAAAAGAAAATAACTTTGAATATATCAGTTTAGAAGGAAATAAAGGAATATGTGGAGGAAGACAAGCAGCAGCAGAGCATTTTGAAAAATCTGATGCAGAATACTATTTTTTCTTTGAAGATGATATGACATCTAATCCTCCAACTGAAAAAGGAAAGCACTGTAGAAATGGATTTCGAAAATATATTCCTAATTTATATGATATATTACATAAGATTATGATAAAAGAAGATTATGATTTTCTTAAACTATCATTCACAGAAGTATACTGGGATAATGATATTCAGACAAGTTGGTATAATGTTCCCCAAGATATAAGAAATAAATTTTGGCCTGACTATAACCGACTACCTACTAATGGAAGAGATCCTAATGCTCCGAGAACTGTTTTTAATAAAGTAGGTAATGTTGAAGGACTTGCTTATATAGACGGGGAAGTAACTTATACTAACTGGCCTATGATTATGTCTAGAAAAGGAAATTATAAAGTTTTTATAGAAACAAAATGGGCTAATCCGTTCGAACAGACATGGATGTCACATGTATTTCAAAAACAAAAAGAAGACTATATTAAATCAGCAGTTCTTTTGGCTTCTCCTATTTGGCACGATAGAATTAAATATTATAAACCTGAAGAAAGAAGGGAAAATGCAGGGTGATATAGTTGTCTATTAGCGTTATTTTCCTTATATTATAGTATAATAATAAACTATATAGATAGATGTCAAAATCAAGTACTAGACAAAAAGTCACACAATTAAAAGAGTGGTTAAAGACTATGCAAACTAACGATAACTCTTCTAAAAAACCTCGTAAGTTTTCTAAAGCAGATCACTATAAAAAAGCAAATAATAGATATGGCAACAAAAAAAGTAATTAAGTTTTATGCAAGTTGGTGTGGACCATGTAAGATTTACGGAAAGACTTGGGATAAAGTAATACCGGCTTATGAAGACCAAGTTAATTTTATAAGTGTTGATATAGATAAAGACACTACTGGGTTAGCTAATAAGTTTAAAATCGACACAGTACCCACAACAGTCCTTGTGAGAGAAGACGGATCTACTAAAACTTTAGAAGGTAGATTACCAAAAAATGAATTAACCGAATTAATATTATCATAAATGTTACGAAATCCAAATTCAATACCTGCTGTTGATACAATAATAGCAGATCCATTACTAGAACCTTTCTTTATTACTAGATCACAGAATAATGGATATACAGTATATGAAAGAGTAATAAAAGGAGAAAAAAATACTGAGTATATTAAGAATGTATCATACCCCTCTAATTTTGGCAATGCACTAAACACTATTGCAAGAGAAAAGCTAAATGAAACAGGTAAAACGTACGATTTAAAGACTTATGTAAAACGTTGGGAAAATGTAAAAAATTCCTTAACTTCTATTTTAGAATAGCGTTAGCCTATACGCTTATAATACCTGGCAAATATTAAATTTATACAAATGGCAAAAAATGTTGTAATTAGTCTTTCAGGAGGGATGGACTCCTCCACCTTACTACTCAGATGTTTATCAGAGTATGACAATGTTACTGCAATATCTTTTGATTACGGTCAAAAGCATAGAGTAGAACTAGAAAGAGCTCAATCATTAGTAAATCACTTAAACGCTAATGGTCAGAGTATTAAGTATCAAGTTATTAAACTTGACGGACTTGTTAACTTACTAAATTCAGCTTTAACTGAAGGAGGAGATGATGTACCGGAAGGTCATTATGAAGAAGATAACATGAAAGCAACAGTAGTACCTAATAGAAACAAGATATTTGCTTCTTTAGTACAAGCAGTAGCTCTATCAGAAGCAATGGCTAATGGCAATAATACAGATATTGCATTAGGAATTCATGCTGGTGATCATGCTATTTATCCAGACTGTAGACAAGAGTTTAGAGATGCTGACGATGCTGCCTTTAGAATAGGTAATTGGGAAGCTGATAAAGTAGGATATTTTACTCCTTACTTAGATACAGATAAATTAGGAATCTTAAAAGATGGACAGAAATTGGTTGAAGAGCTCGGAGTTGAGTTTAATGATGTTTACAAACGTACTAATACATCTTATAAGCCCTATCCTAGCGGTAATAGCGATTATAAATCAGCATCATCTGTTGAACGCATCGAAGCATTTATCGACTTGGGTGTGGACGACCCTGTACAATATGAGGACGAAACTGGACCAGTCGATTATTCGGTTGCGAAAGCACATGTTGAAAAACTTTTAGCAGAACACGCAGCATGAAAAAGTTAATTTTAACATTATCTTTATTGGTATCTTCTCTTGCTTTCGGGCAAGAGGATGTGCCTTTTGAAGCTCTAGGAGCTTGGGTAAATACAGACGGAGAAGTTTTAATTATTTCAAGAGCACAAGATTTAGTAGTTTTTACTAGAAAAACTAAAACTAGAATATTAGCTCAAGGAGAAATTATCATGGTAGATGGTGATATGCACATTAATAGGTATGACACTACTGATGAGTATAGATTAGGGTTATTTATTGGGAACGAAACGATGGTTATAAATCAACCAAACTCAGTAAGAGCTTGGCTATGGACTAGAATACAGTGATATATTGGTTTACAGGACAGCCTTGTGCAGGTAAGACAACGTTAGCAAAAAAACTTCATTATATTAAACCCACCGCTTTTATAATCGATGGGGACGATATGAGAGAGTTATTTTCTAATAAAGATTATTCTGCAAAAGGTAGAATTGACAATGTAGGCACAGCTCAACGTATTGCTCATTACCTACATAATCAAGGTAAAGATGTAATTGTTTCATTGGTATCACCATATATTGATCAAAGAGAAGAGTTCAAAGACCTTATTGGAGATGAACTAATAGAGTTTTACGTTCATACTACAGAATTAAGGGAAAGAGAACATTTTAAAGCAATAGCTTATACGCCCCCTCTCGCTAACTTTGTAGACATAGATACTACATACGACACAGAAAAACAATCATTTGAAAAAATTCTAGATTATATTTAAATTTAAGTATGATAGATAAATCAAAACTTATTTGTGCTACTCCATTTGGATACACCGAAGTTTTTGATGATAAACAGTTTCTTTGCTGCCCTGGGTGGTTAAAAGAAGATATTTACGAGACTGATAATATCTATAAAAATTTTAATTCTAATAAATCACAGGAAATACGAGAATCTATTTTAAACGGTTCTTATAAGTATTGTGATGAAAAGCAATGCCCTCACCTAGGAGGATTAAAACAGAACAAGTTTATAGATAATAGATTTATTCCTAAAAATGAAGAAACTTTAAAGAAGTATAAACCTATTTCTAAAATTAATATGGTTAACTTCTGCTTTGATAGAAGTTGTAACTTACAATGCCCATCCTGTAGAAGTGAACTTATAAACTATTTAGGTAAAGATAGAGATAGTGTTGAAAATAAATTGAAACAGGTAAACGAAGAAATATCTGAAACTATAAAAAGGTTATACCTTAGTGGTTCTGCAGATCCTTTCTACTCTAAATCATTTCGTCAATTTTTGATTAATTTCGATCCTAATAAATATCCAATGATGGAACGTATACTTATTCATACAAATGGACTTCTATGGACTGAAAAACTTTGGAATCGAATGGAAAAAATTCACCCATTTGTTAAATCATGTGAGATATCTATTGATGCAGCTACTAAAGATACTTATGAGAATAAGACAAGGATAGGAGGTAAATGGGAAGTATTATTAGAGAGATTAAAGTTTATTATTAAAATACCAACCATACAGCATTATGTTTTTTCTTTCGTAGTTCAAGATGCTAATTACAAAGAAATGTATAATTTTTATAGACTAATAACAGATTTAGACTGGGACAAAAGTAAAACAAAAAATATCTTTTTCAATCACATGCTCAATTGGGGGACTTATTCGGATGTAGAGTATGAATCAAAAGATATTTCAAACCCTAAAAATAAATTACACGAAGATTTTTTATTAGAATTAAATAAAATTAATAATGTAAAAAATGTATCGCATAATTTTAATCACTTATTTACTAAAAAAATAAATATAATTTAAATGGATAAAAAAAATACGTATTTCGTAGATATTGACGGAACGATATTTATATATAGAAAGTTCGAAACATATGAAACCTCAGAAGCACAGGTTATTAAGAGTACTAAACAGTACTTACAACAAGTTAATGATAAAGGACATATGATTATTCTAACTACAGCTCGCCCAGAATATATGAGAGAGCATACTGAGATGGAATTGACTAAAAACGGAATTCCATATCATAAATTAATAATGCAAATTGAAAGAGGACCTAGGTACCTTATAAATGACCTTTCTCCTAACGAACCTGGAGATAGAGCAATTGCAATTAATGTAAAAAGAGATGAAGGCATATAGTTTATTTATAGGAAGATGGCAACCATGGCATTCCGGACATAGATGGTTAATAGATCAAAGACTAAAAGAAGGTAAGAACGTATGGGTAGCTATTAGAGATGTAGAACCAAACGAAAAACAACCTTGGACTCCTCATGAAGTTCTTATGAACTTATCCGAAGAATTAAAAGACCTTTTAGAAGAAGGTAGAATTAAAATAACAATAGTACCAGATATCGAATCTATTAATTACGGTAGAGGTGTTGGTTATGAAGTTATAGAGCATGTGCCTCCTCAACAAGTAGGAGAAGTATCTGCTACTAAAATAAGAGAACAGATGAGAAAAGATGGTAAATTGTGATTCAAATACAGGATAATTTTTTATCGGATAAAGATATAAGTTATATACTAAATCAATGGGATGACCAGCTTACTGATTTTTCTCCTAAATTGATACATTTTTTTTATTTTAGTTTTAAAAAACATAATATAGACTTAAAACCAATTAAAGGCGGTGTATTTACTAATAGGCTATTTGATAAGATCAGATTGCAGAAATATAATGAAACATTCATTCAAGAATCAAAATTTCACGAACATGAACACTTCCATAACTACATAGCTTTTCTTAACGATGATTTTAAAGGAGGAGAATTAGAATTTAAAAATGGTGTAACTGTTAAACCGAAGAAAGGTAGTTTAGTATATTTTAATAATAATGAAGAACACAGAGTATTACCGTGTAAAGGAGATAGATGGGTGTTTACTTTATCAAGTAATGAACATATAGATTTAAATATTAAATACAAAACCAAACCGACAATCTAATGGCAAGCTATAAAAACACTTTAGTAAAAACTTTTATATGGAGAGTAATAGCTACTACTATTACTATTATTACCGGATGGGCAGTATCAGGTGATTGGGCATTTGGATTAGCAGTTGGGAGTATAGATACTGTAATAAAAACCATAGGTTATTTCAGTTATGAAAGACTTTGGATAAAATTTAACAAATGATTAAACTAGGTATATCAGCATTTTATCATGACTCCGCAGTTGCATTAATTATTAATAATAAAGTAATAGCAGCTGTTGAAGAAGAAAGATTTACAGGTATAAAACATGATAGTAGTTTTCCTTATAATGCGTTAAGGTGGGTACTTAAATCTTGTAATTTACAATTAGCTAATATTAACGAAATACATTGGTATGAAAATCCAGAAAAAAAAGATAACAGAGTCCGCACTACGTTTGCTAAAAAACCCTTCCGAACGTTTTTTCTTAACAGGAAGTATAAAAAATCCAAAAAGTCCCAAGATCCGAAAAATATTCTCGAATCTATGGGCTACCCCGGCAAAATCATTTATCACGATCACCATTATAGTCACGCTTCTTTCGCTTATTACACTAGCAATTTTACTGATTCAGCGATACTCACTATCGACGGTGTTGGAGAGTGGGAAACAACTACTATCTCAATAGGTACTGGTAATAAAATAAAAAAACTTATCTCTATTAATTTTCCTAATTCGTTAGGAATGCTGTACAGTACAATTACTGCATATTTAGGTTTTAAACCTAATGAAGGAGAGTATAAAGTAATGGGGTTAGCACCATATGGGGACATAAATGTGTACACTGATAAATTACTCAGTATATTTGAAAATACTTCTAACAAGTACTTTATTGACCAAAAACCTTTTACCTGGGAATACTCAGACAAAGTAATGTTTAGTAAAAACTTATATAAATTACTGGGTATTCAACCTAGACTCCCCGAAGAGGAAATTAATCAAGACCATAAAAATTTAGCAGCTGCATTACAAAAAGTATACGAAATACAGTTTACTAAGTTACTTATTACTGCTAAAAATATCACTAAGAGTAAAAATATCTGTTTAAGTGGTGGTTGCGCATATAACGGTGTTGCAAATACATTAGCGTACAAGCACTTTAATTCAGTCTACGTTCCATTTGCACCTTCAGATGCAGGTTCTGCTATAGGAGCTTGCTTAGATCAACATACAGATATTACTCCTTTTTTAGGTCCTGAATATTCAGATAAAGAAGTAAAAGCTACATTAGATATATATAAAGACCAATTAATTTTCTTTAAACTTACTGAAGATAAATTAATAGATAAGACGTCTAAACTAATAAATGGAGGAAATATAGTAGCTTGGTTTCAAGGTAAAATGGAATTTGGTGCCAGGGCATTAGGAAATCGTAGCATATTAGCTAATCCTAGAGATCCTAATATGAGAGAAAGACTAAATTTTGTAGTTAAAAAAAGAGAAGGATTTAGACCTTTTGCTCCTGCTATAACTGAGGAAAGGTATAAACAGTACTTTAATACTAAAGAACCTTCACCTTATATGGGGAGAGTTATGGACAGTAAGACTACTTATATTCCATCTTCTACTCATATAGATGGTTCTTGTAGAGTTCAGACTGTTTCAAAGGAACAAAATCGTAAGTTCCATAAACTTATTACTAAGATAGGTAGTTATTCAAGTATTCCGGTTGTATTAAACACTTCTTTTAACTTAAAAGACCAGACTATTACTTTAGACCCTAAACAGGCTATAGAAAGATATATAAATTCTCAAATAGATTACTTAGTAATTAATAATTTTTTAATAATAAAAAAGAAATAAATGATTTTTAACTGGATTAAGAAAAAAATTCGTAAATTTAAAGAAGAACGTGCTTTTAAGGCAAAGCTAAAAGAATTGAAAAAAAGAGATCCTTTTACGTATAAAAATTTTTAAAAATTGATTTTAGAGATTAAAAACTTTCTTAGTGAAAAAGAATGTGAACAAATAGTTGAAAGCTACAATACATTAGTTAAACCTGTAGCTACTGGCGAAGGATTAGACAGTCAAGGAAACGCAAAAACTCAAGATATTAGAGATTATCATAGAAAAACTGATATATCTATATTTACTGATAATGCTTTAAGAAATAGAATATTAAATAAATTAGTTGAGAATTCTAATTTAAAATTAAATAATATAGATAAAAAAGAATCTTTTCAATTCTTGAGATATAAAGAAACTGGACATTTTGCTTGGCATAATGATCTGACTAGTAGTAAGGAATTTATGACTGCTATTATATTCCTTAACAGTAATTACGAGGGAGGAAATTTACAGTATAAAGAAAACAGAGAAATAAAAACTTTTTCAAAAGATAAAGGTTCATTAGTACTTTTTCCTGCTAGTCTTTCTCATAAGGTATCAAAAATAACTAAAGGAATCAGATATTCTATAGTTACATGGATATATAATAAACCTAATATTTTAATATAATATGAATGACTTAGATAAAGATTATCAAAAACTACTTAGAAAAGTTCTTGAAAAAGGAGAAAATAAAGAAGACAGAACAGGTACAGGTACCGTATCTATATTCGGTGAGACTATTAGGCATAATATGTCAGAAGGCTTTCCTATATTAACTACTAAGAAGGTAGCTTTTAAAACTATGGTTACTGAGTTAAAATGGTTTTTAAAAGGTGATACTAACATTAAGTACCTTCAAGATAACAACTGTAAGATATGGGATGGTGATTATGAGAAGTCTGGTAGAACAGATGGAGAATTAGGACCAGTATATGGAAAGCAATGGAGGGACATAAACGGAATAGACCAACTAGAGAATCTTATAACTGGACTTATATCTAACCCAGATAGTAGAAGGCATTTAGTTGATAGCTGGACCGTTGAAGATTTAGATAAGATGACTCTTCCTCCATGCCATTATTCTTTCCAATGCTATGTAGCAGATGGTAAGCTCTCTCTCATGTGGAATCAAAGAAGTGCTGACCTATTCTTAGGAGTACCGTTTAACATTAGTAGTTACGGTCTGTTACTGTTATTACTATGCAAAGAGACTGGTTATGAACCTGGAGAGTTAATAGGCAACTTTGGGGATGTACATTTGTATAAGAATCATCTTAATCAAGCTGCCGAACAGATACTTAGACATTCATATAACCTTCCGGAAGTAAAACTATCTTATTATGACATTTATAGAGGGGACTTCGATGTAGAACTAATTAACTATAAATCTCATCCAGCAATTAAAGCACCTTTAAGTAATTAATAGTTTGCTATTTAAAATTTTTTTCTTATATTTATTAATATGACTATAGTGTCGTAGCACCACTTTAAAAACACGAAAAATGGTAGAATTAAAAGAAGTCGAGAAAGAACTCTATGATGTAGAGTCTCGCAGAATGACGGAAGAGCACTACTTAGCGAACCGTAGACATCAAAACAAACTTACACCTAATGAACCTGTTAACTATCCTGATGCAAGAAAGCATCAAGTAGTTTCGTTTATTAAATCCGGTATTCGAATTTTAGGATACTGCTTTATACCTTTTAATTTGGTAGTCTCAGCTATTCTTCTTATATTATCAGAAATAGTAGGTATAATCGAAGAATTAGTATAATGGCAAATTACACATCAACAAAAGTATTTGACGGATTCTCAACAGTATTTCGTCAATGGAAAGCAGAAGATACTCACTGTAGATTTTTACATGGGTATGGTATTTCATTTAAGCTATGGTTCGAAGGAGATTTAGACGAACGTAATTGGGTATGGGACTTTGGAGGTATGAAAAGAGCTAAAGGTACAATAGACGGAATGTCTCCTAAAGCTTGGATGGACTATACATTTGACCATACCTTTATAGTAGCAGAAGACGATCCTTTCTTAGAGTCTTTTAAGAAAATGGATGAGGCTGGAGTAGCACAGGTTAGGGTTATACCTGCTACCGGAGCAGAAAGATTTGCTCAATTCGTATATGATAAGGTTAATCCTTTTATCGTAGAAGAAACTGAAGGTAGAGTAAAGATAGCAAAAGTAGAATTTAGAGAACACGGTAAAAACTCAGCAATATATGAGCCTAGGTAGAATAGAAGATTATAATAAAAATTTACCAATTGTAGAAATATATACTGCTGTCCAATCTGAAGGATCAAGAGCAGGGTACCCTACTGTAGTTATTAGAACTACTGGCTGTACTCATAGATGTTATTTTGGTGAGGGCGGTTGGTGTGACAGCTGGTATACATCTATTCATCCAGAAAAAGGAAAATATTCATTTAACGATATTATAAAAGCATATGACGATAATCCTCATATATCAGAAATGATGTTAACTGGAGGTTCTCCTACAATGCATAAAAAACTAGTAAACGAACTAACACACTTTGCTAATGAAAGAAACATCTTCATTACTATCGAGAATGAAGGTAGTCATTTTTTACCTACTGATTATCCTATTAATCTCTTATCAATCAGTCCAAAGTTCAGTAATTCGGTTCCTCAAATCGGGGTGGAAACCCCTCAAGGTGGAATCACGGACGAAAGAATGGTGAAACAGCACAATAAGTTTAGACTTAATTATCCTGCTATAAAAGAAAGTATAGCATACCATTCAGACTACCATTTGAAACCCGTATGGGATGGAAAAGATCAAAAAGCATTAGCAGAAATTATGGACTGTATTGAACAGTTAGATGCTCCTAAAGATAAAGTATGGTTTATGCCAGCTGGTGATACTAGAGAAGCATTACAAAAATCTTATCCAGTTATGTTTGATTGGGTTAGAGATAATGGATATAGGTTAACTTGGAGGCCTCATATTATAGCCTTCGAAGATCAAAGAGAAGTATAATGGAAGATATCTGGGATGAAATAGACGAACATTTATCAATAATACATGGTAACTTAGGGATTTGTTGTCAAGAATATAGTGACGCACCAGAAGCTATACATAGTTTAGAAAGAGTAACAGAATTATTAGTTAATATAAGAGAAAATATATAATATGGCAAGATACAGAACTATTACAATGCTTGAAAAAGATTTTCAAGCTAAAAGAGAGAAAGCATTATTAACTTTAGAGCTTCTAACTGAAGATAAGGCAGGAATAGGAGATCATTCAACAGAAGATTTTTACAATAATGCTATAGAAGCAATTACAGCATTAGCAGAAGCAGAAGATGTATTAGAAACTATTAAAAGACATTTTCCTTAATGAAATTACCCATAATAAGAAATATTTTAGATAATAATACTAATGTAGAAATAGAAAGTACATTAAACGTTTTAGAAAATCTAATAGATGCTAGAGGACTCAAAGAAGAAGATTTAGATACTATTGGTGAAGTACTTTCTAATTTAGAGGGAGCTTTAGAAGTAGGGAAATTAATCGATGAAGGTTCTACACAGAAAGATGCATTAAATAGTTTTATGAAAAGAGTAATATCAGTTGGTAAATGAAAGGTATATTTACTTCATATAATTTTTTTAGTAAAGATATATTTAACGAAATATTAGCTGATATGAATGCTTGTATAGCTGATAAAGAGGCTTTATTAAACAGCAAGCAATGGAGTGACCCTGTTGTAGAATATAGCAAACCAATAGATATTAAAAAGCTTGACAAAGGGCAAAAAAACTATCAAAGCATAAAAAACCAAATCTATGAAACTATAGGAAGATTCCCAGACGGTATTTATTATTACTTTTGGGGACCTGGTTCTTATATTCCTTGGCATTCAGATGATATTTATTCTTCAGCTTTTTCTATTTACATGAACAAAGGATGGAATTACCAAGACGGAGGATTATTTCAGTATAATAACAACAACAAAGTAGAAACTATTATACCTGAAGCTAATACTGCTGTAATGCAAACTGGTAATATTCCTCATAGTACTACTATTCTATCTAGACATGCTCCAATACGTAAGTCTATTCAAGTATGGTTCGAAAAAGATAATAATAAACCGGTAAAATCTATATTATGAGTTATATTATTGGTAAACCCTGTGTTTCTACTTGTGATACAGCTTGTGTTGTTGTTTGCCCAGTAGACTGTATAAATGGTCCGATAGACATAGACGGTATAGGAGAAGAAGTTCAAGGCATGACTAAAGAAGAGCTAGAAGGTAAAATGTTATACATTAATCCAGAAGAGTGTATTAACTGTGGAGCATGTGTTCCTGAATGTCCAGTCGATGCTATTTATGATAGTGAAGAAGAGGCTATCGAAAAAGATGGCACTGATGAGTACGTTAAGAGAAATTATAAATTTTATGGTCTAGAATATAATGTATAGATATAAAGTAAAATTAATGAGGGTTGTAGATGGCGACACTGCTGACGTTATGATTGATCTTGGGTTCGATGTATGGACTAAACAAAGACTCCGCTTTAAAGGTGTTGATACTTGGGAAAAGAGAACACGTAATAAAGAAGAGAAAGTCAAAGGCCTTGCAGCCTCTGCATTTACTAAAGAACATCTAGAAAGAAACGAAGGCGTTTTTACTATTCAATCTTATGGAGTAGGTAAGTATGGAAGAGTACTAGCAGAAATTTTTATAGAAGGAGAGGAAAAATCTCTAAATCAGTTATTAATAGAAAACGGCCACGCATATGTCTACGAAGGTGGTACGAAGCAAATATTCAAAGGATGACAAAATCTGAAACTATTCAACTTATAGAAGAAAAACTAAATAAAGTTGAATACTCAAAAGTATATTCTTACATTATAGATGAGAGAATATGGACAACTAATGTGTCCGCAAATGTTATGTATGTTTAACTTTAATATTAATCTAAATCAACGAAAATGAGAAAACTCGTTACAGTGCTGTTAATGTTTTTAGCAGTTGGAGCTTACGCTCAAGAATCGGGTACTGATTCTAAGACCATCCTAGATGTAAACTTAGAAGAGGTTGTAGTGTCTTCTCGTGTTATTGATGTCGCTAAAGAAAGAGAGACACCAATCGCCGTAAGTACTATTTCCGCTCAAGAAGTACTCCTTAAAGTAGGAAACCAGGAGTTTCCGGAAATTATGAACAAGACACCTGGAGTGTATGCCACTAAACAAGGAGGAGGATACGGTGATAGTCGTATTTCTTTAAGAGGTTTTGATCAGCGTAACACTTCTTTCCTAATTAACGGTCAACCTGTGAATGATATGGAAAATGGTTGGGTGTATTGGTCTAACTGGCAAGGATTGACAGACGTAA
>Ga0181400_1000351_pt1 | contig 19748 bp, 20 predicted proteins | sample 23SPOviralmetaG_FD_130129 | JGI IMG/M metagenome (GOLD analysis project Ga0181400, IMG submission 130129) | Marine viral communities from the oligotrophic San Pedro Time Series (SPOT) site, San Pedro Channel, CA, USA - 23 SPOT_SRF_2011-06-22 | ecosystem: Environmental > Aquatic > Marine > Strait...
CTCCGCTACAAGATCTTGGCGGGGAAGGTAACTCTGGCGTTCCTATAATCTCTCGGTTTGTTGCAGTGTCAGATACAGATAGGCATTGTATCGCGTTTGGTTGCAACCCGTTTGGATCAACCGTTCAAGATAAACTGCAGGTCCGTTGGTCCTCTCAGGAAGATCCGTTCAACTGGACCCCTACGTCTACAAACACGGCAGGCGATTTGAGAATATCTCAAGGCACAGAAATTTCTGCTATCGTTCAGACCCGTCGTGAGATTCTAATTTGGACGGACAGAAGCCTTCATAGTATGCAATATACCGGCGCTCCGTTTTATTTTGGTCAGGCGCTACTAGCAGACAACATTCGTATCGTTGGGCCCAACGCTGCTATAGCGGTTAACGATGTTGTATATTGGATGGGTTCACAAAACTTCTATCGCTACGACGGACGTGTTCAGGTGCTGCCTTGTTCAGTACGTGATTACGTATTTAGTGACCTAAACCTGTCGCAAAACCAGAAAGTTTATGCCGGCACAATTACTGGTCAGAATGAAATATGGTGGTTGTACCCTGGCTCTGGGTCCTTGGAAAATAGTAAGTACATTGTTTTTAACTACTTAGAAAACGTTTGGTACTATGGAACTTTGTCTCGTACAGCTATTATAGACGCTTCTTCTACTGTGCGTATCTTCCCGCAAGCAACAGGGGATGATGGATATCTGTATGATCATGAACGAGGATTGGATGACGGCAGTACCGCACCCTCCTCTGCGATAAATGCTTACATAGAGTCTTCCGACTTTGACATAGGTGAGGGCGACAGGTTTATGCTAACCCAACGTATCATCCCGGATCTTACGTTTAACGGATCTACTGCTGTAGCTCCAGCAGTAGACTTTAGTGTTAAGGTTAGAAATTTTCCAGGGGTGTCTTACTCTGAGGAGGTAAGTGGCAACACATCGAGGACCGCGACATCCCCTGTTGAACAGTTTACAGATCAACTATACTTACGCGCTAGAGGTCGGGCGGCTGCAGTTAAGGTTGAGAGCACAGGTCTAGGTGTGAAATGGCGGCTGGGTGCGCCAAGAATGGATTTAAAACCGGACGGTAGAAGATGAGTAAAATTGTTCGCCCCATTATTCCGATGGCTCCGCAGGAATATGACGCTTCTCACATGAACCAGTTGGCTCGTGCTTTAGAGAACCTAATAAATAAGGTGGAGAACCCACTAACCAACATTCCAAACATCGCAGTTGAGGCGGATATTGCGAGTTTACAAACAGGGGACGTTTACCGAGACGCCTCTGGATTTGTAAAAATTAAAACGAGCTAGCAAGGCGGCAGTGTTTTTGCTACAGTACGACAAAGAGTAGGAGATCAAGATGGGTTTGTTATCGGCACTTGGAGGCTTAGTTGGCCTAGCGTTTGGCGGTCCAATGGGAGCGGCTCTTGGTTCTGGCATCGGAACTCTCGCTTCTGGCGGCGACATAGGTGACGCTTTAAAGTCTGGTTTGATGGGGTACGGGATTGGTTCAATACCTGGTGTTGCGGGCATGGCGGCTAAAGGCGCCGGCGCAATGGGCATGCAGGGAATGGCGGGCCAGTTTGCAGCTCAACAGGCTTCTCAACAAGCGTTAATGTCTAAGGCAATGCCAGGGATCTTCGGTCAGGCCGCAAGTGGCGGGATCAACCCTGCGGCGGCGGCTAGCTCAAAGGCAGCGCAAGGCGGGATGTCACAAGGTTTAGGGGGTTTGTTTAGCAACCCAGAGAACTTAATCTTGGCATCTTTGATTCAAGGCGCCGAGCCTAAGCCAACGCCTCTTACTCCGTTGCAAATGGAGCAACAACGAACAGGCGAGCGAACGCCGGGGTATAGCGGTACGGCGTCTCCAGACATGCGGCGAATGAATATGGGTGGCTATATCGAGGGACCAGGCACAGGTAAAAGTGATAGTATACCTGCTATGATTTACCAAAACGGCGGTCCGGTTCAAGAAGCTCGGCTCTCGGACGGTGAGTTTGTCATGACGGCGAATGCTGTAAAAGGTGCAGGCGATGGCAGTAGAAGTGCTGGTGCAGCAAGGATGTACGAGATGATGAATCGTTTTGAGGGGATGGCGTAATGGCTAGTGTCGTAACACAACAAACTATGAACCTGCTTCCTGAGTATCAGGAACGGTTCATGAAAGACCTTCTCGCTAACGTCTACCGGACAGAAGAACGGCAGGCTGTGGATGAACAAGGCAATCCCGTATTTGAAACAGACCCGGTAACAGGTGAACAAACTCCAGTTATGGAGTCGTATGCTGCAGGTATCGCAGCGTCATCTCCTTTGTATGGTGAGCCTCAGTTCGATGAGAACGGTGAGCCCATATATAAAACCGACGAAGCGGGGAACTTGATCCTTGGAAACGATGGTCAACCTCAACAAGTTGTTAAAGGAGGTATTCCTGCTCCTGACGTTGCAAAACTAACAGATGCTCAACAGCAAGCTATTGCATTGGGCACCGAGGGAATAGGCGCATACGCCCCGATGCTCGAGACTGGAAAGCAAAGCATGGACGCTGGAGTTGCTGCCTTATCAGGTGGTTACGACCCTACTACAGGCGAGGCGTTAGCTTACGACCCGCAGGCGTATCAGAGCTACATGGACCCATACGAAGACCAAGTTGTGCAGCAAACTTTAGCCGACATCCAACGTTCTGGAGACTTTCAGAAACAAGGGATCCGGGACCAGGCTGTCAGGGCGGGTGCGTTTGGCGGGTCACGTTCATTGCTTGCAGAGATGGAGCAACAACGGAACATCGACCAGCAGAAGGCTCGAACGGCAGGACAGTTGCGATCCGAAGGATACGGACAAGCGCAGAACATGGCGCAAGGTGCGTTTGAGAACCAGATGGCTCGAGGCCAAACAGGAGCGCAACTCTTCCAGGGCTTGGGTCAAGCGCAAGCGGGCCTAGGTACTTTGGCTCAGACTTCTCAAAACCAAGATATAAAAACACTCATGGGTGTGGGTGGCTTGGAGCAACAGCAGCAGCAATCCGAAATGGATGTGCAACGCGAAGGCGCTATCGAGACTATGATGGAACCGTTCCAACGTTTTGGATACATGAGCGACATCTTGCGAGGCGTTCCGAGTACGTCGAGTACAATGCTAACAGGCTCTGCTCCAGAACAGAACACACTTGGAAATGTCGTAGGCACTACCATGGGCCTGAACGCTTACCAACAGGGGTAACAACATGTATCAAAAGGTTGAAAACAGGGCTCTTTTTAAGAAGTCTAGCGCGGCTCGTGACAAACTTATGGAACTTGGTGGCGTGTCTCCACAAGCCGGCGGGTTGCAGTCTATGGCGCCGCCTCCTCCTATGCCTCAAGGACCGTCGGGAATCATGGCATCCTCGCCAGATTTAATGCAAGCCGCGATGCGCAAAGCACCTGTTCTGCCTAAGCAACAGGGTATGGCGCCGCCCGCGCCTATGCCTCAAGCGCCACCGACTCCGTTACCTGCGTCTCAACCGATGCCTAATATAGCGGGTATTGCTCCAGTGCCAACGAACCCTGCTCCTCGGCCCCCTCTTAAACCAGGGGTCAAAAAGTTTTCTGAGGGTAAAGACGTTAGTGTTATGGATATGGGGCACAGCCCTTATCATGGTCAGTTTATGCGTTTTCCAGGTCTCTTTAAGTTTGGTCAGAAGGCGATCACATCTGAGAAACCTGAAGAGTTAGGTATACAGGTCACAAAAGAAATGACCGACCGCAAGAAGAAGATGCAAGAAGACCCAGATGCTGCCGGTGAGGATTTTGTAAATGAAGACCTGACCCCTGAAGAAAAGACTAAAGACCTAAAAACAAATCTTAAAAAGGTCGCAACAAAGTCTGGTATTACAGACGTTCCAGAGAGTGCAACAGTTGATCAACTAAACACAGCTATCGCAGGGGCGAAACTTGCTGCGGCAATATCCGGTAATTATGTAAACCCTAACACCGGCGAAGCTATTCGACCGACTGCTGGAGCTCGAATTGGGCAGGCTGTGGCAGAAGGCTTGGCTGTTAAACGTGACACGGCAGAAAAACGCGAGACGGCACAACAAGCCATGAATCTGCAACGTTTGAAGAACGCTGGAAAGTCTACGACTGCCGCAAAGCTGCCTAAGAACTTTGAGACATTACTTGATATATTTGCAAAGAAATCCGAGACTCAAGCCATAAATGAAACAGCGAAAGAGTTTAACGAATATTTTAACGACGACACTGGAACTAAACTTATGAACTATCTTAGAGGAGGACAACCGACTTCAGGAACTCCAGATCCAGCTCCAGCAGAAGTTAACCTTGATAATCAACGCCTTATGGTAGAGTATGCTTTAACACAGAAACCCAAAGATCGAAAGGCTATTCTAGAAGAAGCCCAGAAAAATGGTGTGGACATTGAAGGGTTATAAACATGGCAGAGGATAACGTAGAATTTGACCCTTCTGTAAATAACCCTTACCTAAACTCAGGCGAGGAGAAAGGTTCGTATCTTTCCGGAGATCAGGGTCTTGTGCCAGATGCCGTAGAGGGCGCTGTTGATGTTGCTGCAGACATCGGAAAGGGTATCGGTGCGGGTATTATATCCATCCCACAAGGGATCACGGAACTTGCTTCAATTGCAGTAGACGGTATTTTTAATACGGATACTTCTAGGGCCACGACTGAGGCGTTTAACTACATTAAACCAGAGGTCGAGGGAACTGCCGGTGCGGTGACTGAAGAACTTGTAGCCTTTGGTGTAGGGTTTATTCCTGTCCTTGGTTGGCTGGGTCGCGCGGGTCAGGCTGCGACATATGCGAGCAAGGGCGCAAAAGTTTCAAGAGCTGGAAAAACTTGGTTTGGTAAATCTGCTATAACCTTTGGCGAGTCTAAACTTGGGCAAAGCATGTTAAAAAACACTGCATCCAAGATTGGAACTTATGGTGTGGCTTCGATGGGATATGGTGTTGCTATATCTCCAGACGGAAGAAGCACATTATCGTCTGAGTTTGAATCCGTACCTGACTTTGTTAAAATTGAAGATGACACTGGTTTAGTAGGCAGAAGCGAAGCGGGTCGCAAAATCCGAAATAAACTTCGGAATGGTATAGAAGACGGACTTATGAGCGGTGTTGTAGACACCGGACTTACTTTATTTGGGGCCGGCGCCCGTGCAGTTGGACGAACAGAACGAGGGTCCAAGGTTGCTAAAGCTGTGCTTGCTGCACCAGGAAAAGTTTCTACCGGTATGGCAAACGGCTTTGAAGCTATTGGGATGGGTGCTGTAAACAAAGGCGCTGCTGGAGCAAGAGACAAGTTTAGAGAGTACTTTACTCCCACTGGCGGAGCGGATGTTAACGTTTACGAAACTGTGCAGGATGCTCGAGCTGTATCTGACATGTCTGAAAAGCGTGGAGTGCAGGCGTCTCTAGATTGGGATAAAGCCCTCAAAAGGTTTTTTAAAAAGTCAAAGTTAAGGAACAAAACTCCTGTTGACGCCCAAAGATATCAAGAGGGTTTAAAGCAATTCCTTATGGGTAATAGAAAAATCCTAGAAGAAATTGGCAACAAGGACATGATCGCGGCAGCGGATAATATGGTCAATGTTAGATCTGGCTTAGAGGATGATTTAATTCGTCAGTTGGAGACAGAGATTGGCATTGATCCAAAAACCGGAGATCTTTTGACCCCGGACACTCCAGCAAAAATGAAAGCGATGGAAGCTCTTGCAGAGATAAAAAAGAACCAAGATCTGCAAATAGGGTACATGCGTCGTCAGTTTGAACAGTACACTAACCCTGTTACGTTTTACAAAAACTTAGATTTAAAGTCCAAAGATTTTGACAATGCAGTACTTGAAGTAGCCGCAAACACCAATGGTGATTTAGCCGTGGCAAAAGAGACCGTATTAACAAGTCTTGGATTAAAAGCCTTGGCTGGAGAGTCTCCAGAAAGTGCGCTAGAAAGAAAATTGTTTGATGTTACCAGGGCCGCTAAAGGTAGCAAGAATCTTGGAACACAGAAACAACAACCTGTTTTGACTGCGATAGACGATATATTCGTGGCCCGTGAACCTTTGATCGACAAGAGTCCGTCTCTGCAAAAGATTAAAGGGATGCTTACTGACCCACAAGAAGTTTATTTGAAAACAATTTCTGACATGGCGCAGGCTAACGCTGCGGCAGACATGTACCGGGCTATGGGAAGTAAAGAGCTAAACCTAGCTGTAGGCCCTATTGAAGCGTTGAAACTTTTGAACAAAGGGGGACGACCTGCGATGGTCGATATCCCCGACCGCCTGCGTATGACGGACGTGGAATACGAGGCCGCTATGCAGCCTTTTAAAGACGAGGCAAGAGACAGAGGTCTAAAATACGACTCTGAATCCATGCTTATGCCCGGCGAACAAGTGTTAAGAGAATATCAAACTGCTTTGGACCAGAAAGGGTACACCCAACTAGGAGACTCCCGAGACATTCAGAATGTGTTTGGAGGATCATACGGTGCTTTGATGGGGCGTATGGTTTCTCCTGAAACTCTTGGTGCGATTTCTGCGCCTATGAAATTTGCGGGCAACACCGTTTTAGGAGAAGCTGCAGGCATTTTTTCCCAACTCCGTTCGTTGTCTCAAAAGATGACCATTGTTCCTAACCCTGGGGCACAAGTTCGCAACATAGCGGGAAACTTTATGATGCTCGGGGCAAACGCAAACCTGGGCAGGGATACTGATTTTAGCGATGTATTTAAGATATTTACATCCAGCCTAGCTGACGTGGACGAAGCAGGGTTGACTCGACTGGCGAAAAAGATCTCGTTGTCTGGTGTCGAGGACACGAGCTTAGTTGTTAGAGCCCTGAAAGAATTTAGAAAAGCGGGGCAGGATCTGACATCTACTCAAAGCAAGGTGTCTAAAGCAATTGATTTGTTTCAAGACAACATTCCTTTTATGCAGGCCTTTGAAAAAGTTTACTCTGACTCGGACTCTTTCTTTAAAGCTCTTGCACTTTTAGGAGAAGAGAAGAAACTACTCGCTGCGTTCGATGCTGCAGGATTAGACGCAACTCTTAGCCCGGATATGTACGAGGCTATGCTTGACCAGGGGATAGCTAAACGTTTAGTCAGCCCTGCTACCGAGATGAAAAAGGGTGAAAAACTTTTGTCTTACGAAGTAATGGCAGCTGATACTGTAAAAGATACAATGCCTATCTACCCCCGGATAGGGAAGGCCGTAAGGGCTCTAGATGTGTTCCCTCTAATTGGTAACTTTACTTCTTTTGCGTCAGAAAACATTCGAAACTCTTCCAATATATTAGAGCGCGGGTTGAAAGAAATGGCGTTTACCGTGCCTCCAGATGTCAGGGCGAAAATTGGAGAAGAGGCGGCGTCTATCTTCGAGAAGCAGATCCGTGGTAGTGGATCACAGCGTTTGATGTCGTACCTTTCAGTTGCAACCATCGGTCCAGCGCAAGCTGTCAAGGCGTCCATGTACGCAACGGGAACGACTCAAGAAGAATATGAGGCCTTTCAAAGCCAGCTTCCTGATTTTATGAAGGGGCACCAAACGCCAATTTTGAGCAACGACAAGAATGGCAAAATAGCTTATATCGATTTAAGTTACGTAAGCCCGTATGCCTTCGTCCTCGACCCTGTTCGGGCCGCGTTACAGGTATACAACGAGCAAGGCAAACTGGATAAGTCCCAGGTCGAACGCATATCCTCGGGCGCATTCCAAGGGTTGAAAATGTTTGCGTCACCCTTTGGTGAGGAGTCATTAATATATGAACGCGTGAGAGATGTGTTGCCAGATGCATCAGTTGTTGGACGAGCAGGTAAAACAAAAGAAGGTTACGACATATACAACAGTACTGACAGCCTTGGTACTAAGATGGATAAAAGTTTAGGCCACATTATGAACGGCATTATTCCTTCGTATGGCGCTATGATTATGGAATTTGATAGACCTCTTTCAGGTCCAGTTAAAGCAGCTACTGGCGAAGGTCTTGGGGCTCTACGAGAATCGCTTAATCAGGGTCGTGTAATGCGGGCTATGACAGGTACTCCGAATGGTAGAGGCGTAGAGTATGACCCATTTAAAGAGGCGGCACGGTTAGTTACTGGGTTCACCCCCATGGAATTAGACCTGCAAAACGATTTAAAATACTCCGCCCTGGAGTACACGCCTCGTCGGACGGAAACCAAGAGCGCAGCCATGTCGGCAATGAAACAGGCAAACCTGACGGAGAGCGATATGCTCCGTGAATGGGACACCTATATGGATAACCTGTATCGTGAGCAAAGCAAGCTATACAAAGATGTTCGAGCGGCTAGGACCTTGGGCTTATCAGACGATGATATTAGAAAAAACCTCATTCAATCAGGCAACATGGGTCGAATGGAAGCAAACGCTATTATGCAAGGCGAGTTTTGGCCCACCACTGCAAGTAAAGAGTTATGGAAAGATTTGGTTCAGTTGCGACAACAAGAAGGTCGCAAGTTCATGACGAAAATGACGGACTTCACTCCGTTCAATTCACGTGCCCGTGACCGTATGCGTGAACCATTAGCAGCCGATGAACGAACCCCGTTTTTTGATCCTGCTATAAACAACCCATACCTTAATTTAAGTCCGGCTCCTGCGCCTGCGCCTGCTTTTGATCCTGCTGAAAACAACCCCTACCTAAACTTAGGTAATCAGCAAGGTTCGATATCGCTGCCACAGGCCCCCACCCAAACAGCTTCAGCCCAAGTCTCCCCAGAATTGTTGGGCGGTGACCCGGCGACAGAGGCGTTGGCTCGAGCTTTAGGTAGAGCTTAGTGTTAACCCTCTATGCCTCCCCAATCGTCGGCAGCTTCGAAGTCTACCTTCGAGGGGACTTTTAAGATATCGGACAGCCCATTTTCCATTATGTCCTTGATCTGTTTCGCTTGGTCGTCGCTCTCTATTGAGAAGCACAACTCGTCGTGTACCGTCAACAGAGGGGTCAACCCAGCTTCGTAACAGTCCGCCATAGCCTTCTTGGTTTGGTCGGCAGCGGAACCTTGAATCAGTTTGTTTAACGCCTTGTAGGTAAACGCTCTTTTTAACCCAGCAACACTGCCGTATTTTTTCACCGCTTCCTCTAACGGCAACGCTTGACTATAGCCAAACGTCTTGGGCTCGTAGTCGTTGAACCTACAAACACGTCCCAGAAGGGTTCGTATCTGTCCATTTTCTTCGGCACGTTTGCTCGCGATTGTCGCGAGCTGACGAACAAACGGAACCTTTTCTTTGTGCGTGTCTAAAAGCTGCGCAGCCTCTCCTAAACTAATACTAAGTTGAGATGCCAGTTTAGCTTTACCCATTCCGTACATGATACCAAGGTTAACAACCTTAGCTTCCTTGCGCTTGATGCCGGCGATGTCTGCAACCATCTGGTGTAGGTCAACGTCACCCGTGTTGTACTCATCAACAATTGTATCAACTACAGGGTGCCGCATAGCGTCAGGCATGGACGCTGCAAAGTGCACCAAGAGCCTCGGTTCTTGGCTTGAGTAATCAAAAGAACCCCACTTTGTTCCGTCCTCCGGAATAAACAGTCCACGTATCATCTGCCTGATGTCAGGGTCACGCGCAGGAATCTGTTGCAGGTTAGGGTTCGAAGAAGAAAACCGACCGGTCACTGTGCCGCCGCCATCATTACGAAGCTGGTGAAACTCGGTATGAATGCGCCCTTTGTGTTCGTGGCGCAGAATAGATTCGATAAACGTTCCCCCTGCCTTATCAAACTCTCGCAGCTTCACGATCATTTGCGCTACCTCATGGGGGTGAGACTGCAGGTACGCTTTTTTAAACGAAGGCGAAGGCTTTTCTGACTCTGTCATAGGATAAGACAGCCCCAAAGAATCAAACACTTTTGCTACAGAAGAACTAGCCCACGGGTTTACCTCAACTCCGGTGAGATGTTTTATCTGTTTGGTTAACTCATCGCACTTTTCAGTTAACTTTTCTTTAACCTGTTCGGTACGATCTAAATCCACACGCACACCGTTGGCCCTCATCTTTACCATCAAAGGTATGAGGCTCGTCTCAAGGTTGAAGATGTGGTGTAAGTCTTGCTCATTAATCAGTGTCTTGAGCCGTTCCCACAAACGCAGGGTCAACGCAGCATCTTGTTCCGCGTAATCACCGACATACTTTGCAGGTAGGCGCCACATCTCACCCTTGGGATCTAACCCAAATGATTCGGCAGCGGCTCTAAGGCTTCGCTCACTCTTTCGTTCACCCACATAATCAAAGCCCAGGTTGTTCAAGCTGTAAGAAAAACGGTTCTCGTCAATCAGTGGCGCAGCAATCATGGTATCGATGATTGGCCCTTGCACCTCGACACCCTCAGCCAACAACCAGCCTACATCATACGTAGCGTTGTGAAACAGCTTGGTCACGTTCGGAGTCGACATCTGTTTTTTCAACCACTTGATTGTAAACTTAGGATCCATGTTCTGGCCCCGCTCGTGTCGGATTGGGAAGTACCAAGACATATCACCGGCAGCAACTGCTACCCCAACAACGTAGCCATCATTCCTGGGCCATCCTGGGCCTAGGGTCATGAGGTTTGGATCACGGGTCTCTAAGTCCACTGCGATTGTTTTGTAGTGCGAAAGATCCGGATACTCTGACGGGCACCCCCAATCTGGTTCGGGGTGGTCCATTTCCATACGTTCTAAAAACGCTAGCGTTTTGTTCGCTTTGCTTCTCGCCATTTAACCTGCTCCGCTATATCGGCAACCATTGCCGCAAAATGTTCAGAGGGTATCTTGGCAACTAAGACGCCCTTGTCGTTCCAGATGTACAACGCATCTTCTCGCGCTCCCCAGTAGTATTCCCAGCTAGAGTTCATAGCTGTTCCTTGAGGGGGACACTAAAATGTGTAGGTTCTTACGGGCCCTGGTAAGGCCAACGTAAAATGCACGGTGCTCGTCGTCAGGATGTTTTGTTTTGCGAAGGTCGCCCTGTGCGCTCTGTCCTGTAAACACTACGCAGTTGTCATCCTCTCCGCCTTTCATGCGGTGAAAGGTAGACACTTTGACTCTAGGTTCTGCGGTGATGTCTTCGCCACGCCTTTGCAACGCCTGAATGTACCGGCGATCTTGCTCACCAAACCGGGCTATCTCAAAACCGTCCCAATGCTTCTCGGCTTTCATGCCATACTCTTTGACCAATCTTTCGTGCGTAAGGTACGAGTCAGGTGACGCAGAATCTAACAAACCAGATGACCCACGAGAAACAACTGCTCCATCTCCCTGTTTGCGAACGTGTGAGTATAGCTGTTTGACAGCTCCGATCTCTACACCCTCGCCATCGCGCAGACGCTCCCATGTCTTTAACGCAAGAGCACAATTTTGATCCACACTACTCACGCCTTTGACAGACAGCATATGATTGTCCTGTTTGATAGCCGCCGCCCAATCGCGAACCATAGAGTTTGTTCGAGCCATCAGGGTCCATGAACCTCGGCTTAGATCGAGCTCGTTGTGGGACATGTGGTATACCACGCGGCCCTCTTCGTCTGTTGGAAGAAAATCTTTTTGCTTACGCTCTTTAATCCGATGCACAATCCTCTGCGATAGATCGTGGACAGACACAGGCATGCGGTAGCTCTGATTCAAAATACGTACGTTGTCAGAGGCGTTCAGAAACAAGGCAACCTCTACGCCAGTCCAGCGGTGTATCGCCTGGTCGTCATCTCCTGCAATGATCACCCTCTGTGAATGTGGAGCGATATGTTTAACCATGTCCCATTGCAAAGGTGTTAGGTCTTGAGCCTCGTCAACAATTAGAAGGTCTAGTTTTGGTGGGACGCCCGATTTTATGTAGAGCTCTATCAAATCTACAAAGTCTATCTTCTGCATCTTAGATTTGTACAAAGCATACTCTTGGTCCACTCTTTTTAGTACACTAGAATGTAACTCTCGAGCCTCGCTGTCATTGTACTCCTGTAGTATGGAAACCATACGGTAGCGAGAGCGGTCAATCAGCTTGAGGTATGCGTCCCCTTGACCAAAGGAACCAGATGAAAGAAGTATCCCATCGTCAGGGCTTACCGTTGACGTGCCGCTGAACTTTAAACCTGTAGCGTCCCGCATCACGGACCAGTCTTCTGAACCCATCATATCTGCATGAGTAGCACCGATTCCATTATACCCCCAAGAGTGCAGGGTTCTAAACCAAGGCAGTTGCTTCTCTTCCAGGTTAAACTGCGAACACGCCCTCTCTCGAGCCTCGCTGATGGCCTTTTTGGTAAAAGACACGTAACCTATGCGGTCAGGGGCAACCCCGCTTGTAAGGGCCTTCTCAACCTCTTTAATCAGCGTGTAAGTTTTGCCTGTTCCTGGAGGTCCAAACAACAATTCCGAATTAGGTATCATTCTTTTGGATCCCTTTGGGTCGCCCAGTTAACCAATCAGTTACATCATGAGTGTACCAGCGAATTGCAGACCTTTTTCCATCCTCTTCCCCTAGAACGACAGGATCTGGAAACTTACCTTCTTCCACCCACCTGTAAACAGTTGCTCTTGAAATCTTCAACAGGTCACAAACATCCTTAATTTTCATTAACATGGGTAGATGTTTTTCTTCATCAGAACGGTATGTCATACTTGTCTTCCTTTATATCTATTTTTACTTCATCGTCCCCAAACTCCGGAACCCACCACACACGAGTGTTCGATCGTTTCCCATCCTCTTTGTGGTAGTTCAAATGACCTTGGCACTTAGATTCTCCATTCAACTTTTGAATGCGATCTTGAATCTGCCCAGTGTCATATCTTGTAAAGTCATTGTTGCGCAGAAACTTTTCCAACGCATCAATCTTAAACATAGTTTTGCCGTTGTCCGTCCAAGGCTTTCCAAGCAGCACTTCTTCGGGCGCCACGGCTCTCACGTAGCTGGTACAATACTGACGTAAAAGGTTTTCGAACTTACCTGACCATGTCAGCTCCTTTGAAACCTCTTGCTTTGTGGCAGTACTCAGCATCGAATTAATTAGCTGCTGCCAATCTGCGTTCTTAGGTTTCGGAGGCATGATGTCTAGCTGTTCCATGCAAGCCTTCTGCCACAGATGCGGGTTCTGTAGGTCTTCCGTTTTGAGCGTAAGGTTTTTACCGTCGACACTCATAAAATACAGGCGTGGCTCAGACAGCATGATAGTAATACCACTGATCGTAGCATAGTCTTCTCCGCCAGAACCAATGCCAAATTTCTGCATCTTACATTTTGCCTTGTTGCAGAAATCTTTTAACGGACAAACGGTGCATTGGTAGAAGTACCCGGACTTCTTTTTTAAAGACGATTGCAGAGCAACAATCTCCGAAGCCGGTAGAGGCGGGTCACACAACGTACGATTGTACTCTTCCATGTGGTGCTCCCAATCATCGGGCCACTTCATTAAACAGTACACGCCAATGTTGAACATGCATATGTTTCTTGACTCAGTGATCGATCCCTCTGCCGCAATTAACTGAAGACAAATAGGGCCGTCAGAGAAGAGCTGCTTTTCTCCAGCAAAATCAAGTTCTTGGAAGGAGGCCAAAGAAACTCGAGACTTCTCTGCCGAATCTAAAAACTCTTCGACCTCGAGAGCGTCCATGTTGGGGCCGTACGCGTAGCGTGTCGGTAGTTCAGCGTTGAAATACGGAATGTTAATCCCATTGCCGATCTGATTTTCTTCCTGGTTAACGCTGTCCTGTGCAGGAAATAAGTCCCCAGAACCACTATAACCTAACGCAGCTCGCAGCTCCTCCAAAAGATCTCGAACAACTGCACACGACTCCCAATCATTGAAGAACAAATACAGGTGTGCCCCGCCCGACTTAGACCGGCAATGCACAAGCGGCATTTTAAGACGCTGTATATTCTTCTGTAGAATGGCGTGATCAAGACCATAGTCATCAATATCAATGACACCAAATTTGCAGACATCTTTTTTAATTGGGACAATGCCGATCCCTTTTTTACCATCAAGGTGATCTTGAATTAAAGCCTCTGTAACTTGACCATGACGCGTACGATAGTCGGCCTCGGTCTTACCTTTTTTACCCTTGTCTCCAACAACAGTAACAAGATAACCCGCGTCCGACCCCTCAAAAACGTCGAGCAGTCTTTTAGCTATTGTCATGTTAATCTCCCAAAAAAACGAGGGGGCCGCACAGGAGAACAGCCCCCTCTAGCTGCTTAAAACGGAATGTCGTCTATGGAAGACGAACTAGCAGAGGAGTTTTGGGAAGCCCCCTCTTCCGGTGCAGCTTTAGCTTCGCCCGCCGCAACACTGTCGCGGAAGGCTTTAGCCTCGAGTAATAGATCACGGTCTTCAACAAGGCCCATGGGATCGACCTTGTAGTTGGACCATGAACCTTGGTCATTACTCTCTTCAACTGTAGACAATTTCCACATGGTAGCAAAGACCGGAGGCGTTATAAGTTTCCCTGTCTTTGGGTGCTTAACCCGATTGGCAGCGATAGAGGTCTTCCAGCGACGACTGACCTTTAACTGTGTCGACTTCATGTCGATGACCACAGGTTGGTACATGCCATCAGGCAGCAAGAGCATTGAATAGTGCTGATCTGATTTGACCAACTCATTTCCAGTAGGCAAGATCTCTCTGGCGCCAATACGCTCAGTGCGTTGCAACATCGGATCCGATGCTTGGATTTCTCCACGGAACCCACCACCTTGTTCACGAGGTGTGAACTCTAAGTACTTCACTGTTTGGAAGCACGGGACCACAATTACACCTTCATCACCGTCAAAGTGTTGATTGGTGACTGTGTTGTACAAGTCGCCAGAGGACGCACCCTCGATGTATTCAGCCTTCTTCTTGTTGAGCTGAGGTGACAGTGCCTGTAGTACACGCAAAAATGGAATCTGCATCTCGGAACTGTCGAACACTGCTCCTTCGCCGGCAAACTCTAAGATGTCATCCATTACATCTGTGCTTAACTCTGCATTCTTTTTCTTTGCTACTGCGTTACCCATTATGATTTCCTCCGAATTTGAGCTGCGTTTGCGATAAATGCCCCGAACATGTCGAGATCGATTGGTTTACCCTCTGTCACGCGTTCTTTTACAAACGCCTTCAATGTAGATGGGTGCACGTGTGTCTTCGTTTTGGGGTTGAAGCCCCGCTCGTTTAGCATTCCAACAACATCACCCGCAACGTTGTCTTCGCCTTTTCCAAACGAGCACGTAACATCATTCTTAATGATGTCATCCAAGTTGTTGTCACGTAACCATGCGAACGCATCTTCTTTACGATCCTGTGGAATTGATGCATGGACCATCATCTTGCGTTCGACGGTCAAACCGTCAACATCAATACGCTCCACGCCCATCTCATCCATAAGCCCAGGAATAGTTTCCACCGACATGCGGTGTTTCTCGGACTTCAGTTGCTTGAGACGGTTCTCCGCTTCTTCGATTTGACTCTCTACGTCACGGAGACTTCGAACTAACGTGCTAAGTTGCTTGCCAGTTCCACTATCAATGTTAGCGAGTGCATCGCCTTCATCGAAAATGTCTTCAAATATATCTGTCATAAGTTTTTTCCTCTTCAGGGTTGATTTATGAACCACCGTGGTCCATGTATAAGACCATATAGGGAGGAAGAGATGAATTGCAAGTACAATTTTAAAACTAAACCGTATAAACATCAACAGACGGCATTAGACGTTGCTGGATCTAAACGCTCGTTTGGATTTTTTATGGAGATGGGAACGGGCAAGTCAAAGGTTTTAATAGACAACATTGCCATGTTGTATCAAGCCGGGGAGATTAATTTTGCGTTAATCATTGCACCAAAGGGCGTGTATCGCAATTGGGTGAGCAAAGAATTGCCGCAACACATGCCTGATGATGTGCCGAATCGAGTTGTTCGATGGGTTAGCAGTGCTAGCAAGAAACAACAAAGGGAAATGGCTGAGATTAAAAACCCATTCGACGGGTTAACTATTTTTGTCATGAACGTTGAAGCGTTCTCGACGTTGAAGGGTAAACAGGTAGGCCAGTGGTTTGGTCGTACTTTTGGGCGCCAAGGTATGATTTCTATTGATGAGAGCACAACTATAAAAAACAACAAGGCAAAGCGCAGCAAAAACCTGTGCGAAATTTCTGCCATGTTTAAATACAAACGTCTGTTGACCGGATCACCTATTACAAAAAGTCCGCTCGATATATATCAACAGGCTGAGTTCCTTGGCAAAGGTATCCTAGGGCATGAATCCTTCTATACTTTTCAGATGCGGTACGCCGTAATCATGAAGCAGAAAATGGGCATGAAGGTTTTTAACCAGGTGATGGGTTACAAAAATATCGAGGAACTAACTAAAAAGATTGACAGTTTTTCTTATCGAGTGCTCAAGAAAGATTGTCTTGACCTACCGGAAAAGGTTTACACTGTGCGGCATGTCGAGATGACAGAAGACCAGACACAAATGTACGAGAATATTCGCAAGTATGCATTGCAGATGTTCGATGACGACGATGGTGAAGCGGCGATCGTTTCTACGCCGGCTGTGATCACACAGTTGTTACGGATGCAACAAGTGCTGTCCGGACACCTGAAAGATGATGACGATGTGATGCACACGTTTAAAACTAAACGCATCGATGCACTAAAAGATATTTTGCAAGAGCACGATGGCAAAGCAATCATCTGGTCTCGTTTTCGGCATGACATAAAGATGATTACACAGATGTTGAACGATGAGTTTGGTGAGGGTTGTGCTGCGTCATACTTTGGCGACACATCTGATGATGATAGAAACAATATCGTGAAAGAGTTTCAGGAGGGCCAGAAACTGCGGTACTTTGTGGGTAACCCAGCGACCGCCGGTTACGGTCTCACGTTGACTGAAGCAAATCTTGTGGTCTATTATGCTAACGACTTTAACCTCGAAACTCGGATGCAATCTGAGGATCGAGCTCATAGAATAGGACAGAAAAACCGAGTCACATACGTTGATCTGATCACTGAAAACACAATCGACGAGAAGATTGTGAAGTCTCTTCAGGCGAAGATCGAACTGGGTGCCAAGGTTCTTGGTGAGGAAGCAAGGCAGTGGCTGAGTATAAGCGCGAAATAACAAAGTTACTGGAAGAACGATGCACAGGTTACGCTTCAGAGCTAACCTGTGCGAAAGAGATATCCAAATTAACGGGATTGGATTTGGATGTGGCGAGAGCGTTCTCACGTGGTTGGTCAAGAACTAAACCATATGAAGTACGCGGATACAAAAAGGAGAATATGAAATGATACCACCCGAAATGTTTGTTAAAGGTGTTGATCAAAAGGACAGAACCGTTTGGGTTCATGTTCCTGCGATTGATTACGTTGTTTGGCTCGAAGAAGATGAGTACGAGTTTTTCACCGGCAGTAAATCAATCGTCGTAAAATTGGACGACCCTAAAAAATCGTTGCCTTTTTTACTGGACTAGAATTAAACTGGGGACATTACCTCCCAGACAAACTAAGGGCGCCCATTGGGCGCCCTCTTTTATTGTTTTATTTTCTTAGGATGTTTTCTCGGGCGCCCTCCAGATTGGCCCTGCTTCTGTCGTTTAAGCCGGTCACGTAAACCCTGGCTGACATAAGAGCTCCCAATTGACTGTGCCATTCGATCGTTTTCTTGTTTAGCTATTACAGCCATCGCCTTGCCTAGTTTTTCCTCTAGCTCTGGTGACATGTTCTACTCCTCGTATACTTCGACTTCTTCATCCTCGACCTCGTCGTCATTAAAGCCAAAGGACGAGATGTTTAGACCCCAAAGGATTGTGCCGCGCCGATTCGAAGCCTTGGTCTTTATCCTAAGTTGACAAATTTCACCTAAACTGTGCAGCTTTCGAAGAACGTCTCGTACTGTGACGTTTACGCCCTTAGTTTCTAACACCAGTTCGCACACCTCTCTTGAGGTGAAGCACTCTTCTGGCATGCCTGCGAAAAGATGCTTGACACGATCTTCGACGGAAATTTCGGGCGGCTCAACGACCTGTTCTTGAACAGCATCAGGTTCTTCTTGATCCAAGAAACCCGAATCTACAACAGACACCACGCGCCACTCTGTGCGGCTGTTTTGTTGATGCAAATTTTTTACCACGAGGGCTTTAATTAGAATGCCCTCAGAGAGGTCGTGTTTGTAAACAAGGCTTGGTGTGATGTAGCAACTGGTCAAGTCTTCGACAGCTTGACCAAAACAGGCCACGACCCGTCCATCTCGATTGGATATGTGGTTTACAATAAATGTCTTTCGTTCGATCATGTCTGCTACGTCAGAGAAAGTATTATGTTTCATAGGTTTTTACCGTTCTTTCTAAGTTGTGTTACGTATCGTGCGAGATTTTCTCTCGCGTACCATAGCCGTTGCCAGCTATTGTTATTGGGTCTGTCTATTCTAACTTCGCCTTCGCATCTGTCTGCCTCCTGTCTTAAAAATCTTAGAATTGAAACTTCTTCGTCTGTTAGGTCGGGATGATAGTAGTTTCGTTTATTCAACATTGTTTGGATCTTTGAGATTGTCTTCGAAAACACTGACATTATTACTTCGACAGTTGGGGCATAAGCTATTTGTAATCGCCTCAATCGTTTCCAGAGACATAGGAAAACGGGCAGCTACCCATTCAAATTCGCAATCCTCACAATACAGATCAAGAGTGCGATGCTTCTGGCCCTGCGGCCCCACGCCAATAAACTTTATCAATTCATCTTCCTCCTTTTTTCGGCGTTCATCTCCTCAAAAGCCTTCACGCCTTGCTCCCATTCTTCTTCCCATTCCTCCTCTAGTCCTGTTTCTTCCATTACTTTATAAGCTAACTGCTCCAGCAACTCTTCAAAGGCAGAATAAATCTGCTCTAAAAGATTGTGTTGAAACTCATAGGGTTGCTCTTGTAGCTCGGCGCTCATGGAGAACCTAGTAATGCACTCAATATTTGTTTCGTCGCCTTTGTTGGAAGCCTCAAATTTTGTGGATATTAACATCACGTCTTTGAAGTCATTCATTTGCACACTCCTCGCAAATTGTAGCATCGTCGCCCATGATCAGGGTAACCCACTCCCCGCAATCGCACAAACGCTCTAGCTCACCGCTCCCCGCACAATCCTCGCAAGTCTCCTCCTCGATGTCGAGCTCGCCAATGTCACGGCTGAAACTTTGAGGACGCGCAACCTCAACGTCCACGGTTCCCGTACCCTGGCACTCGGCACACGTTTCCATGATTGGCGTCTCCTGCAACCGAATAAACTCATCTTTTGCTCTACCCATCACCGTTTCCTCCCAAATACCTTGCGAAATGCCTCGTCCAATATCTCGTCTATGTCTCGTTCAGTCATCTTTTCTCTCCAATTTTTTAGGTCTGAGTTTAGGGCGAAGGCTGGTTACAGGGGCCAGTGACTTGTCTGTGTAAAATACATGCGAGCCAATCGTACCAAGGACCTCTAAGTCATGGCGCCAAACAGGGAGCACCTTTGTCGAATGGTAGTACAGGGCTTGTGTGTTCAACGTGTCGCCGGCTATGGCATCTCGTGCTACAGCCTCAGATCGAGCGTACAAGGAAGGGTCTGTCTTATACTTCTTTCCAGCCTTGTAGAAACTAAACTGGCGAGGCTGCTTGACGACAGCACAGGCAGACGAAGGCCAGCGCGGATCAGTAACTCTGTTCATAATAACTTCAGCGACAGCACGTTGCCCCAAGGCGCTCTCTCCACGAGCCTCGAAGTAAACAG
>Ga0181400_1000361_pt1 | contig 19511 bp, 24 predicted proteins | sample 23SPOviralmetaG_FD_130129 | JGI IMG/M metagenome (GOLD analysis project Ga0181400, IMG submission 130129) | Marine viral communities from the oligotrophic San Pedro Time Series (SPOT) site, San Pedro Channel, CA, USA - 23 SPOT_SRF_2011-06-22 | ecosystem: Environmental > Aquatic > Marine > Strait...
ATACTCTTGGAGATGGTTACACCTTATGGATTCAGTGTTGTGGATTTAAGCTTAATCCCAACGACAATTCATACACAAAAGATTATCGTGAATGGTGTGGTGATTATTACAACGGAGACCATATTGTATACAAACAAACGATAACACATACTAGTGATACAAATCCCTATCATTATTATAATCGTAAAGACCGCTATATACCATATAACTCATCTGAAAAAGATAAGATTGTATTGTGTTCAGAAACAACCTACAGCACTAAAAACGGTATGGAATTCTATTCAGCACTGAGTATTGATGAATGGCCAGATGAAGATAGTAATGATTATAAACACTTTGTAGGTGATCACGAAGAATTATTAGAACCTTATTTACAACCCTTTCTCAAAGAACGATTTGGATTTGATCTTCATAATCCAGTTATTCTGGAACTATTCAATTCTAATCTGGAACACTTACAAAGCAAATGGACTACTATGAATGACTATTTGGTTAATAAGAAAAGATATGTTAGAGATGCCATTGCTAAATACAACCTTGCTGTAATAAATTGTAATCGTGAATGTAATAGATTAGAGAGGTGGGCCTTTATAGAAGATGACGTTATCCATGGAAGATAAAATGATAAGACAAAAAAAATGAACACTTTTTTATTTAAACAAATCTAGAATAGATTATATAGACAGTATGGGAAAGAATCGCATTCAGAGAAAAACAAAAGAAAAGAATAAACCTAAACAAGATAATATTTATACTAAAAAACATATTCGTATCTCATTAATGAAACAAGAAAAACACTTTGAGAAATTATCAGGTAAATCTAAAAGTAAAATTTGACAAATTATAATGATTATATAAACTATACTAATGGAATCTACATCTAAAGATGATATTATTACCGGTAAATCTCTTTACAAAGGAGAAATCACTACATCAACAGATGTTATTAAAGAAAATAAATTAACTATATTAAATCATATATGCTCTCCCAAAAAAACAAAGGATTTAACTATGAACTCACAGAAAAACAAAAATTCTATTTATACCTCTACCCCGTGTGTCCAGCAATAGTTATATTAGATATATTATGGAAACATTATATTACTGATAGAGATATTTCTAACCGTAACTATCACATTAAAATATCTCCGTTTAAACCCCAACCTTGTGGATATAATCTATTAAAATGTTCTAGTGGATATATTGATCCTGATATGTTTATAGATTATTATCAACCAAGAGAACATTATTTAACATCTATTAAAATCATAGGACATCCTTATTTTTTATGTAAAGTAAACAAAACTAAAGAAGAACTAGAACAAAGTGTTCATTATTTTACTGCATTGATCAATGAACCCCAAATAAAAGTAACGATAAGTCAAAAAATTAAAATATTATCCATGGCAATCCAGTATTTATCAGAAAGAAGGTATCAGTTAAAACAAGATCAAATTATGAGATATATTTTTTCTTGTTTTACTATGTATAATAATCATCGTATTTTATTCGCATATCCAATAGCTATTGATAGTAATGGAATCTTATGTAGATTTGAGTGAATTTTATATATATATATTAATATAACAATGGTTCATTTAAGCAATGCGAAAGTAATTGGCGCTATGGTATTTTATTCACTATTAACCTTCTTTCTAGGACCAATCGCTACTAGACCGTTTCTAAAAGAACACCCAGATCAATGTGTAATGGGATTTTTATTAGGTTTTACAATTAGTGTATTTTTGTGGATGAAATATGGGCGTAAGTTAGCTAAATAAAGATTAAATCCAGTTTAAAGATAAAAATAGTTGTTTCATTAGTAATTCTATAACATCAACTGTCATAGAGTTACCTACTTTTATTTTAATTTGATGGTGTGATACATCTTTGGGTATTTTAAATGATGTAGGAAATCCTTGTAATTTTAGATATTCTTTTATGTTGGCCTTTCGACCCATAGGAACACACCACATATTCGGTTGTGCTGTAATACACGGCGCCCATTTACCTGAATTAGGGAATGGACATTTACGAAATCCTACATCTATAAATATACTATCTTTAGGTATTCTATTAAATAGTTCTTGATTGGCTTGTTTAATTGGATGTTTACTTTTATCTTTTTTATCAATAAATGATTCTAAACTTCTCATTTTTTTTGCTTGGGAAATGTGAACTCATTTACTAATTTATCTCTTCTAATACCAATGATATAAACACGTTTTCTAGATTGGGGAATACCATAATCTTTCGTATTCATAGTTTTCCAATGTATTGTGTATATATTATTTTCTTCTAACTGATCTAATATATCTTTAAAATAAGAACCCTTGTTTAATGATATAAGTGTTATTACATTTTCTAATATAAAACAAGATGGTTTTTTATGAACAATAACATCTAAACAATTCTTAAATAAATTGAGTCTAGGGTCTACAGGAGATTTAAATTTATTAGCTATTGAAAATGGTTGACAGGGGAACCCAGACACATAGATATCTATATCAGGTATAGTTTGTAAATCTCTTTTTTGCATATTTTCATACAAAATATCGGGATCATAATTTTCATTAATACAGCTTATCGCATATGGATCTATTTCTGATGAAAATGCGTGGTTATATGATAATTGTTTATGCTTCTTAACAAGTTTATTTAATGCCTGTATGGGTGCCTCTATACCCGAACAATCCGTTCCGATAGTTATATGTTTCATTATATATTAGGTTATTTTAATATATTAATTTAAACATTACAGACAATTTAATAATTATAAAATGAATATAAACTATGTGGCCAATATTGTATCTATGATAGGAACTGTTTGTGGTTTATTTTCACGGGTCCCACAGGTGTATAAAGTATATCGGTCAAAATCTGCGGGTGATTTATCAAGTCAAACTATGGCAATCAATATCACGGCAAACAGTTGCTTTTTATTTTACACAATCGTAAATAAACAATATCCTATTATGTTTAATTGTTTATCTGTAATAACTTTAGAATCATCTCTAGTTTACATGAAATATAAATATGGAAAAATTAAAAAAAGCAGTAGTCAAACTAATTTAGTGAATATGGATACTGTAGATAGTGGTGAATTATAATATATTGTAATATATAGGTTATCATGTCTGAAATACTTCCTGTAGTAGAAAAAGATACAACAGTAAAAAAGGAAGGTGTAACTAAAAGTCTATCTAGATTAAGGAATATGCCCGATTCAAAGAAGGTGCTTTCACTGACAGGTGCTATGGCAATAAAAACCGCTTTTGTTGAATTAGGGGCACCAACGTTGGATCTAATGCTGAATTTAGCAACAGTGCATGGGACAGAAATACATCCCGCTTTATTTTCTATAACACATTTAACGCTTCTAGGAGTTGCTTTAATTATTTTGAGATATCACCTGAATAGTTCATCCAATGTAATTAAACAAAATAGAGAACAACGTAACGTAAATCAAATAGAATTAATTAAAATATCTAAGGGAACACATGATGATTTATTTAAGGGTATGCCTTATTTAGATGATACTATTAAAAATGAAATAATGAAGCATATTAACAATGGGGATATATTTAAAGGGACAGATGTAACAAAAGTATTACAAGTTATACAAAGTTTAGATTCTATTTCTGAATATATTGATTTTCGTATAAAATCTCGTAGCTTACTAAATAGTCTAAAATGTTTGATGTATAAATCCATAATAAGTGATTATTCAGTGGCAAGTAGTTCTGGTGGCGCAAAGAGGTCTGGTGGCGCAAAGAGGTCTGGTGGCGCTAAAACTATAAAATCTAAGGTTCAAGAAGATGTTGGTAAACAGGTATATGAAGATACAAAAAAACAGCTGGTGTTTGCGGTGCCTACATCAGTGTATACTGGAATAGGAATATTAGCTGGAATACCTACTCTCACAATAGCTGTAACATCATGTATATTTGTAGTAGGTGTATATGCTTGGTATGAATATAAAAATAAGGTTACAGAAGAGAAATTACAAAACGTATATATAGATGAATTATATAAGCAGTTAGTAAATATAAAAACAAGTCATGATCAACTATCGGAAAAGCCAGATTTAAGTGGTGTATATAGTCAATTAATAACTCTTCCGACATCGTCTGATCCCACACTAGCTGAAAAATTAGAGGCAATCATAAGCTTTAAAGAAAATTATTTAAATAAATCAGAATTATTAGTGAATGATATTAAACTAATACAATCTGTTTTATTGTTAACAAGCAGAAAATGTAATGTAAAAGAAGTAAACAATCCTATTTATAATACTAACTATGGGTCCACACGAAAATATATTCGTTATAAATATGAAGGACAAGAAATTGTATTAGTGGTTGATAACCCTATGACAACTCAATCATTAAAAGATAAAATTAAGAGGAAACATACTATTGATTATGATATAGATATTCAGATAGAAGGTTTACCACTCTCAGATAGAGATAATCCGATGATTTTAAAAAAACAAGAAAGAATCATAACAGATGAAGGATCTAGTGTGGGATCTCCTAGTTCACAATTAGAGACAGATGTAGAATCACCTGTTACCGAAGTAGGACAACAATCACCAAGTTCATCACTTGGAACAACGAGTCCATCTACTCAAGCCACTCAAGTAGGAACACCCACTTCATCAGAAGAAGATCCCTATGAAACTATATATATATTAGGAAATATAAACTATTTACAGAATATTGATTTTAGAGTTGAGCCAGTTATAGGGGAACAACTCACCACACCATCATCTATCCAGCTTAAAATTATTCCAAAAACACCTACGTATCAATGTATAGATGACATAGATTTTTTTATGGATATTTTAGATATCTTTTACTACTGTAAAAAACACAAATTAAATACATTTGATCCATTAATTAAAGAAATACAGAGTAAAATATATGAATCGGGTTTAATTACGGAAACAAACAACTCATTTAATTGTGATGATAGACAATTAGTTTTAACTATGGATAGATTATTATTCGGATTAGTCTCAGATAAATATGAATCAGGAACGCCTCGTATTGTAAAGAAAAGTCTGGTAAGAATAAACAAAAATAGGATATTCTCTATTCCTAAAGTTATAGATAATATGACAAGCGAACAAAAATTACTATATGTATATGGTGGATTATTAGAATTAACACGTGATATTCCAGAACAAGGTTTAACAGACGAGGAAGCCGTGCACAAATCACATTTTATAAAGTATAAACAAAGTTTAACACATGAATCTAGTGAAGAGATTAAAAGTATTACATTAGAAATGGTATCTTTATTAAATAAATCTAAATTACATGAGTTACTCGTTAATTATGATAAAGAATCATTACGAATTAAATATATTACTAAATACATCGAATCTTGGGAAGATTTTATTCACCAATACACTAAGATGAGTGGAATTAAAACCATTGCTTTAACTACACAACGTTTTAAAGATTTTTTAAAATTATTACAAACAAAATCAGAAAATTTTTATATGTTAACATCTGATGAATTAGAACACTATCGTTGTATAATAGAAGAAATATTTATTGAGTATCAAAGAGTCCAAAAACAGAAAGAAGCCAATGAAGCTGCTAAGACACAAGCCACTTCTAAGACACATGCCACTTCTAATCTATATACAGCAGGTGCTATTAAACGACGAAAAACAAGACGTAAGAAACGTAAAACAAAAAGAAAGGTAACCAGTAAGCGTAAAAAATACACAAATCGTAAAAAGAAAAATAAACGAAACTCTAGGAAATTAAAGTAATATATTTATAGGTTAGATATATCACACATATCAATAATAGTATTATTGTTACATCTTTCCAGAAAAACTGTAAATATTCTCCAGGGGCCCTTTTAATTCTTTCCCAAGTTAGGTCTCCAGGTGTGCTTACAAAACAAGCATCTGACTTATTATTAAAATATCTTTCATAATAATTTTGATTGTGAAATAATCTATTCTTTACATCAATAATTATATCATTTTTAAACTCAGCACAAGCATGATTTAAACATCGTTGATCATCATCGCTGTAATTTCTATGTAATATGTAATCTAATAATTTATTAATATGTTTGCAATAACCAGCATACATACCTGCATTAGCGATTAATTTATCATAACATTTTCCGAAACTCTGTTCAGTTATAGCGTATCCAAAATTATAACAATCATTTGATAAAACTATATTTTTATTAAATTCTAAAAATCTTGATTTAATAAGATCCAATGGTTGATAAATCAGTGTATCAAAACCATCTACAAATATAATAACATCATCTTCGGGTAAGGTTTTTACATATTGATTGATAGCAATCATTTTATCTATAAACCCCTTCCATTCATTTCCAAATCCAATAACCTTGACTGTGATATTAAATTTATTATTGATTAATTCAGCAAATCTACCCGAATCATGAGTAGCATATGTAACTATATGAAAGTTCATAATTTATATAACAATAAAAAATATATATAATTAACGTATTTAACAAATACATTAAATTCGTTTAGTTTCCTGTATTTTGGGTAATTCTGATAGGGAACCACACGGTCCGCAGTGATCATGATTCGCTAAATAAATTTTACGATCTAAATAATCTTTTGAATAATTCATTGTCCAACGACCGAGAACAAGATTATCTTTAGTTACAGTAATACCGTTTGTAAACAATTTAGAAACGATATTGCGAAAATAAGTCATAGTTAGTTTAGTTTAATTATATAGTCATTATTTTAAATATCAAATTTACAACTTAAATGTAAATTTCTTCCGTTCTTTCTCTCCTTTAATTTTAGTTCGTTCCCCCAAATGCTTAAAATACCGATTTGCCAAACGAAAGTGTTCTTTTTTTTTGTCTTTCAGAACACCTAAACGAACTTTCATAATCATCCCCACTTGCCATATTCGTTTGTGAGGATATTTCCCCTGTTTATATAACTTTTCTAATTTTTTGATAGTGTCTTTCACATCTTGAACGGTTGTGTATTTAATGTGAATAGTATCTGTAGGATCTTTGTCTATATACACATCAAAAGATTTTTTAGGATCATCAGGATTAAATAAAAATTGTTTGGTAGTTGTTTTACTCTTTTTATCAGAACCACCTTTCTTTTTACAGATGTCTTGAGTCACACCTGTATCATACTTCTTATCCATATATTTCATATCTTGGGTCAATCGCCTACATCCATCAGGGTCATTGTTCTTACGATACAAACGCAACACATTAAACCGTTTCTTTTTAGATAAAGCAGCACTCCTCCGAGTATTACCTTGTCTCATTTCACAACGTATCCCTTCATCAATCGCCAAAATTCTCTTTTTCTGAGGATCTTTCATTTTATAAATATGTTTTTTGTTTGATTTATCTATGTGTCTCAATTGAGGTAATTGTCTAATAGTCTTTTTTTTCTTACGTTGTTTACTTCCCCTTTGTTTCCTGATCATTTTAGTTATTTGTGGATCTGTTCTCGCATTGGTAGCCGATTTAATAACCTTCGGTGCTTTTCCATCTTTATGTGCTTCTAACCACCTATATTCACACAAACACCATTTTTGTCCTGGTTTTACTACACCCGATAAATCATTCCCTTTACTTGCGGTGTAATCTAAGAATTGTTGATCCATTTTAGCACACACTGTATGCGTCCCTCTATCTTCTTGACCTGTCATACAATAACCATCTCTATAAAATCCGGTCATAGGATCAGTAGAACATTTTTTTATCTTTTTACCTAATATATTCTTTTTATAGGTTAACCTACGCTTAGAACCACCTTGTAAACAATCTTTATAAGGAGCGCATGATGAACGCATAGTAAACCCTTTAACACCTTTCTTACAGCGTTTTTTAGTGAATCGTCTAGGTAACTTAAATATTTTCCCATCTGATTTACGAACACATTGTTTATCTTTTTTTGTTGATTGACAACATTTTTTCATCTATCTATAGTATATATGGATATTAAAATAATATTATTGATATTAGTTTTAATGATATGTTATTGTAATACAAACACTACAGAACCTTTTACTAAGAATAAAAAACAAGAACACTTTGACAGATTAATGGATCAATTTAATGTAATCTTTCCCGATAGAAACCGAAATGCAGGTGGACCCCAATTTTATAAATTTATCAGTGAAATGGGATTAACTATAGAAGAATTTAAATTATACAATCAGTTTTACTGTGGTGTATCGGGTTCACCCATAGATCCTAATAGAACTAATATCGTAAAAAATATTTCAGTAAAAACATTAGATGGAAATGAAATTGTAGGAAGTTATTATCATTGTTGTTGGCCCTGCCTATGCGATATTATGAAATATGCGCGCGTAGAAGAACATACTATTCCTTTATCCGATGGAGATTACACACACAATGTATTGACCATTGAGGATCCCTGTCAAAATGAAGATGACTTTCCTCAATCCGTAACCGCCTATCAATGTAAGGGTATAACTGAAAATGGAATTAGAACAAGTTCAGGGAGATTAATCTTTGCATTATTATATGAAGCTTTACCCGATGATAGTTTAGAATTTTCTATAAATCGTTGCCAAGAAAGAATGAACACTGATCCAGATAATTTACGAGGAGGTATGGGAGACATCTTTGTGAAATTAGCTATAATTAATCAATAAAAAATGTTTATCTTTTTCTTTATGAACTACACTGTTCACAATAGATTCCCCACTTCATTACTCTACCGTGTTCTGTTGTGTAAGACTTTTTAGGAACAACATTACAACAATCTAATTTCGCACACATGGGGGCACCTCCTCTAGACTGACAATAACTACAATTACAATCTTCCATAACATGGTCTACACCGTGATGATCAGATGATATTCTACAGTTATCATCATAAGCACTGGAACCATTGGCGATCCAATAATGAACATTGTGACCTTCATGAGAATGGGGTAATCTCATATTACAGACAAAGCACCAATGATTTCCACATTCACAACGAACATAATTACATCCATCGGGCCTCAAAGACTTAATACCGCAATGAGGACACCGTTTAATCAGTATGTCTGATTCACAACAACGGTCACACTTAAATATCTCGGGTTTCAGTTGTTCATCATTAGCACAGTCTTTCTGAACTTTGGCTATCTTCACTCTTCCTATATTGATTCTCCTATGATCTTTATATCTTAAATCATGAATAAATCTATCCCTAGATCTAAATACAGATTTAATACATGATTCACAATAACCCAGATGATGTGTATCAGTGATACCTGGATTATCTTTGATGAATTTATTGTATATGAGATACAATTTATAGAGATTACATAAATACCGTTTTATATAACTACGAGACCACTTAGTAAAGCTATTGATCCAATCATATGAATTTCTCCAAGGATCTATCGAATAATAGACTGTCTGTTTGTTAATCTTTTTCCTATAAGAACCAGTAAAATTACAGACAGTATCTAAGGGAACATCCTTCCGACAAAACGGACAACATAGAGGAGTTAATGTTAATTCTGTAAAAGATGTAGATAAACTATGTAAGAAACATGATGAGCATATCCACTGACCACAACATTCCATGTATTCATGAGAAGAAGAATTATCACAACATATTAAACATGATTTAGATTCCTCTATTACAAGTTTCTTTTGACTTACTGATTTACCTGAAAATGAATTATAGGCATCTACTTGTTTGTCTGTATTGACCAAATTCTTACAAAGAGATTCGGCTAAAGAAAGAGTTAGTTTCTTACGTGAGTTTAATAATGGATATAAATCTGGAGAAAGGTTTTCTTTAATAGAGACATAACGTTTTAATGCGGGATAAGACTTATTTACGAATTTTGAGAGTTTGTGATAATCTTTGTTTAAAAGACAATACTGGACATAGATATCATCAATATCTTCCGTTAGAGTCATAAATTATAAGAATATATATTTACTGTTATAAATTCTTACACTAAATTTATCAAATTTACATAAAAAAGATCTATTTATTATCATTTAATTTTTGTGAATATCACGAAATACATTACATAATTCTACATACTTATTTTCATCCATTTTTCCTTCTTTATCCATAATATCATCTATTAAAGATAATCCTTTACTAACTAATTCTTTTCTTTCAATGGATAGTTCAGACTCAAACTCATCTTCATCATAATCACCATAATCACCATATTCTTCTGTAATAGGTAATGTATCTATACCATCTACAAAATATATATTCTGTATCCGTTCGGCTGCTTCCTCAGAATCAAGATCATCTGAATTAGGTATTTGTTCGCAATAGTTAGTTTCCAATCGCATACAAATTTCATCGGGTTGTCCCGGTTGAATACTCATTTCACCAGGTGATTCATCCATATACATACCTGTAGTTCGTAAGATTAAATCTACAACTCGTTGAGGAACTTGATCAAAGACTGAGTTCCAAGTAGGAAGTTGATAAACGATTTGGTCATCTTGTGTAAAAGACCATGTAGGGGAAATTACAACTTGATTGAGAGAACTTCTCACTAATTCACGATTCATATTTTCTTGACCCCAACATCCGTGACCTGTCCAACGACCATCAGATAGTTCCTTCCACCATTCACCGATCCTTTCAGATACTGGGACTACCACCGGATAATCAATAGGTGAGTGAGCTCCATTACACGGTAAATCAATGTGAGTATCATTAATCTTGATTTTACCCCAAGTCCATTGATTCTTTTTCACGCATTCCTGACAACCGACAAAGCAGACTGTATCAGTATCTGTATCATTGTCATCAATAGAATGATGTTTGATATGACCCCAGATGCCTTGTTGAATACAATTAGAACATACATGATTCCAATTGTCAGTAGATGTAGGTGTAGGGGTCCACATACTATTATAATCTTGATCCTCAAAATTAAAGTGCATAGTGTCCCAATACAACGGTTCATTAACCTTTGGGAAGTCTAATTCAACAGTAGGATCAGTTATCTTTACATTCAGATGCTTCTTGACAGAAAAGGGGTTTTCACGAGTATACCGAACATCACCAGGAACCCATTCAACCTCTATCAAACCCATATTCCGGAGTTTAAGTAGAGTCTTCATCATAGGTTTATCTGTCGGTTCATCATAATTAAAGGATAAACCACGATTAGTTTGAGTATTCATTGTTTAGTTAATAAGAGTATTATTATTTTATAATAAAAAACTATCCTAATTAAATCAAATTTTGTTTTATGATTACTAATCTATTTCGTATCTACTTTCAAAGGCCTCTAAGATTATATCTATGTGTCTTTTTTGTTTCTTTTCCATGATCATACCGCCAGAAAGAGTCTTGTCCATAATTGATTGAACGTTCCTTTTCTGGTTCTGATTTAACTTTCTCAAAGAAAGCGTCTTGAATATCATCCTTGACTGAAGGTTTCATATATTTTTCATATTGTTTTTGATAGTATTTAGAAATGGGGGGAGTGTTTAACTTAGCTTCAGCCTCAATAACATATTTCTGTATTGTTTCTGCGTGTGATTCATGGACTTCTATACCATACTTTAAGAAACGTATACATCCATCACACGTATATTCATAAGACACATTAAACTTTTCTTTGATATCATTGATTAATTTAAGTAATGTCCCAGACGGACCATTTTTAGCTTTAAGCCAAGCCTTCATAAATTCATCATGAAGGTTATCACCTACATCAAATGAACGCTTTGCAATTTGTTCAGCTATCAGTTGTTTTTCACCATCTGACATGATAATTATTTAATGAGAGTATTATTTTATTCTTAAGTTTATGATAAAAAAATATCCTAACTAAATCAAATTCCATAGAAAGAACAAAAAAATTTATTAGGACTATTTATACTTGCTAATCTAGGTGTAATTAGTGAATACAGAAGGGACCCCTGCATCTTCTTTATCTGATTCACTTACTTCAGGAAATTGGATATCTTCTACTAAATCAAGGATAGGTTCATAGTTTTCATTGTTTTTTGCTCCTAGACGAACTAACTGCTCTAGAAGATAACGACTTTTTAAAGCCGCCTTCTTCCAAGAATCAATATCCGGTGGTCCATATGCGTCAATATCATAGTTACCCCCACCATATTCTAAACAGATAAATTCTTCTACATCATCGCGAAATACATCATTCATAGTTAACCGAGGATTCAGATCATCCCAAATAAGATAATATTGGAAAGATAGATATTTATCTTTTTCATCAAGTTCTTTAGTAAATGTTTTAGTAGTGCGAGCAGGAATAGTAAACCGTTTTTCTAAACGACCCCACTTATTTTCATAAATATATAGATCATCGGTAGTATGATTACAAACTGTAATAGATGGGTGACAACGGTTATATTCTTTCTTAGCACGGATATGACGAGCTGCGACAGGGTTTGGATAATTCCATTCACGGTATTGTGAAGTATTTTCATCATATGATTCACTATAACGGTAGGCAATGCATTGATTACGTGTGTGGTTAGGTGAGCGACAATGACTACAACAACGAACACGTGGTTTCACTACGGGGAGTTCTGTAAAGTTCTCCAGAGGAAACCCGTATTCGTCGTAGTCAGAGGTAGACATAGTTGTTAGTAGTAGTAGTTACTAATTAAGGTTAGTCTAACAATATCCTAGATAAATCAAATTTAGTGTAATGAACATAAAAAAATTTTTTTTGTCTTTTTGTTTTTGTTTTTCTTTTGTTTAACCATACAGCATACGTGATTGAGCATAGGAGATTGGTGACCCATCTTCTCCTGTCATGATATGCTTAAGCATAGCACTTTCGCCTTGTGTCGCCCATACATTCATTGCCTTCTGATTCGCTTCGTCCATACCTCGGTATGACACCTGTTTAGGGGTCATCTCTGGTTCTGGTTCAGACACTCGTGGGAGCCCACAAGCACCGGTGCGTTCGAGAGGAACATCTTCTTCAGGAATATCCTGAGTCAGCATAAATTCAGCCAGCTTACCTTTGAGAGTAGATTCCATCATCATAGTTTCGTAGTCTTGCTTGTATCGTCCTTCTGTTGTCGTATCATAATGAGTCAAGGATAAACCATTGTGATAATCAAAACCGCAATGATTGTCTTCTTTATTATGCCATAGGAGCGTGTATGTGATGGCGTTAGTGGATGATTCCCAATTAGATTTAGAATATCCTTGTTCTAGTGCTTTGCGTAATAGTTCGATATTTTCGCATCCACAAATATAGTAACCAGTAGGAGTCGGCCGGGATTTAGATAATCCGTGAATGCTTCCTTCATCATTATACTTATACATGAATTCGTTAATATCAGTCTTTGTCCCTGTGATGGTGAGGGAGTAATTTCCGGTGTTCTTGGGAAAAGACATAGTTTAGTGTAGTGTAGTGTAGTTTAGTGTTCTTACTTCCAGTTAAGGTTTCAGAGCGTATGTGAGTGTTAGAGAGTTAGAGAGTTAGAGATTTAGAGTATGGTTATTATTCTCAACAAATAAATCAAATTTATTGGGAACAGGAGACAAGAATGAGGAAAACAAAATGATTCCCCTAAAATTTGATTTAAGAAGTCTACGATACGTTACACAAACTACTCTCTAACTCACGTTAAATCTCTAACTCACGTTAACCCTCTAACTCTCTAACTCTCTAACTCTCTACTAATGTTCTCCACCGCTACTAAACTTAGCCGAGCCAATACTATGTTTTCCGCTCTAGCTAAACCATTTGTCCCAGGTCAGCTCTGGATGAAACCACGTCGCCTTAAGTGGCATACGAAAGGTATCACCCGAGCACTTCACTTTGATGTTAAAGATGGAGCTCTTGCACGAAAGGCTGGATCTGCCAGTCGTCTTATCGGTCGCCCCGCCAGCCCTATCGCAATAAAAGATCGTAAGGCAGCTCAGCCATTTACTATCCCGAAACCAGAACCTACACTAGAAGAACAATTAGACAATATCTATGATATGTATCCTCTACTAACACCTCATGAATCTAACCGTATTCAGGATATTCGTAATGAATACGGATTAGGAACACCTCGTCTCTATCGGACACAACCGTGTCGCTTTAATTACTGTGACAACTAATATAAATTATCTATCATTCCACACCACTCACCATGCCAGCCTGCTTTTTTTATGTAAATTTGATTCGTATTATTTTGTTACTTAGTATAAACAACTATGATGCTAAAGAATATGAGTAAAAAAACCGTAACTTGGCATCCTAAAGGAATAACTGAAGCTCGTTTGTTTGTAATAGAACCGTGGAGGAAAATAGCAAGTAAACCCATTAGCTCTATTAAACAAAGCTTAGGATTTGCTTCAGCACCATTTGCTCTGCCTTTACATATCCCTACCTTAAAGCCTTATTTTGATTACAATACCTGGAGACCTAAACCTCCCACTACATCTCTTACCTGTTGTTCTACTAGACCTATAACTAGATCTATGAAAACCTATACAATACCCCCCTTCTTAACTATGACTACTTCTGATGATGAAACTGTGGGTGGTAATGAAACTGTTTACTTGCCACGATCCAATGCTATATCCTTAGCAGATATATATAAAATAGCTGAAGAATTAAAGAATATAGATAATTATGATAAATTTATTAGTGAATCTGAAAAAACTGCTGAAGATATGAAAACAAATAAATAGTGTATATATGACAATTAGCGTAGATAAATTTGATTTTTTTGTTGATTAAGTGTAAATAGATGAACGATATATCTGAGGGAATTCCACCAATGTCTTATCAGATTAACTATGATTTAGATGATCTTAATTTAATTCTCTTAGAAAAGAATCCAAAAAAATATCTCCAAGTATTGTCCTATTTGTCTAGAGTATATGAACCGAATGTAATTAAAAGTATATTAAACCAGGTAGATTATTATAATAATAGAAATCATGTATTATCTTTAGCTAGCTTGGTAAGTAATTCTAAATATCAGACAGATAAATTTTATGAATCTGGGGAATATCAAGAGTTAGCTGTCACCATTTTAGAAATGATGATACATTGTGGAGCAAATATATATCAGGTTGATTCGAATAACAAAGGTATCATAGATATAGTATGTGATAACGATACAATAGGTAATCGTTCTACTGGGAATGAACAGTTTATAAAGAGAGTCAAAGAAATATGTTATTAATTTAAAATACTAAATTTGATTTTTTGTATTTGTAAGAGTTAATAAACAACTAGTAAAAACAATGGATTCTGATGGAATCACATCACTCTTATTAGGAACTGTATTTATCATTTACATACTTTATTTACTTAATAGAGAAGTAGATGAACATGGTATGGATGAATATGATAGATGGTGGGGTATAGCCGGTCAGGGACGAGAACGAGGTATAACGGGAATTATCTATACAAACGGTCAACCCGATTTATGGGCAAATTTAGTAGATCACAATCCTATATGGGATTAACTCATAATTCACATTATATATATTTTTTAAATTTGATTCTAAATTAAGAAGAAACAAACCAATTCTAAAATAAGTTACTATGCCTTACTCACTAGACCCGCGCCTAGCCTCTCTAAAAGCAGATCTATCTTCAGTAGGTTTACCTGTGATAGAAAAGACTGACAGAACTCGTTCATCAGAATACCCTAAATATATCGGGTTCAAAGAATCAGATGCAAATCATCCAAAAAAGTTGGGAATATACCTTTACAAAAATAAGAAATATATATCCACCTGGGGTATCACAGGGAAAGTGAATGAAGATGAACACTTGGAAAATTGGATTTCATTAATAGAAAGAGAGTGTGGTAGTTGGGATGAAAGTTGGCAAACAACTGGTAAGCTTGACGGATATACCTCAAAAATGATATGTATAGACGATATGAAAATGTATGAAATTATCGGTATCTTGTCTAGATTAATGTATAGAAACCAATATGAATATTCATAAATATAAACAAATACATTTAGTTAGTAGCTAGTTTAGGTTTTTTTAATTCTGGATAATCTTTAAAATAAAAAGGTCCTTCTTTTTTCTTTTTTTGATGATTATATATGTAAGCTAATTTATCCCAATCTTTAAAAATTCCATCTAAATATGATTTAGAATTGTGAGGTATTCTTAATTGTATCGGTCCAAATTTCTTTTTTTTTAAAGGAGCTTGTAAATTATCCGGATTAAAGGTTAAATGTTTAAAATGATCTTGGGGGAATTTACCATTCGTTAATATAAATATATCAATCCATATATGTTTATTCTTAGGATTTTTAACTTTCATATATTTTCCCACACCTACTAATTTATATCCTTTTTTATCAAAGAGTTGTTTCATATCTTTTAATTTTTGTTTATCAGATATATCAATCGCAATATCTACATCGTCATCCCATGGTATAAATCCACGGCTTCTAACCACACCTAACAAGGTTCCATCAGTAGCCCAATAATTTATATTATGTTTATCTAGTAACGCAACGGTTATCTTTGTCATTTTGTATAAATCATTAACATCTTTATCTTTTAATACTCTATATTGATTTATGTTAAAAGTGTTCATTTTTTTGCGTTTTGTGCGTTTTGTGCGTTTAGTTCTTTTAACCATATACTATAGAACATATTATATAAAAGTTAGTGAATAATTAAATTTATAATGGAACCATCTGATTCAGAATTTGACACATGTGATTCAGATGAAGGTTTAGATGAAGGTTTAGATGAAGGTTTAGATGAAGGTTTAGATGAAGGTTTAGATGAAAAAGAATATATAACAGTTCAGTATAGAGTTATTAAGCTACCTAATCAAAAGAATATACTAATAGAAAAAGAATTATATGATAGTATTCAGTCCTTGCCTCATGATTTAAAACATCGGTTGTATATTCGGACAATGCGTGAATATTGGAAAGATCAAGGTATATCTCATATTAGCCGTGTGCCTATTTGGTATGAGTATGCTGTAAAACAAGATAAACTGTTATTTGATGCGCGAGTTAAGAATATTCATTTTTTACATCTACCATGTAATACATTACCCGAATATAAAAATTATATTATAGGTTGTCAATGTGATTTTTGTCTTTATAATGTTCATCCAATAGAAAAAATGAAACAATTACAGCTAAATAAAGAAGGATTTTTATATTTTTATAAAACAGTGCCTTTTACCGATTCTATGTGGAATGATAGAATAGAAGTCATAAATTATGATAATCATGGTTCGCCTATTTACGGATTACCTGTTTTTAATCATGATTATGAATTAATGGTAGATGAATTAAAAGAGGGTGAATTAACCGAAGAATTTAATGACTATTAATAAACTTATCCCAATTTTCTAGCTAAATAAACAATGATAAACGAATATATAGGGGATAAGAAAAATAATAATAACCATTGTGTTCTGTATAGTTTATTATAGGTATTTTGTTTTTTACCAAATTCATCAGATACTTCTATATTTTTGGGTTTTATCAATAATCTAACTACAGCTACATGAAGTAAAAATAAAAGTAACATAATCGCATAGGAGACCATTACTGAATAATAGAAGGGGCTACTACCAGTTTTCTCTACTTTCATTAAACTGGGGAATAATACTGTGAAAAATATTAGATATAAACTAATAGGTGTTCCTAGTATTGTTTTGATTATATTGGGAACGGTTTTAAATCCATAGGGATAGGTCAGTAATGCATACACATTTAATGAATCATTATTCATAAATTTAGAACCAAATAACCCCTTTTCTTTATAGACTTTACTTAATGAATTATAATAAACGGTTATTATGATAACATAGGTTAAAAATACATACAGTGCGGGACTTTTGTAAAATTTTACTGAAACAACATCATCTCCTACACTTTTCACAGTATTGACTACACCCGAAACACCAGATTGTATTGGTTGTGTAATATTATTCATATTATACATATAGTTTATATTTAATTTCGCTAAATATAAATTATTTCTTTTTCATTTTAGACTTCTTCTTCTTTTTATTATTCCTTCTTGTCATGATTTTTCTTTTACTTATTTTGCGGTTTGTTTTCCTTTTCTTTTTATTTTTCCTTTTCTTTTTATTTTTCCTTTTCTTTTTCCGTTTAAGAGCCCCTCTTATGTTTTCAGTAACCGTTGGTATCATATCAGTTAAATAGGGTAAAAACATATTTCTTTCCTTTTCTGTTAAATATTCATTATTAGTATTCCAGAAATGATTAATTCTATTTAATAATGCTCTACTGCAATACCCATCTCTTTCATTAGATAATATAGCTTTTTGGTGTGAATTGTGACTAGATGGACCCACCGCGAAAAATTTCCAATTATAAATTAAATTTCTGATTATACATTCAATACCACGTAAAAAAATATTTCGTTGTTTAATTCTATTTATCCAATGACTATCATCTGAATGATATTGATATAATTTTTTTAATCGTTTTGCTGTCTGGTATTCTAGTGTAAAGTCTTCGTATTTTAAATGGTTATCACCCATTACATCTACCGTAATTAAACCACCATTAGATATATTCTGCCCGCTTCTTAATCTTTCTACATAAGTATTCCCACAATTTTCGCTACAAGCGGATTCACTATCAGGTGGTGTATCTATACATGGTGATTCTAAACAAGTTAACCTTACACCGGTAACCTTTGGTGATATATCTTTAAAATGTTGACACCACCCATTCTCTGACTGATCACTTTTACAACCAGCACGCATCGTATATCCATGGGATACCACAGCAATATCACCACCAGAATGACTATCTAATATTTCTTGAGCAAATTTATTAACATTAATATCATCTCTATAATGTTCATTTAATAATGGATCTTCCACTAATTCTACCGTAATAGGGTGTCTTGCTAATTTTTGAGAAGTATATTCATTTCCCATATAGGCTAAAAGTTTACCTGTATCATCTAATTTGTATATTGTATTTAATGTTTTTAATAATTCATTAAATTCACCATAATCTCTAGAAGCTCTTGCATCTTTGGTCAATAATGATTCTATCCAACCGTGTGGTGTTTCGTGGATCCAAGGACATATATGAATTTTACCATCGTCGCCTCCCTTTGGATATAATATCATAGCTGTTTGTATAGCCCTACACATAGATGAACAATATACTTTTGTTGGTTTAAATTGACTGTAGTGTTCTTCATATAATTCTATAAGTTCACATAATCCTCCATTATTTAAAGGTGGGTCTTGAGATATATTTTTTAATGCTGTCCAAATATACATTGTATCATGTTTCAATGGTGGATTCGTTTTACCGTTGCCATATAGATCATACGGGCTTTGTTTCTCCTTAATTATAGCATACGCTTCACCCATTATATTTGAACAAGACTGACCGTGACGTGTAATCATAACTTTATTCGGATATCCACCAAATTGAGTATTCATGTTATATATATATATTAATTTTCTTAATAAATATAATAATTAAAATGTATGGATTAGGTTCGAACAATCACCCATACTAAAATTTA
>Ga0181400_1000362_pt1 | contig 19508 bp, 22 predicted proteins | sample 23SPOviralmetaG_FD_130129 | JGI IMG/M metagenome (GOLD analysis project Ga0181400, IMG submission 130129) | Marine viral communities from the oligotrophic San Pedro Time Series (SPOT) site, San Pedro Channel, CA, USA - 23 SPOT_SRF_2011-06-22 | ecosystem: Environmental > Aquatic > Marine > Strait...
AGAGAACTAGGAGAATACTTTACATTTGAAGTGCCTGGTTTTAAGTTTATGCCACAATATAGAAACAGAGTATGGGACGGTAAGATAAGATTATATTCATATCAGACTGGCCAAATATATGTTGGTCTATATCCATACATTTGTGATTGGTGCGAAAAGAATGATGTACATATAGTTGATGGCACAAAGATTAAAGATACAAAGATTGATGAAAAACAATTAGATGGTTTCGTAAAGGCATTAAAGATACCTTTCGAAGTGAGAGACTACCAACTAGAGGCTTTTAAACATGGTATTAAAAGAAATAGATGTTTATTATTATCTCCAACTGCCTCTGGTAAATCTCTCATTGTTTATATGTTGGTACGATTTTTCTCTATTAAGTTAAAAGAGGCAAAAAATAACAAAATTTTGATAATCGTACCGACTACCTCATTGGTTGAACAGTTAACAAAAGACTTCAAAGACTATGGGTGGAATATCAATAATGTTCATAAGATATATCAAGGTCACGATAAAGAAACAAATAAAAAAGTTGTTATATCTACATGGCAATCAATCTATAATCTACCTAAAAAATGGTTTGCACAGTTTGGTTGTGTAATAGGTGATGAAGCACACTTATTTAAAGCAGTATCATTAACTAAAATTATGAGTAAATTAGTTAAGTGTCCTCATAGAATAGGCCTTACAGGTACATTGGATGGTACTAAAACACACAAGTTAGTATTAGAAGGACTTTTTGGTTCTGTTAATAAAGTAGTATCTACAACTGAACTACAAGAAAAGAAACAGTTGGCCGCCTTACAAATATTCTGTCTTGTATTAAAACATGGTAAAGATGAAAGGCAACATTGTCATGGTATGAGTTATCAAGAAGAGATGGATTACATAGTACAAAGTGACAAAAGAAATAAATATATAAGAAACTTATGTGCTAATTTAAATGGCAACTCGTTATGTTTGTTTCAGTATGTAGAAAAACATGGTAATGAGTTATATGAAATGATAAAGAAAAAGGCACCAGAGAAACAGGTGTTTTATGTACACGGAGGAGTAAACACGGATGAAAGAGAACAAATTAGGGAAATTACCGAAAAAGGTGACAACGCTATTATCGTTGCGTCTTACGGAACTTTCTCAACAGGTATTAATATTCGAAACTTACATAATATTGTCTTTGCTAGTCCTAGTAAAAGTAGGATAAGAAATCTACAATCTATTGGTAGAGGATTAAGACTTAAAGATAACAATAGTCATGCTACTTTGTATGACATATCAGACGATTTAACTTATAACGAAAAAGAGAATTATACTCTAGCCCATTTCCGAGAAAGGATAAATATATACAATGAAGAACAATTTGATTATCAAATCCATAATGTGGAGTTAAATAACCATGCACATAAATAAAGACGAAATAAAGATTGTAAAGTTGGTGTCTGGTGAAGATGTTATCTGTAAAATAACTAAAGGTAAATCACAGTTGCCAGATAATGCTCCCCTAATAAGATTAGAGAAACCACTATTAATTAAATATGTACCTCAAATCTCACCATACGGTATAAAAGACTATGTTGCTTTAACAAAGTGGACTGCTTACACACCGGATAAAATTATTACTATCCCTAAAGATAAGATAATGACCATTACAAATGCAAGTGATGAGATGACGGCCTCTTATTGGAAATTGGCGAGTGCCTACGATAACGCTCCTGCCGAGATTCCTCCGTCAATAAAAATGAAAGAAGATATTGAAAGAATGACCGAAGAAGATAATGAAGAATTCAATGAATTATTTGATGAACATAACGATAAGAGAACTATACACTAGCTTAAAGGTATATCTCTTAAAACGCTACACCGCTTATTATACGCAAAAAAATATTATTGTCAAGCGTAGGATTAGCTTAAATTGGCATTGACAATAAAACATTATTAATATATAATGATAACTAATTAAATGAGGATATTATGGCTGCAAAAAAAGAGCATTATGTCAACAACAAAGAATTCTTGGCCGCAATGGTTGAGTACAAAAAAGGTGTTGACAAGGCAAAGAAAAACAATCTAACAAAACCACCGGTTACGGACTATATTGGAGAGTGCTTTCTAAAGATAGCAAACCATCTATCATATAGACCTAACTTTATAAACTACACATACAGAGATGATATGATATCAGATGGTATTGAGAACTGTTTACAGTATCTTGATAACTTTGATGGTGAAAAATCAAACAATCCATTTGCTTATTTTACACAAATCATTTACTATGCATTTGTAAGAAGAATTCAAAAAGAAAAGAAACAAACTGTTATTAAACAAAGAATGATTGCAGAGGCCAACTATGATGATATGACCTTGCAACCAGGTGAAGACAGAGATTTTAAGAACCAGTTTACTGAATTCTTACAAAAAAACTTACCTTTAGAAGAAGATAAGTTGCCAGTTAAAAAGAAAAAGAAAGCGGCAAAAAAGAAATGATGATGACCCATGAAGTAATAGACAACTTCTTGGATGAATCCGAGTTTAAACCTTTACAAAGCCTTCTTATGAGTAAGAGTTTTGCATGGCATTATGAGAAAAAGGTAGTTGCAGTTAATTCCAGCATTGACAATCATAACATTTACATGTATCATATCATGTATGAAGACTTAAATCAAAACAGTCCTCATTTTAATTTATTAAGGCCAATCTTTCATAAGTTGAGATTAAAGGCATTATGTAGGGTAAAATGTAATTTTTATCCAGGCACATCTACACAAGTAGAACATGGTATGCATAAAGACTTTAACTTTCCTCACTATGGTGCATTGTTATCCATTAACACAAATAATGGTTACACAAAGTTAGAAGATGGAACTAAAGTAGATAGTGTGGCGAATAGAATGTTGTTGTTCGATTCCAGTAAACCACATACTTCAGCAACATGCACAGACCAACCAACAAGGATTAATATAAACATTAATTATTTTTAATATGAAGATAGCTTTATTGAATGACACTCACTTTGGGGCAAGGAACGATAGTCCTGCCTTTATGGAATATCAGAATAGATTTTACGACAATCTATTTTTTCCATACCTTATAGAAAACAATATAAAAACACTTATTCATTTAGGTGATGTTGTTGATAGAAGAAAATTTATCAACCACAAAACAGCATATAACTTTAAAAACAAATTTTGGGATAGACTAGAAGAACTAGGTATTGAAACACATATCATACTAGGCAACCATGACACATACTATAAGAATACAAATGAAATAAATGCAATACAAAATTTAAACATTACAAAAGACGCTAAAGTATATACAAAGGCAACAGATGTTAATATTGGTGGACTAGATATCTTATTCTTACCATGGATTTGTGATGATAATTATGATGACAGTATTCATGCTATAGATACTACCAATTCACAAATATGTATGGGGCATTTAGAAGTAAAAGGTTTTGAAATGCACAAAGGACATTTTAATGACCATGGTTTAGAAGGCAATCAATTCAAAAGATTTGAAAGAGTAATGTCTGGTCACTTTCACAAGAAGTCAGATGATGGTCGTATCTACTACCTAGGTACACAGTATGAAATGACATGGTCAGACTTTGGTTGTCCAAAAGGATTTCATATATTCGATACATCTAATAGAGAACTAGAACATATAAGAAACAAAGATGTTATATTTAAAAAAATTATATATGATGATACAAAAGAAGATTATCTATTTAAAGAAATAACAGAGTATGATAGTTGTTTTGTAAAACTATTTGTATCTCAAAAGACAAAGACCGATATGTACGATAGATTTATAGAAAGATTATATAATCAAATCAATCTACATGAACTACAAATTGTTGAAGATATGTCAGATATAAACTCCTCTGTAAGAGAAGATATACTTGACCAAGGAGAAGATACATTGACATTTTTAGGCAATTATATTGACCAAGTAGAAACAGATGTTGACAAACAAAAATTAAAAGCTTTTGCAAAAGAATTATATGTGGAGGCCAATGAATGATAGGTGAATATCCAGATAAACAAGTATTGAACTTTGGTCCTATTCTCTTTAAAACCAGAATAGAACAACACATACTAGAAAGATTAAGAAAAGAAGGTGACGAGATGGTTGCCGATAATGTTAGAAACTATGAAAAGAATTTGGCAGGCCATATAAAGAACCAACATAGATTTAGTGAAGAAACAATACAATGGTTTTTTCATAACACCATGCCTTACTTTAGAGATTATCAAACAGCATTTGAAAAGCATTGTGATAACATTAAAAGAGGTCAGTATTATTATAAAGCTTTATGGATTAACTATATGAAAGCCGGTGAATTTAATCCAGCACATGTACATACCGGCGATTTATCTTTTGCAATTTTTATAGATGTACCTGAAGCCATACATAAAGAATCCGTAAATCATAAAGCTGATAGTGCCAATCCTGGTCACATATCATTCTTTCATGGAGAAGATAATGATTATTCAATTAGTAGTATGGCGTTTGCACCTGTGACAGGTGACATGTTTATTTTTCCTGCTAAGTTAAGACATTTTGTGGCACCATTTAAAAGTGATGTGACTAGAATATCAGTAAGTGGTAACCTGGAGTTTAAATGATTGTATTCAAGAAAATTAAATATCAAAACTTTTTATCAAGTGGTAATATACCAATTGAAATAGAACTAGACAAAGCTTCTACCACATTAATTGTAGGAACAAATGGTAGTGGTAAGTCAACATTACTAGACGCCTTGTGTTTTGCATTATTCAATAAACCATTTAGAATAATTAAGAAAGAACAAATGGTAAATACAATTAATAATTCAGAGGCCATAGTAGAAGTAGAATTCATGGTTGGTACAAAGAACTATATTGTACGAAGAGGTATTAAACCAAACATTTTTGAAATTATGTGTGATGGTGAACAACTAAATCAAGACGCTAGTACAATAGATTATCAAAAATACCTAGAACAAAACATAATGAAACTGAATTACAGGTCATTTATTCAGGTGGTTATTTTAGGTTCTTCCTCATACGAACCGTTTATGAAGATGAAACCAAGATATCGAAGAGAAGTTGTTGAAGAGATACTTGATATTAGAGTTTTTGGCCTTATGGACCTAATTTTGCGTTCCCAACAGAGTGATTTACAAAAAAAGTTGACGGAGGTGAGGCACCAATGCGAGTTAATAAAGTCCAAGTATGAAACTGAAGCAAAGTATCTAAAGTCTATGGAACAGGCAGGTAATGACAACCAGACGGTAGCGCTAAAAAAGATAGAAGAAAATGAACAGAATAGACTAGATTATGAACAAAAACTACAAAAACTGAATGAAGAGATAGCCGTTAGTCAAAATGAACTAAAAGGTAAAGATGACACAACCTCCAAACTAAAAGAATTAGAAAAACTTGAAACAAAAATAGAACAAAATGTATCTACTCACAAGAAAACTTTAGACTTCTTTAAAGAGAATGATAATTGTCCTGTATGTACACAGAAAATAGATGAACATTTTAAAGGTGAAAAATGCGAAAGCGAACAAAATACAATTTCGAAGCTAGAAGGCGGACTACAACAGCTCGTAGAAGAAATCTCCAAACACGAACAAAAAGTATTTGCTTTCGACAAGGTTTCAAACAAGATATCCAATATGAACCTGGAGATTGCCAAAATAGGCTCATCGCTAGAGGCGTTGAAAAGTCATAGTGACCAAATACAATTAGATATATCAAATGCTTCTAAAAAGAATACAGACATTGAGGGTATCAAAAGAGACCTAGATGACCTATCTGCTGAACTTGGTGTTGCAGACGGACATTTGACAGATGTACAAGAAGAAAAAGATTATGTAGATGTGTTAAGAACAATACTTAATGACAAAGGTGCTAAAGCACAAATCATTCGTAAGTATGTTCCTATTATGAACAAACTTATTAACAAATATCTACAACAAATGGATTTCTTTGTATCATTTCATTTAGATGAAGAGTTTAATGAAACAGTAAAATCAAGATTTAGAGATACCTTTAACTATAATAATTTTAGTGAGGGTGAAAAGATGAGAATTGACCTTGCTTTACTATTTACTTGGCGTGATATTGCTAGAATGAAGAACAGTACAAACACCAATCTATTAATACTTGATGAAATATTTGATAGTAGTTTAGATGGCCAAGGTACAGATGACTTCTTTAAAATTATCAAAAGTTTAGAAAGAGAAAACATCTTTATTATATCTCACAAAGGTGATATTATGTTTGATAAGTTTTCTAACATTGTTAGATATGAAAAATATAAGAACTTTACGAGGTTGGTAAATGCTTAATTATAGGAGAATATATGACTGACACAATACCTGAACTCAAATTAGTACCACCTAGTGACCCTAGAGTACAATCAGCAATAGCACCTTATACAGATGAGGCATTGAAACAAGCTGGATTTGAAAGTAGAAAACAATTATCAGAGGCAATGTTTTTTGCAATGAGTAAATATGGTGGCATTGGCTTATCAGCAAATCAAGTAGGGTTACCTTTTAACATGTTTGTTTTTGGTGACCACCCACAATTAAATGATGGTATCAGAATGACTTGTTTCAATCCTACTATTATTAAATCAAGTGAAGAAACTATAATGATGAAAGAGGGTTGTTTAACTTATCCTTATTTGTTTTTAAATATTAAAAGACCAAGAAAAATTCTAGCAAAATATGAAGATGAGAATGGAGACACAAAAGAGGCTTCATTAGACGGAATGTTAAGTAGAATATATCAACATGAATATGACCACATGTTAGGCAGAAATTTTACAGAGTTAGTATCTAAATTTAAACTAGATATGGCTAGAAAAAAAGGTGCTAAACTTGTAAAGAGAGCGACACAGTATGCAAAAATTAAGAACGCTTAAAGATGGTAGAAAAGTACCTGAATTGAAAAAGGTAACCGAATTAAAAATCATTACTAAATGTCCAGAGAAGTGGTCTATTATAGATAACGAAACAGGCCAAGTGTATAATGCAACAGGTGACACCACACTATATAAACAATGGAAAATAAAATGAAGTATAAAGTAATAGATAACTTCCTACCAAAAGGGTATCACAATCATTTATTATCTTTGATGAATACAAATGAGGGTGCGTTTACTTGGAATGCAAAACAAAACATATCAATACAAGATATGCCAAGTGATAGTTTATATGACTTTGGTTTTAATCATGTGTTAGATAACAATTCTCCATTTCATATGTTGTTTTATCCTATGTTATTATCAGCATTAGATGTAGCAAAAAGTATGAATGAAAAGATAACTCACATAAAAAGAGCAAGAGCTGACATGACAACCTATACAGGTGGTAAAGAACATACACACCCAGCACATGTTGATTTTTTTGATTTAGAACACATTAGTTGTGTGTACTATGTAAATGATAGTGATGGTGACACAATACTATACAATGAATTATTTGATTTGACATTTCGTGGTGAAGACGCATATAACAAACGAGTAGCAAATCTAACAGAATTATATAGATGTTCGCCGAAGGCAAATAGAGCCTTCTTTTTTAATGGTTTAAATATGCATACAGGACAATCTCCTAGTAAAAATAAGACAAGAACCATAATAAATTCAAACTACGCTTGACAATTAAATAACTTTAGTATAGGATATACATTATGACTTATTCGTGGAAGAAAGGCATGTCTATTGACGACCAATGGCAAAGTTGGCAAGATAACAATCCTTTAGATAAAATAGAAGCACCTGATACAGATACATTAAGAGACGCTGTTGTAAAAGACTTATCTTATGTATCATCTATGGATGTAAAAGAATATACTTTGTATCAAAAATGGTGTGAAGTACATGACAAGTTTCCAACAGTAGAAGTAAATAGTTTCTTTGATGATAAACCTACTTTAAAAGACCAAAAGCAAGGTGCATTGTTAGAAGAGATTAAAAATAATTTCTGGTTGCCTACTGACCCCGAAGAATATATCGCATTACAACCCGAACTGTTATGGACTAACGGTGATGATTTAACATCTATCACAGGTGCAAATGGTCCAGCAATATGGAATGGTATGAGAACATTCTTATCTACCATGAAGAACAATAGTAATATTGGTAGAAATCTAAATTTTTTAATCAGAGATAAAGTTACCAAGAAATATCTTGGTGTCACATGTATGAGTAGTGACTTTTTAGACCTTACACCTAGAGATAATTATATTGGTTGGGATAGAATTAGAAAGACACAAAAGATGATTAATCATACTTGTATTGGTAGTACGATTGTACCTATACAACCTCTTGGTTATAACCTAGTGGGTGGTAAACTTCTAGCATTATTATGTTTATCTGATACAGTAGAAAAAACATGGGAACACCAATACAAAGATAAGTTAGTAGGTGTGACAACTACAAGTCTATATGGTAAGACAAAAGTAATACCATTGTCACAATATGATAGACTAAAAAACTGGAAGAAAATGGGTTGGACTGCTGGTTCAGTATCATATGAACCATTATTACCAACTAGAAAAATGATACAAGCATGGTTAATGAAAAACCACACATACAAATACTTTGAGTGGTATGTTGCAAAGAAAGATACAGGTCAACCACACAAAAGAGACCATAGAAATAGAAGTCACACATTTACATACAACCAATTAGGTATAGATAAGAAACTTATTAAGTCAGACCATGCCAGAGGCATATACTTTAGTGAGTTATTTACTAATACAAGAGAATTTTTACGAGAAGAACATACAGAGGTTGCATTAACTAGAAAATTTGACAATTCAGTAGAGGCATTGACTGAATTATGGAAGAACAAGTATGCCAAAAAGCGATTAGCTTCATTGAAGAAGCAAGATAGAGTTTCTACCGATACACATTTTTATGATGATATCATTTACATGAATTGGGAAGAAACAAAATCCAAATACCTTGAACAAGTAGGGAGATAACCATGATAGGGCAATTAGAATTCGAGCTTGGTGCTCAAACAAACGAAAGTAATAAATACAAACGAGTAAGCGACCTGGATATGTATCAAAAGGTAGCAAAAACAACGGCAATATATCCGAGAGAACAGGCCATTATCTATCCGACATTAGGATTGACCGGTGAAGCAGGTGAAGTAGCCAACAAAGTAAAGAAGATAATAAGAGATGGCACAGATAAGAATAATGAGGATATGGTTCAAGAGATATCCGCTGAGATTGGCGATTGCCTTTGGTATATCGCTGTATTGGCTGATGATATTGGTTTTAAGTTATCCGACATTGCAAACTCTAATTTAATTAAGTTAGAAAATCGTAAACAAAAAGGGACAATCCATGGTTCTGGCGACAACAGATGAGAGTTGTACTAGTCACAGGTGGTTTTGACCCTATTCATTCAGGACATATAGAATACCTAAAATGCGCCAAAGCATTAGGTGATATATTAATTGTAGGTTTAAATTCAGATAATTGGTTGGCAAGAAAGAAAGGAAAAGCTTTCTTACCAATCTATGAAAGAGAACAGATACTACAAAACATAAATTGTGTTGATAATGTGATATACTTTAATGATAATGACGACACAGCCATTGACGCCATCAAAAAAGTGCGAAGAATATGGCCTAAACCTCAAATCATATTTGCAAATGGTGGTGACCGTACCGAAGATAATATACCTGAACACGAAGCATTTAAAGATGACATTACAGTAAACTTTGAATACGGTGTTGGTGGTAATAAAACTAATTCATCAAGTACAATACTCAAAAAATGGTCTACCAATCACACGGAGAGACCATGGGGTTATTATAATGTACTACACAATGAGTTAGGTGTTGTAAAAACAAAAGAACTGGTAGTTATGCCTGGTGAAAGATTGTCTATGCAAAGACATGAAAATAGGTCAGAGCATTGGTTTATAGTATCAGGAGTTGCCACCGTCTATACATTAGATAGCTCGTCTGATATAGAGTTAAATGGTGAGTATAAAAAGTTTGATAGATTGCATATTGAACGAGGAGAATGGCACCAATTATGTAATGAAGAACATGTACCACTCAAAATTATCGAAATCCAGTATGGAACCAGCTGTATTGAAGACGATATTGAGAGAAAATAAGAAATTATTTTCAACTTTTTTTAACTTTTTTTGCGAAAACGCCGGTAACCCTTACCTGGTATAGAAAAAAAAATTAAAAAAAAAGCGCTAAAACGCTTGCCTTTTATGAAAAAGACCTGTAGGATGGTCACATAGAATGAAAAAGGACACTAACACTATGATAAATCTTGATGTAAAATCTAATCTAGCAAAACTAATTGCTACCGAAAACATTTCAATCCAACATAACAAAGTACAGACTGCTTCTTTTGATGTAAAGAACAGAGTGCTTACTTTACCTATCTTTAAAGAAAAGTCTGGTGATGTATATGATATGTTAATCGCCCACGAATGTGCTCATGCATTATTCACACCTTATAAAGAATGGGAAAACATTGACAATGCCGAGTTAAGGTCTTATGTTAATGTGTTAGAAGATACAAGAATTGATTTACTTATTCAAGATAAGTTTCCTGGTGTTGTTAGAAACTATGAAAATGGTTTCGATATATTAGAAAAAAAAGATTTCTTTGGTCTGTGGGGTAAAGACTTAAACAAAGACCTTATGATTATTGACAAGATTAATTTGAGGTCAAAATCATTACAAAGATTACCAATAGAATTTGACGCTGAAGGACAAGAATGGTTGACTAAAGTTGACGCTCTTAAAACCTTTGATGATGTTGTTGCTCTTGCTCAAGAGATGTTAGATTGGCAGAAAGAACAAGTTGAGCAAATGAAAAAATTGCCTGACTTCCATAAATTACCAATGGCACAAAATTATAATCAAGTTGATGAAGATGACTTTGATGATGAAGATGATAATGTTGGTTATGGTGCTGATGAGAATTCAGATGAACAAGATGAAAAAAATGACTTCAATAATTTTGGTGACCAAAAAGCAGATGATGAGAAAGATACTCAACAATCTGGTCCTACTGAACAATCAGATGAGAAAAAAGAAGAAGAAAAAGACCAAGGTGCTCCTACTCAACACAGTAAAGGTGCTGACGGTGGTGTAAAATCAGATACACCTTTGAAAGCAATTACAGATGAGAGTTTCAAAGAAAAATCTCACGAACTATTAGATGAAAAATCTCATGGTTATATCTATGGTAATATGCCAGAACCAAATCTAAAATCTATTATCACTCACAAAGAATTTCTTGATGACATGAAAAAATGTGCTAATGGTGGTAGTGAAAAGTATAATGAATGGTTAAAACAACATTTCAATAAATTCAAGAATGAAAACAAAAAAACTGTTTCATACCTTGTTAAAGAATTTGAGATGAAAAAAGCTGCAACTTCTTATGCTAGAGCAAGTCAAGACAAAACTGGTGTTATTGACCCATTAAAATTACCTAACTACAAATTTAGTGAAGACATATTTAAAAGAATGACAATCATACCTGATGGTAAGAACCACGGTTTTATTATGTTGCTTGATTGGTCTGGATCCATGAGTGATTGTCTAAAAAATACAATCGAACAATTATTAAATCTTGTTGAGTTTGTTAGAAAGGTAAACATACCTTTTGAAGTTTACTTCTTTACTAGTGAAAGAAGACATTTTGACGATAATCAAGGTGAACCATCATTTAATCATAAGAGTGGTGATTGGATGTTTGATAACTTTAATCTAGTAAACTGTATGTCACATAGACAAACAAAAAAACAATTAGATGAGACTATGATGTACATGTACCACATGGCAGAATATTACAATAGTAATTATGTTTATCATAGAGATTGGAATGATGATTTACAAATGGCTAGATATGATAGTTGGGGTATTCCTAGACAATACAATCTTGGTAATACACCACTTAATGAAGCATTAATATTTGCTGACAAGTTAGTACCAATGTTTATCAAAAAGTATGGTATTGAGAAGTTTACTTTTATTACACTTACAGATGGTGGCGCCAACTCTACAAGAGGCAAAATTAAAGGTGTTGAAAGTCACGATATGTATTCAGATGAGAATTACAGAAAAACACCTATCTACAAAATGGGTAAAAAGTCTCTTATCGGTAGTAGTTATAATCTAACACCAAAAATACTGACTGCTATAAAACAAAAATACAATGCCAATGTTATTGGTTTCTATATTATCAAAAGAGTTAGAAAGTGGGATATCGAAAAGTATATTGACGCTAAAGACTATTATGATAGAGAAAGAAAATATGTGGCTGCTAGAAAGCAGATGACTAAAGATAAAGCATTGGCTGTTAATGCTGATGGTTACAACAAGTTTTTTATCCTAGATGGTAAAAAAATGAAAGTTGAGAACTTTGATATGTCTGAAGCGAGTGTCAAGAAAGGTACTCCGTCAGAATTCAAAAGAATATTTGGTAAAGCAATGCAAGATAGATTGGTTTCCAGAGTTGTTCTTAACAAATTTATCGAAGAGGTTGCATAAAAATGCCAATTAATTTGATAAAAAGTGGGAATCCGTTACCTGGTAACGGAAATAAATGTGAAAAAAAGTGTATTATATGGTTGCCAAATGCAAAAAACACCTGTATAATATACCTATATTAAATAATGAAAAAGGACAAAAACACTATGCTAAATACAAAACAAAAAGAATTCATTAACTATGCCGTTAAAAAGTTTGGTTCAAATGAATTATCGACTTCTCAATTAAAAGAAGCAAATGCCAATTTTGGTTGCAAGTATGCGCCACAATGGTTAATCAAGAACTCTGACTACAAAGTTGGTAAGTCAATGTTCAAACTACCTACTGAAAACGAAGTTGTGTCCGGTGAGGCTGAAAAGATTTTGCCTGCCGTTGAACCAGAAAAGACTAATACTGAAGCCGCTTATGTTGTTTCATCATTAGTTGGTAACATTATCCCTAAAAAGGATCCTGTGTTCGTTTCATTTGGTAACTATCCAGATTTAAAATCAATTGTTAAATCTAATATGTTCTATCCTGTATTCATTACAGGTCTGTCTGGTAACGGTAAGACTATGGGTGTGACCCAAGCATGTGCCGAGGCAAAGAAAGAAATGATTAGGGTTAACATTACAATCGAAACAGATGAAGATGACCTTTTAGGTGGTTACAGACTTAAAGATGGTCAAACTGTTTGGCAAAATGGTCCTGTTATTGAGGCGATGGAGAGAGGTGCTATGTTGCTTCTTGACGAAATCGACCTTGCTTCTAACAAGATTATGTGTTTACAACCGATACTTGAAGGTTCAGGTGTCTATGTTAAAAAGATTAACAAGTTTGTAAAACCTGCCAATGGTTTCAATGTTGTTGCTACTGCCAATACAAAAGGTCAAGGTAGTGATGACGGTAAATTTATTGGTACCAATGTTCTTAACGAGGCGTTCCTTGAAAGGTTCCCTATTACTTTTGAACAGAAATATCCTACTGCTACTATTGAGGAGAAAATCCTTATCAATACACTAGGTGCTTCTACAAAAGATGATAAAGAATTTTGTAAGAAGTTGGTAACATGGGCTGATGTAATCAGAAAAACCTACTTTGACGGTGGTGTTGATGAGATTATATCAACTAGAAGATTAGTCCACATCATTCAGGCGTTCAAAATCTTTGGCAAAAAAGTAAAAGCCATTGAAGTTTGTACTAACAGATTTGATGATGACACAAAGAACTCGTTTATGGAGCTGTACACGAAAGTGGACGCTGGTGCTTCTGCTGAACAGATTGCTGAACAGCAGAGACAAGCAGACATAGCTTCACAAACAGGTGAGGGTGATGAATCCTCGGATGACGAAGATGTTATCTAATTCATCAAAACATAGTGTAAGTCCTTGGTGGGGGAGTAGTGTCCCCCACCTTTTTTCTTACACAGAAAGAGGTAAACAATAGTTATGAGTATAACTGTAACCGTTCGGAACGGTAATTTAGAACAAGCAATGCGTGTACTGAAACGAAAGGTACAGAAAGAGGGTATTGTAAAAGAGTTAAGAGAAAGAAGCTTTTATACAAAACCGTCAGAGAAAAAGCGTGAGGCTAAAAAACAAGGTATTAAGAATACCATTAAAAAGCAAAAGAAATTAGAACGGACTAGAGGATTTTAAAAAGTTTCCCATCGCCTGTGCTGATATATAAATATGATGTGGGGCAACTCGTAAGACCCCAGCGATGGAAGGGGTGACGCCAGAATTTGATGAAAATTCTTAATAGTCAGCAGTTGGTGGTCTGCTAATCAAAACCACCACTTATTCGGGCTCATTGGTCTTCGTAGCACTATGGTGATAGGCTTAGTAAGATAAGTTAGTATAATGAGGGTGAGACCTACCTCAGCCCACCAAAATTCTGGAAAGCGAGAGTGGAACAGAATGGAGTTTTTGGCATTTGCGCCTGGTTTTAACCTCTGAAAAACTTAAGCTGCGTGTTAATGTTTTGGTAGTTTTAAACACTAAAAAGAAAAACTACCACTTGAAATATGAGAAATAATAACTATATAAATATAACCGATACGCTCATTAGAGGTATCAAATTATAACTTGCTTAACAAAGGAGATTAATATGACCAATCACAAAGCAATTCATTCAATTTTTACTGGACTAAAACCGTTTACTGTCGGTTTTGATGACATGTTCGAACATTTCGATAGCATGACTAATCATCTACCACACTTGACAGCGAACAACTATCCACCATATAATATAGTAAAGACTGGTTCTTTAACATATAATATAGAAGTAGCATTAGCTGGATATAGTAAGAAAGATGTTTCAGTATCTTTTGAAGATAATATCTTGAAAATCGAAAGCGTAAAGAGTAAAGAAGAAAAAGAAGTTGAAGACAATGATGGTGTTTTACACCAAGGCATTGCTAAGAGAAGCTTCTCTAAATCATTTACTGTTGCTGACGATATTGAAGTTAAAGGTGCAGAATTAAAAGACGGACTTTTAAAGGTATCTTTAGAGAAGATTGTTCCAGACCATAAAAAAGCTAGAACAATTAGTATTAAATAAATGTTTTACGATTGGCGTCCTAGGCTTGACAATAGGACGCCTTTCTTATATAATGTACAACATGAACAAATGCGGAATTAGTTTAAAAGTAAAACACTTGGTTTCCAACCAGGAGAAATTTGGGCAGTACAAGTATTCCGCTCCATTTAAATTATGAAGGAGAACTATATAATGAACCTGAGCAAAAACACGGTAAGTGTTCTAAAGAACTTTGCCGATATCAACGAAAACATTTTGTTCAAACCCGGCAAAACTTTGTCGACCATCTCTAATCAAAAGAATGTATTAGCAGAGGCACAAGTCGAAGAAAGTTTTGAACAAGAGTTTGGCATTTACAAACTACCAGATTTTATCAGATGTCTTGAACTATTTGATAAAGCAGATTTACAATTCAATGGTGGCCAAAACCTAACTATCAAAGATAGTGCTGGTAAAGCTAAATTGAAATACATGTTTGCTGATAAATCTGTACTAACATCACCAACCAAAACAATAGCACTACCTGATAAAGAAGTCACATTGTCTTTGAAAAAAGAAGTGTTTGATAAACTTATGAGAGTAGCAGTTACCTTAAATCTACCTGATATTTCAATTGAAGGCGATGGTAAAACAATGCAATTTATCTGTCTTGATAAAAAGGATTCGTCTACCAACGATTACAAAATGGAAATTGGCGCAACAGATAAAGTATTCAAAGCTTACTTCAAGAAAGAAAACTTTAAGTTGATACCTGGTGACTATGATGTTGCTATATCTAAACAAAAGATTTCGCACTTTATTAATAGGTCTATGCCTATTCAATATTGGATTGCAGTAGAACCTGATAGCGAATTTTAATGCATATAGATAGGCCGTTTTCAACACCTATCTTTTATACGCAATTAGAAGACGAAAATCTGTTTGGTATTCAAGAAGAAATAGGTAAATCCTTACAAGGCTACGAGTGGACATTTAATGAAAACTGGCAATCTCATTGGGTTGCAGGTGATTTTGATAGTGATATCATATCAGAGTTGAATTTAGATAAGTTTGCTAAACACCTTGATACACAGATAAGAGTTGTCTGTGATGAGATAAACTTTCCATATGTGGAGTATAAAAGACAATCTTGGTTTACAAAACTAAATCAAAATAACTATGCTCATAAACACAATCATGGTATGTCCGATATATCGGGTGTCTATTACTTCAAAACAAACGGTGAAGAAGATGGTAATATAAAATTTCATACACCAACTATTCAATCATACTCATCTATATTTAAAGAGTATTGTTCCAAACCTTTTTACTATGAACCACATGTCGGCAAAATGTTGATGTTTCCAGGTTTTTTAGAACATAGTGTAGGTACAAATATAAATGATAATGAAAGAATAAGTATGTCATTCAATATTATCTTTAATAAATATATAATATGAAACAAGTGAGGATTAAATTATGTCAGACCATTTATGGGTTGAGAAGTATCGTCCTAAAACCATAGACGATTGTATCCTGTCAGAGGATATAAAAGAAACATTCAAAAGTTTCTTAAAACAAGAAGAACTACCTAATCTGTTATTATCTGGTACTGCCGGTACTGGTAAAACCACAGTTGCAAAAGCATTATGTGAACAATTAGGTGTTGACTATATTGTTATCAACGGTTCAGATGAAGGCCGTCAAATTGATACATTAAGACACAAGATTAAAAACTTTGCGTCTACCGTTTCTCTAACGGCAGAAGCAAACCACAAGGTGGTAATTATAGATGAGGCAGACTATATGAATGCCGAGTCCGTACAACCTGCTTTGAGGAACTTCATTGAGACTTTTTACAAGAATTGTAGGTTTATTTTTACCTGTAATTTCAAGAATAAGATAATAGAACCATTGCATAGTCGGTGTACTGTTGTTGATTTCAGAATTGTAAATGGTCAAAAAGTAAAATCTGCTAAGGCATTATTAAAAAGACTTGGTGATATTCTTACAAAAGAAGAAATCGAGTATGACAATAAAGTATTGGCAGAGTTAATTCAAAAACACTTTCCAGATTTTCGTAGAACTATTAATGAACTTCAAAGGTATTCAGTACGAGGTAAAATTGATAGTGGCATCCTATTCTCTATGTCTGAAACCAGTAGTAAAGAACTGGCAACGGCATTAAAGAACAAAGCATGGAACGATATGAGAAAATGGGTTGTACAAAACCTAGATAAAGAACCTGCTTCTTTATTTAAAAGTGTCTATGAACTATGCAGTAAGTCATTAGAACCTGCCTCGGTTCCACAATCTGTTCTAATCATAGCAGGTTACCAATACAAGGCAGCCTTTGTTGCAGACCAAGAAATCAATTTGATTGCTTGTTTAACAGAGATTATGGCTAGTTGTAAATTTAAAAAGTGATAATAAGCGGGTGTAGCTCAGTAGTAGAGCAATTCGTTGCCAACGAATAGGTCGCAGGTGCGAATCCTGTCACCCGCTCCAAAAAGGATTTGTTATGGAAAAAGGTATTGGTTATCTTTCTTATTGTAAAGACAGAATGAATGAGGGTTATCGTACTCAACAGACCAAAGATGGTAAAGGGTATGAACAGCGAGGTCAAGAACGATTTGTTTTATACTTTGCAAGAACTCATTTAAATGATGTAGAAACCGGTGTATTGTCAAGGTCTTATATGAAAGTAGGACAGGCAATGTATTTAAGTGCCGTGATGAGAACAAGAAACCAACCTGGTACCGATTTCAGATGTTATGCTGAAATAAGAGTACACACACTTCAACAAACCTTTGACGCAGAAGCCCTTGTAAAGAAACTATATAAGGATAGAAGAGTTAAATTAAGTCAGAACCAACAAGAGTTATATGATTTACGAGATGATGAATTATCAGAGGTCGTCTATAATATTGTTAACAAGTTAGGTTTTGAACCAATTGAGGTTAAATTTTATGTATGAATTAAAGGATTATTTAAGAGCAATAAATGAAACAAAAGAACCACTTTTAAATAGTGATGATGTGACATGGGAGAAGAAGTATTCTCCCTATATTATTAACAGGTGTCTATCAATGCATTACGATTGTATAGCAGCTGCTAATGAGATGAATGGGTTCCACTTTCTGGACAAAAAGGTACAATTTGATTTTTATATAAATAGTATCCGTAAGAAAAAGCGATTTGGTGGCAAATGGTTAAATCAAGCCAAGTTGAAAAATATAGAGTATGTTAAGGAGTATTATGGCTATAGTAATGAAAAAGCAAGAGAGGCTCTCACCATACTTTCGGATAAACAAATTGAATTAATAAGAATGTCCTTGGAAAAGGGTGGGAGAAAAAAATGAACGAAGAAGTTATAAGTTGGTCGCTAGATAGTATGTTAGAGGTCACCATTAAACAACCTGACGATTTTCTTAAAGTCAGAGAAACACTAACAAGAATTGGTGTTGCAAGTAGAAAAGATAAAACACTATATCAATCATGTCATATATTACACAAACAAGGTAAATATTACATCACACATTTCAAAGAGTTATTTGCTTTAGATGGCAAGAAGTCAACTCTAGTAGAAAACGATATACAAAGAAGAAATACAATTGCTCTATTATTAGAAGATTGGAACTTAATTGATATCTTAAAGAAAGACGCTGTAGAAAACAAAGCGCCACTATCACAAATTAAAGTTTTACCATTCAAAGAAAAGAAAGAGTGGAATCTAACTGCTAAATATAATATAGGCAAAAAACCAGAAGAGATGAGCGGCGAAAGTGTTAGTACCAAAGTTTAAAGATTTTTTATCGGAAGAAAAGGACCCTAAAGATTTTTTAAGGTTGCTTATCATTACAGATGAGCCAGAGGGTGCCAAAGAATTTCATACTGCCGATAGGTTACAAGAGGAATGTGATAAGTTAAAATATCCACATTACCTTTTCAAACTTACAGGTGGGTACACCACATATAATGATGGTGTCCGTAGATTTCATAATAAAGATGATAAAAAAGGTTTTGAAGTTGGTGCCATGACAGTTGCTATTGTTCGTGGTTCAGTTACCAGAAAAGATAGTTGGTTAGACTTTGTATCAATACTAGAAAGAGCAAATGCAACTCTAGTAAATCCAAGAACTACTATTAATATGTGTGCTGACAAATATAGAACAGCATTAAGACTTGCAGATTATGGTTTAACACAACCTATGACCAAGTTAATTAGTGACCCCGAAAAATCTAACGAACAAGTAGAAGAAGCTGGGTTTAAGTTTCCTCTTATAATGAAAACATTAAGAGGTAGTAAGGGTGTTGGTGTATTATTTGTTGACAGTCCAAAAGGATTAGATAGTATTGTACAGTTAATTCATAAACAAGATGAAGACGCTGACCTATTAATACAAGAATATATTAAAACAGAATATGATGTAAGGGTGCATGTATTAGGTGG
>Ga0181400_1000363_pt1 | contig 19505 bp, 23 predicted proteins | sample 23SPOviralmetaG_FD_130129 | JGI IMG/M metagenome (GOLD analysis project Ga0181400, IMG submission 130129) | Marine viral communities from the oligotrophic San Pedro Time Series (SPOT) site, San Pedro Channel, CA, USA - 23 SPOT_SRF_2011-06-22 | ecosystem: Environmental > Aquatic > Marine > Strait...
AAATCTGTTTGTCTACAGAGAAAGGCTGGTATTTGAATAACATCAATAACGTCAGAATACATACTTTCTATATTCCAAATCTGTTCTACTGTATGAACATCAGTTAGCATTTTTAAATCTGGAAACATAGTTTTAATGTCTCTAAAATCGTCAAGAGTCTCTTTTAATCCTAAACCTCTTTTACCTTTAATAGATGTACGATTAGCTTTATCAAAACTAGCTTTAAAAACATATTCTATACCCAACTCTGTACAAACAAAAAGCATACTCTTTGCTATAGATAAAGACTGTTCATAACTTTCATGTTGACAGGGTCCTGCAATTAATCTCATCTTCGTTCTATATCCAATTCTGTAAGTTCATCACCAAACCATGTCTCAATAATTTTAGCTGGCTCTTTACCTCTATTAGACGCTTTATGCCAAACCATTTCACCAATATCAAAGCTTTGAGATGGAATAATAAGATCGTTTCTCTTTACACCCATCCACTCTGTTTGCATACTAACTTGGCCTTGTACTACATGCCAATGCTCTGATCTTTTTGAATGTCTTTGATCAGATAAAGATTTACCAGGAAGAATAGTTAATTCTTTTACCGCCCAACCTTCTCCTTCATCTAGTACTCTATACCAACCCCATGGACGTTCTGTTTTAGGTGATTTCCAATCTTCTAGAATCCAAGAAGAACTGTTTGCTTTATTCTTACCACCAATACCGAATTTAAAATCTACATCAAACTCAAAAGAGTTATCCATTTCTGGAATATTTTTACTGTTTCTATCCCCACCATTCATAAAAGTAAGAATACTATCTGGAAACATTGCTGCAGCTCTCTCAATAAGATCTTTAGCTGTATCATCATTGTCGTCGAAATCGCATGCATAGTTCACATCATGCATAGACTTTAATATTTTTACTCTCTCAGAGAAAGGCATAAAGAATCTACCTTTCTTTCTGGCGAGCCATTCATCTGAATTAACTCCTACTAACAGAAAATCACAATGTGCTTTTGATGCTTTAATATAAGCAACATGACCCGAATGAATTGGATCAAAACCTCCTGATATAATACCTATCTTCATACCCCAAACATCTCCTTTAGTTCTTCTTGCCATAATTTACCGTGTGGACAGTCTCTGTGCTCTTTAAACCAAGGACCGCCATCTGTATAATGAATTAACGCTGGTTGCTCTTCTTCGAAATCATAATAACCAGCTAAGAAATTAAACTTAGGTGGTAACGAACCAATACTATCCTCTGCCCATTGCATTCTATGCAGATACATTGGTGTTTCGTTATTAACTAAATCTGGTGTTAACATTTTACATTTTTTATTATTAAACAACATAACAGAAGACCAGTTCTTTCTTGGATAAACATGTTGCATTTGCCCGTCCATTTTCATTTTTGACTTTGGACTATAGTCGTGTTGTACACACGATACTGTTGCAGTTATATCACAAACTTCATAAGCTAACTCAAGATCATTTAGAGCTAACACATCACAATCCATAAACAATGAGTGACCTTTGTAACCACTAAGAAACGGTACAAGAAATCTAGATATTGTAAACTCAGTAGATCCTTTTTTATCATCAGGTCTATTGTAGATACCTTTTTCTCTGAGTTCATGTAGCTTTAGAGGGTAAATCTCTATGTTAGGATTGTGTTTAAGAATAGAGTATTTTGCGACTTCGTATGCTATATCTTCTCTACTATCCCATCCAATAAACACTTTTAGATTTGCTGACATAAACTATTCTCCATTACAATATCTAACGCTTGCGGCAATTCATTTCTCTCAAATGATGACCATGTAAGATTATCATACACTGACATTCTATCTGGTTCTTCATACATACTTGAAGTCTCAAGCTGCTCTAATTTCTTTGAAGCTATTTTAGCAGGACACCAACCTAAACTTATAGTTGGTATACCCATATTCATAGCTTCTAATGCTACAGCTGAACCCCATGTTATAACACAATACGCGTCATCAAGTTGTTCTTGTAACGGTCTTGCTTTTCTACCTTTAGCAGGTTTTCCTCTTACTATTATATTCTTATCTGTGTAAATGTTCACATTATGTGCAATATAATTTAAGAAATCTCTAATACCAAAGGTATCCATATAAGGTGGAGAGGGTGGTAATACAAGGATTGAGCTACCTTTACCCCCTCTCCATGGCTGTAGTTGCATGCCATGATCGAATCTTCTGCCTTCTCTAAACGTAGTTGGAGCTGTGGCATTTAAGATAACTCTTTTGTACTTACCCAGATAACCATTATCCATCATTAACCAGGGTATGTTGCGCTCTATAGAATGTTTTATTATTTGATCATTACCTCTAAGTACACCATGAACTGCTGTCATTGTTGCATCATGAGGAACATCTTTTATAGCATATATGTTATAACAAGTGTATGGAGATTGTGTTCCTGACATTAGTTCTTGTATATTTTTAGCTTTTACATTTTTGTCTAAATACGCGTATATCATTAAATTCTTTCTGGTGAATAACCAGCATCTTTTCTTTTACCTTTAAGGTGATCTAAATAGTGGCCAAGTATACCTGTAACAAAAGGATGTTTAGAAGAACCATCTCCTAGATCAACACCGATAGAGCTACCAGCTTCTTTATCTACATATTTCTCAGCTGCCCACCATACATAACTGTCGTGCCATTCCTCTAATTGAAACAATGCACCTTCATCGTACAACCATTTCATTAATTGAAAGTATCTGTTATAGTATTCATGCTGTTTATCCCAGATCATAAAGCCGCATTCGGGATACACATTAGGTCTATTGATACGTGACCATAATTTATTTTTATCAACTAGCATATTTAAAAAATCGTAAGGTATTTCTTTTTTCGCAACAACATCAGCATCACACCAAACAATATATCTAGCATCAGAATTTTGTCTAAAGTCATCTACTGTATAATACTTATGTGAAAATCTTGTAGCTTCAAATAGATAAACTGAACCTGGAGTTACTGGACCGTTTCTATGTGAACGAGGATCTTCTCCATTAGGTCCTAATACTTTCTCTTCCCATGGAGCTGCAATCTTAGCAAACTCATTATATCTGTCACCAACTCTTTCTTCAAAACTTCTCCATGATACGTTACCGTATTGTGTAAGAGGTTCTTCCATGTTTTCGTAGTAACATGTTAAATGTACATTTGACGGCCAGTACTGGTTAAATGTTTCTACCATACGCTCACCATATTTCTCATAACCTTCTTTATGAAAAGTAGTTACTACGTCAAATTTATTTTCCATGAGCTTTAAGTCTTTCTTTTGAGAAACCAGTAAATTTTCTACCACCTTTCATGTGATCAAAATATTTTCCTAATGGACCTGCAACTAGCGGGTGTCTTGAATTAACACCATAACCCAAATCAGCTGTTGTAATTAAACCTTTTTCTTCTAATTCAAAAGTAGCAGAATCAAAAGCATAGCAATCATGCCACTCAGGGCAATCAAATATCTTACCTTCTTTATACATTGAATCATATATATGACACCAAACTTCGTGACTAATATGTTTTGTATCCCATATCATCATACCTGTTTCTGTAAACTTATTTCTATCTCTTCTGTCAGGAAACGAAACATAATGATCACCCTGAGTTAGATTATCAAGTAATTCAATTGGTACATCTCTTAATGTTGCAAGATCAGCGTCTAAGTAAATTACATATCTTGTTGAAGGGTTATTTAGTTGAGCTAGCTGCGCGTAAACTTTTTTACTAAACTTAACAGCTTGTCTTTTAGATATATCTCCGCCAACTTTATCGTCAAAAATATCTTTATCTTTATATTTCTCAGCAAACTCTTTATCACCTGTAACGTGCTCATCAAAATTAAGTAAGTGTACTCTTTCTGATGGTTTGTAAGGTAAATTTTGATTACCTTCTACATAAACATACGCATTGATGTCCTTTGGCCAATACTTATCAAACGATGGTACACTATGACTACCATATACATCCCAATACTTAGTTGGGAAAGTCATTACTACTGAATAATCGCTCATTGTGTCTCCATGTTATCAATAGATATTGATTTTATATTAATATGTTTAGGTTGAGCGGCAACCCATACAATTGCTCTTGCAACTTCTCTTGGATCAAGTTTTGGAGCATCTATATCTTTGACCATATCAGTATTCATTCTACCTGGTTTGATCAGAGATACTTTGCATTTTGTATTACAAAGAGTTAGCTGTGTACATGCTTTCTCTAAAGCTGTCTTTTGGATAGCATAATGATTAACATTTTTTCTATCTCCATCACTACTAACTGAACCTATGTTAATAATATGACAATCTCTATCTTTATTCTTTTCAATTAACTTATAAAGCAAATCTACTTGTGCAAAATTATACTGTGCGTTATTAATATAGATATCAAAATCATCTCTAACATAACTATCAATTATTTTTAAATTATAGTCTGGTCTGTCTAAGCCAACTACTTCTACATTTAGTTTCGTAAATTGTTTTTTAAGGGCTCTACCCAAACCTTTTGTAGTACCTGTTATGTATACTCTCACTGTGAATGTCTCCAAATATCTTTTCTAACCATATCTTCAATCATACGTTCAAACGTCCATTTAGGTTGCCAGTTCAATTCCTTTTTTGCTTTATCAGAACTTGCGTGAAGGGAAACAAGATCATTAGGTCTAACAAACTCAGGATCAGTAACTACATATTTCTCCCAGTCGTTAATAGCAGCTGCATCGAACGCTACTTCACACAGGTCTCTAATTGACCTTTTAATTCCAGTAGCTACGATATAATCATCAGGCTTATCTTGCTGCATCATTAACCATTGAGCTTCTACGAAATCTTCAGCGTGACCCCAGTCTCGTTCTGCATCTAGATTACCTAGTTTTATTTTATCTGCTTTACCGTGATAAATCTGAGCTACACCATCTGTTACTTTACGCGTTACAAATTCAATACCTCTAAGAGGTGATTCGTGATTGAATAAAATACCTGAGCATGCGAACATACCATAACTCTCTCTAAAGTTACGTGTTATATGGTATCCATATAACTTTGCGCATCCATATGGTGATGCAGGCATAAACGCGGTTTCTTCTGTTTGCACACCATTAATATGATTATTACCAAACATTTCGGAAGTTGCTGCTTGATAGAACTTAATCTTAGGGTTAACTCTTTTGATAACCTCTAAGAAGTTCAACGGTCCCATGGCATCTACTTGAGTAGTAACCATAGCTAAACGCCAAGAGCTACCTACATAACTCTGAGCAGCTAGATTATAAACCTCATCTGGCTGAGATATTTCTACAGCATCATAAAGACTACCAATGTCTGTAACATCAGCTGTTATTAAGTTTAAGCCTCTTTCTCTTAAACTCAAATAATCTAAGTTAGAATAATTAGGTACTGAGTAACGTTTAATAATTCCATAAACCTCATAACCTTTATCTAATAACAGTTCAGCTAAATAGCACGCATCTTGTCCTGGAAAACCAGATATTAAAGCTCTCATACTAAATCCTTAATTAATCTACCTACTGATTCAATCTTTAATTTTAGATCTACACAGTCATTACCAATAAAAAATCCATTATCGTGAATATAATCAGCATTAGGACATTCTGTCTTAATATGATCAAGATGATCGATAACAGGGTTTCTCATAAAGTTACCCGCTACAATAGGTCTACATTCAACACCATTTCTTTGTAGCATATCAATAACTTTTGTTCTTTGTCCTTCGAGTGCACCCATACACACAAGACCAAAACCAAACCAACTACTTTCACCTGTTTCACTTTGCAAATGCATATGCGGTCCTGCTAAATGTTGTCGAGCAAACCTAGCATTCTCTCTTCTAACCGTTAACATATTTGGCCATTTTTGTAATTGTGTCTGACCAACCGCGCCAGACATTTCTAAAGGTCTTACAGTATAACCCGGTAACACAAACTTGAAACTATCTTCAAAGTCATCTCCAGTTTTGTTTAACAAGCTGTTTTGTTCAGGTAGATCTCTAATCCATCCATGAGCTCTTAGCGGAAGCAGGTACTCATACAAATCATCATCATCTGTTACAACCATTCCACCTTCCATAGTTTGTAAATGATGGCTAAAGAAAAAACTAAATGTACCCATTTTACCAAATGTTGCGCATTGTTTTTTGTTTAACTTTGCCCCTAAACTTTCACAATTATCTTCTAATAACACAATATCATGATTATCACATAATTTTTTTAATTCGTCTAACTGACATGGATTGCCTAATAAATTAACAGCGAATACACCAATTGTGTCTTCGTCTATATTTTCTTTTACTGTTCGTACAGATAAATTATATGTCAACGCATTGACATCTACAAATTTAAGAACAAAGTCATTCTGATGAACCGGAAAGAATGTTGTAGACCAGCTTACTGCTGGTACAATAATATTAGGTTTATTACCGCTTCTTGTTGACTTATCAAATTTTGGATGTAGCTTTAATGCAGCTAGCATAATAAGATTTGCAGATGAACCACTATTCGTCATAACAGCATGCTTTGTACCCATAAAGTTTGCAAACTGTCGTTCATATTCTTTAACCTCAGGTCCCATGGTATATCGACCTGATTCTATAACTCTGTTTAATGCTCTTACTTCTCTATCATCCCACGTATTACTGGACAATCCATAATCTAACATAACTCTGCTCTTTCTAAATAATATCCCAGCCAATCTGGGTTTGCCATCTCATCAACAGTCCAACTTGTATAAGACCAATTATAAAGATTTTGCTCTCTTTTTGACCAATCAATTGCGTCTAAATTGTTTAATTTATTCAAGTCGTGTTCACAAGCATCATAAACTACACATCTTTCATCTAACGCAAAGGTTGGTATTCCTTCAACAATACTTTCACAAGCTGCTGAAGAACTATGTGTAATGACTGCACTTGACTTTCTAATCGAGTCTATGACAGTTCTACGTGCTTTATCAGCACGTTCTATTGTAACATCTTTAAAACCTTCAGCTATCATTTCAGTTGGATTTCTATCTAAGTTTGGATGCGCTCTTAGTACGATAGGTTTGTCAGTTACTTCTCTTATTTGCTTTACTACTTTTCTTGCATAGCTATAGAATGGAAGATGGTCATTATACTGCCAACCTCTTTCTGACTGTAAAAGAAACAATATTGGTTTATCAAGATCTGTATTAGGTTCTTTTTCTTCAAACCCAAACGCTTCCTTAAACCACACAAGTCGTTGTGAGTCGGAATTTTCGTTTAAAAAGTTTCCAGTACCGACACAATCGTTTAAACCAACTCTAAACATATACGTTTCAGGGCTATCCATTTTGTTACGAATATATGTCGAAAAAAGAGCAGAGTCTAGAGAGAAAATAGGAGTACCATTATCTCTATGTTGCTGAATAGAAATAGCTCTTTCAGTATCCATTTTACGTTTTGTTATTGAACCAAAAACAAATACTAGGTCTGGATCTTCTTGTACTATTTCATGACCAGACTCGTAGACAGCAGCTTGAATAGCATGAAAAGCAGCAGTAATTGGATTTGAAAGTAAGTGACGCTTACTCGCTTTTATAGTTGAGAAATCGCATTGAATTTTCATAACATAAACCTTCGCGCATTTCTTTTATTGAGTATTGCTTGTATGCAAGATTATAAAAGAGATGCTCTCTATCATATTTATAAGGATTTTCCAACTTTGAAAAATCTCTGTTTGTACACCATGCACTTGGTGCATAATCAGAAGTACCAAATACAGGTATACCAGCTGCTAATGCGTCAACAGCGCATAAAGACCCTGAAACCACGACAGCGTGTGCATTACTAAAGTCAGACCAAAGAGGAATATCAGCAACACTAGGGCCAGATTTACCAGCTTTTCTAGGTTTGAGACGAACCTTGATATCCCTGTTCGTCTGTTCCCTAATTTGTTTAGATGTTTTCTCAATCCACTCATTTACGTTACACCCGTGCATATAAAATGTCATAGTTTCAGACGATGGACATAGTAGAATATATTCACCGTCATTCTTCCATGGCTGAATATTTATTTTCCATTGTTCAAATCTATCTGAAGGTACATCTAACTTTCTGTTATCGTGAAGACCTTGATAACACCATCTCCAAAAAGTATTATCCCAATCTTCATTATTAGGATCATACCTACCGTTATATGGCATATCAGTAAAAATAAAATCGCCGTTCATATAAAGAATGTTGTTGCCAATAAGACCCCACAAAACATAACGATCAAACGTATGTGAGTTAATTGACGCATTTGGCCAACCTTGTTCTAGTGCAGCATATATTCTTTCCATCTTAGGAGATGGTCTAGGCATTACCAAAGATAATCTTTGAGTCTCTTCCACGGTTTTCCTTCTGATATTTCTTCTGGCCACCACTCGATATGTGTTAGCTCTTTTAACCATTTTTCTCTATTATTACACGGTGGAGACTCTATGTCTCTCCATTGTTTAACTGACATAGGATAAGCAAACGATTGACAACTTGTATACGCATGCACACCGTTTATAACAGCTTCTATAGCTGGATTAGATGAATGGTTTATAACACACCAGGATCTATCAAGTATATCACTAAAATTAAAATTATCGTCTATACCAGTATTCCTTGGTACGTCGAAGAACACACCCCGAAACTGTGCAGCAACTGCATGAAAGTCTGTAATTCTATCTCTAGGGTGGGGACGGATGACGATATCTCTGGAACTATGCTCTCTAATTTTTCCAATAGCATTTCGTAAGTAGACTTCAACTGTTGGCATTGAGGACCATTGGTGCGAGTCTGGTCGTTGAGTAGCGATTGTGATAAACTGTCCATCTGTCTTCCAAGGTTGTAGTTTGATACCAAACTTTTCTACCCTGTCCTCTTCTAGATTTGTGTGATTTGCAAATTCAGCACCATTGTTGATGCCACCTAAACCTACTCTCCAGGTTTCGTTCCTTTTGAGGGCTCCAACTTCGATGACGATGATTGGTTTTCCTTGTCTGGTAAAATGTTCCCAAACTTTACGGTTACCTTCCATTCGTCCTGCGAATAAAATTGACCATATGACTGCAACGTCTGCGTCCATGTCGTTGAATACGATATCGGCGTCACATCCTTCTGCAAAGGCAGTAAAGATTGGAGGTGAGTTGAGTGCTCCATGATCTGTAAAGAGTGATACTCGCATTTAACCATTATAAACTACTTAGGGTAATTTTTAAGATTGACTATTGTTTTTCTTTGCTTATCTAAAGGATCAGAAGCTAGTTTTTCACCACCTTTACCATCTGAGGCCGGGTCACCTTTTTTAAGTTGACCTGATTTAGTAAAATAGGTACCTGCAGGAGCTTCTTTAGTCTCTATGTGCAAGTCAGCTGATCTTTTATTTTTTCTCTCTATAGGAAGAGTTTTTTTCTTATAATTTGGATTAGGAATCTTAAGATTTTTTTGTGTTGGGTGTTGTATTACAGGTTTGATAGGTGTTTTTTCTTCTAAGTCGTTTTGAGAGACTTTTGCTTTATTAAGTCTAGAAACTGTTTCTTTGAATGCTTTAGTACGGGCGTCAATTTTGTTATCTTCTTTAATACCTAAGCGAGACATATACATCCTCTTTGAATGCTTAGGCATCCCTTGCAGGAGTAACATAACACTGTCTTGCTCGCCGTCTTTAATCATATTCTTAAAAGTCTTTAGCACTTTTTGATCAATACCTTCTGCTACTGCAGACAGTTTATAAAGTTCTTTAACTTCTTCGTTAGCTTGAAGCTTAGCTGCAATAGCCATTTTACGCTTCTTAGCATCGCTTTTACCTGCAAATTGAGGTGCATCTGAGCTTTTAAAGTCATCAATGACATCGCCCATATCTGCTTTTTTCATATCCATTTTTTCTCTTAGAAATGGATTATCACCTGTTAATACAGAACCCTTTGACACTTCTTCACTCCTTAACATATTCCATCTAGCTTGTTTCATATACGAATCCCCAAACTCAATCTCAGCGTCTTGTCTTGAGATAGGTACAACTTCATCTACCATATCAGGACCAAGCATTTTCTTTACTGTACGACCTACTTTTGCTCTGGTTTCTCCAAACATAATCATAGGTGGATTGTTAGAATGCATATGAACTATAAACAATTTCATAAGTTATTTATTATTTCTTTGAGTCTTTAATTTTAGAGAAATTACCATCTTTATAAAATTCGATTAACGATTTAAACCTATCACCATTTTGACTTTTATGCGAGATAACAAACACGTTAGCTTTATCTAAACCACTTAAAATATCCCAGAGTACATCTGTAGCTTCTGCATCTAGAGAACTGTCACCTACCTCATCCATAATAAGTAAATTAGTATTGACACTATTCTTAAGTTTAGCAATTTCACGCCAAGTAAACATAAGCGCTAGATCAATGCGCATTTTTTCACCCTCAGAGAATGATGCATAACTAAACGTATCTCTATAGCGCGATTTAATAACTTCATTAAACGATTCGTCTAAGTGAAACGAATAATTTGCTCCCATACGATCTAAGTACTGGTTAATTAATTGATTCATTACAGGAAGATATTGTTTGATAATCTTTGCTTTGATACCATCATCTTTCAATAATATCTTACAAATCTCATAATAATGTTTAAGTTCTACTAAACTATGACCTTCCTTTTCTAGCGTTTTAAACTCAGTGTCATAAGTTAATAAATCTTCTTGAGCTTTTTTTAATGACTCTTCATCTGACTCTTCTGTTCTAGATACTAAATTACCATACAAAGTAGATAAAGAACGTTTTTGATTAACTAGATCTTTACGTACTTCTATAATCGAATCATATTGTTCTTTAACTTCCTGCGCTTGGTTTATCTTCATCTCTAATGTATTGTAAGCATTTACAACCACTGGTTTAAGAGATTCTAGTTTATCAACCTCAGTCTGTAAAGTAATTACCTGTCTATTTTTTAGATCAACATCTATAGCTTGCTCGCAAACATGACAATGATCGTTAGTTTTATAAAAATTTATTCTCTTCTCTACTTCAGATCTTTTACTTTTTATCTCTTGACCTTTAAACTTAGCTGCAGTTAATTTGTCATGCAACTCACTAACGTCAATAAGTTCTATTTGATTAATCTCACTATCTGAACGTTCAATCTTTTCTTCAATTAAAACTATCTGACCGTCTATTTTAGTTTTTTCAGCAAGTATTTTTTCTTCTGATTCTTTAGATCTATTTACTAAGTTATTAATAAGACCTTTTTGTCCAGATATCCTCGTCTTAGATATCTCTTTATGATAGTCATTCTCTTTAATATCTAAATCTACATTCTGTAATTTAGATTTAAGTATGTTATTCATTTTTGAGAAAACTGTAATATCTAATATTTCTTCAATAATTAAACGTCTATCATTAGTAGGTAGATCCATAAACGATTGATATCTAGCGCTGCCAAGAATAACAATCTGTGTAAATGCTCTATAGTTAAGACCTATAATTTCTTCTAGCTTCTTCTGGTAGTCTTTAATAGCAGCATCATGAGGTATAAGCTTATCATTACGATAAATCTCAAACTTGTTAGGTTTAACACCTCTTATAACTTTATACTCAATTTCGTTTACTACAAACTCTACTTGTACTTCTAAACCTTTTTCGTTTACAGTATTCATAAGCTGTGGTTTACTGATATTTCTGTACGCTTTACCAAAAATACCAAAACACAGCGCATCTAAGATAGTAGATTTACCTGAACCGTTCTGACCTGTAATAAGTACAGAAGGTACTCTATTAAGTAATATTACGTTAGGTGTATTACCTGTAGATAAAAAGTTTTTATATGTTACTGTTTTAAAGACTATCATTCATCAATACTCATTGCTTCTTCATATATTTCTATCATAAGTTTTTTTATGGATTCTTTATTATTTTGTGTAGCTACATCTTCAATGTAATCTCCTATAAGATCGGTAGTAGAAGATAGCTTAATAATATCTTTAACATTTTCTTGATTATACTCTTCAAAAGATTCTAGAATCTTAACTTCAAAAGGTGATTGAAAATTAACTCTATCTATAAATCTTTCAAACTCTTCGAACTGAGTTTTCTTTTTGATATTAATTTTTACATAAGCATCATTAATAGCTTCGAGGTCGTAATCACAACCATCATCCCATGTTAGTTTATGATAAAATCTTAATTTATTCTCGATAAATGTCCATGAACGATCTGTTGTATCAAAGATCCAAAAACCTTGTTTAACTAAAGCATCAGTCCACATTAGTTGGTAAGGTATACCTATGTAATGTATATTAGCTATTTTATTCTGCGAGTGATAGTGTCCTGAAATAACTTCTTTCCAGTTGCTAAAATCAGTAGCTTTATGACCGTCATGAGATATTCTACCAGGAAACAACATAGCACCTTGAGTCTCTAAATGACCTACTAAGATATCTCCACCTTTTTTAATTACTTCATTTATCTCATCTACATTATCTTTACATATCCAAGGTATAAGGGTCATATCAATACCATCAAAGTTTAAAACTGTAGGTTTGCTGTAATAATTTATATGGTCTTCGATAAGTATCTGTTGAGGTGAATTCATTTCTAAAGAATGACGTAGAGGTATATCATGATTACCAATTATACCATGTACAACACAACCCAACTCAGCTGCTTTTTCTACAAAGACTTGTTTTTGAAATGACATTGTTTGTAGGTTAATCCATTTACGATTATCAAAATAATCCCCAGTCTGGATAATAGTTTTGATACCACTATCTTTAATATAAGGCCAGAAAACTTTTTCAAAAAACTTTTGTTGCCATCTCTGTATTACTTGATTAGAGTTACGACAACCAAAATGTGTATCACCTAAAAACGCTATTTTCATTTCTTATCTTTCTTTGATTTCTTAGTTGGTCTTAGAGGAGTACCACCTTTATAAGCTGCTCTAGATTCTTTTGTATAACCTGTACGTAAAGTAAAACCACCTTTACCTTTCTCTACTTTTTGACTTTGTAATTCATCTAGCTTTTGATCTGCAATTGATCGCGCATGCTGATCGGATACATCCATAAACTCTTGATCACCCATGACAGAGACTTCTGCTTCTTGAATTAGTCTTAAATTAAGTTCATATTTTTTCTTTTCATTTTTAATAGTTTGTATCATATGACTAAACAATATTTGAGTCACATATGCAAACCCGTTATCAAACCGACTTCCGTCGAAGCGGTACATATATTTCATAGCGCCTAAAATAGCATTTTGTACCATTTCGTCTCTATACATGTAGCCTTTAAAGCGAGGTGTAAGCGATAGCCTGTTAGACATTTTTACTACGCACTCACCTAGATATCTAGACATAGTAGGTCTTTCTTTACCTTCTGAAATAGCTTTTTTACATGCTTGGCTATATTCATCCAACGCTAGAGTAAACTCAATATTGTTTACGTAGTGTGTATCGCCGGGTTTTTGTCTTGTTCTTTTTTCTGTCATAGGTCTATAGTATTGATTTTATAATCAAACTCCTCGTTGGTATAATATTTGAATCTTTCATTTGAATGTCTCAATGCAAAATTATCTCTTGATTTATATTTTAAGTCGTCTATAATATCGAACACAGTAGCTGTCTGACCATTATCTGCTTTACGCAAGATACGTCCTATTGATTGTAGTACTTTTATCTTTGATTTTGTAGGGTGAGCGAAGATAAGATTATGAAGGTTTCGTATATTAACACCTGTACTAAAGACACCCAACGACGCCACAATAACGACATCATCTCTTTCAGCCATCTGTCTAACCGCTTCTCGCGAATCTTTATCTGTCTCACCTGCAACATAATAGAGTTTCTTTTCCGTATCAATACTCTCATATATTTCTTTACCGTGTTCAATTCTTAAAAAGACTACCAATGTGTTACCGGGTAATGTAGAAGCCATCTTAGCGATTAAATTATTTCTTTTCTTATGATTTACAATAAATTCTACTTCTTCATTATACGTCATATCTTTAACTTTTTTACGATCTGCTTCTTCATACTTTAATTGAAGTAGACGAATATTCATCTGAGATACTTGATCTCTCTCCATGAGTTCTTTTGTAGTTATAAGTTTTGTTACAGATCCAAAAAGTCCTTTTAACACCAACTCGTGCGTCTTAGTGTCTTGTAGAGTACCAGTTAAGCCTATTCTATCAGGACATATAAGCATTTTATTCATGATAGATTGTATTGATTTAGATTGTGCGTGATGTACTTCATCTACTACCACTGATCCAAACTTTGCGAACCAAGAAGCGGGTAGCTTATGGATTGATTGCCAGGTCGATACAACAACTCTGGTGTCTGGATCTTTGTCTGCTCCAGCGGTAATTCCTGCAACGTCATCAAAACTCCCATTGCTATAATTATGAAAATCGCTGATAAGCTGCCCAACAAGGGAAATAGTCGGAACAATAATAAGTATTTTTCTGTCATGTATCTCTCTCCACCATCTCATAAGACAGTAAACAATTAATGATTTACCAGATGCTGTAGGTGAAAGTATTAAAGCTCTTTGTTTTTCTATACCAATTCTTACAGCTTCGTATTGATAGTCTCTTATCTCAAAAGGAAGTTTAAGAGCACTAATAAAGTTATCTAAAATTACATCATCTAGAGCTTGCTCTCTACCTGGAAAATTATATTCACTACCTTCAAAGTAACATTCAACATCCATATCGTTAGCAAATTTAGTTATATCGCCTGTTAACCCTGCATAGATAGTACTATCTCTTAGATTAGCAAGTCTTATTTTACCATCCCAAAATTTACTTTTGTATTGAGGTGTAAACTCAGCTCCTGGTACTTTAAAAGTAAAGTAATCGCTCAACATTCTAAGGTCACTCTTGTCACCTTTGAACTCGAGATATACATCGTTCTTCTTATAAAATGTAATCATAAACTACCCGAGGTAAATCTAATCCAATCAATAGCGTTTTTTATTGATTGATTTCTCCACTTGACTTGCTCTAAAATATGATTCAGGCCTTCAAGTAAGATGTTTATATACTCTATTTTTTGCTCAATTTGAACAACTGCAGGATCTGTATTGACATGTTTGTCAATTCCTGCTTTAGTTTTAAGTTTAAGATCAAAAGGTTTTTCTTTATACTCATCAGAAGTAGCTTGACCTGAATAATAGAGCTCTTTATCTTTTTTTATTTCTTCTAACTTATGTGTATACGCAATCTTTTTAGCCTTAAGATCCATTAGTTGTGAAAGATATTTATGATGTAACTTAGGCGCATCAGTTGCTGCTGAATCTAGCGCTGTCTTATCTATAGGAGCATCTTCTTCCCACATCGCTAAAAGTTCTTCATGTGTTAACATTTTTATACCTTTCATACGAATCTCAACAAGTCTATTATAAATAGTTTAATGGTAAAGTTCTTTACTAATTCAAATCAAACTCCCAGCCTTTCAGGCAATGGGAGTTTTTTTATTTTAACCCCTAGGAGCATATTTTAATGGCACGAGCTAAAAAGAAAGACACTTTTGTAAACGAGATTCAATCTTCATCCGCCTTCCATATTCAACCTAAAAATTCTACTCAGCAATACCTACTCGATTGTATTAACGAAGCTGTAATGACTATTTGTATTGGACCTGCAGGTACAGGTAAAACATTTTGCACAGGTATGAAGGCTGCTCAACTTATACTTAAAGGAGGTTATGATAAAATAGTGTTAACAAGACCTAATGTGTCTACAGGTAGATCGTTAGGTTACTTTCCTGGTTCTGTAGAAGAAAAAATGACGCCATGGCTTAAACCTATTATGAATGTACTTCAAGACGGTTTAGGAAAAGGTCGTTATGACTACATGGTTTCGAAAGAGCAAATTCAAATCCAACCTATAGAAACTATCAGAGGTAACTCTTTTGAAAATTGTATTATTATTGTAGATGAATCTCAAAATTTAAACATGTCAGAGATTAAAGCTATTACTACTCGCATAGGAGAAAATTCTAAATTAATTCTATTAGGAGATCCGGCTCAATCAGATGTACATGACGGAGAAGCTTTAGATGACTTTGTTGAAATGTGTCATCATTATGGTATCGAAGCTCCTATTGTAAGGTTTACAACTGATCATATTGTACGATCTGATATAGTTGCACAGCTAGTAAAAATGTTTGCTAGAAATAAAATCTAAAAAAAAGTAAAGGAAGTGAGAAAAATCACTTCCTTTTTCTTATAATCTGTACAGCTGTTTAGGATGTACTAAGCCCCAGAGACCATATAATGCATGGGGTTAACTTATAAACATACTTGCTATAACAGGACCGAAGGAAGATACCATCCATCCTAATGCTCCTATTGCAATTATTCCGAATACGATCCATTTCTGTTTCATATCATCAACTTTAATTTTTAAACCTAAGAATTCGTTACCTAATACTCTTAACGAAACTTCAAAGCTTCCTTCATTATCCATTTCTTTTCTTCTTTGCTCTTCCAGCTTTCATATTAGCCATCCAGTGAGCTAACTGACCTTTACGTCCACCTTGCTTAGCTACTTTTCTAAGATTAGATACTGATGACTTTGTAGGGACACCATGACGTTTACTATCACCTTTATCTTCAGGGTTCTTACCATCCTTAAAGTTCTCAGTAAACGTTTTAAAATCCATTACCATTGTTTACAGCTCCAGTATCTAGCCATATCTTTTGGACCTGGATTATCACAATTGTGTCTTGCTCTAAAAGACTTTTTCCTAGCAGGGTTATCTGCTTTAATTTCCATATTAGGGTCACCAAAGTTAACCTTAACTGTATTACCTTTTGCATTCTTTACATAAACGGATCTCTTTTTAGGTCCACCAGGAGTAAGAAAAGGTTTGTTAAGAGTAACATTTTTCTTTTTACCTTCTTCATCTTCGTAAATAGCTTGCTCTTCTATTTCATTCCATTCATTTACTACTACCTTATCGTAGAATGGATTATTACCTGTTAAAATACTCATAAGAACCTCTTATAACTTATCGTTGTTTAATGTACCGTTAGTGTACGTTTGATTTTCAAAGTATAAGTACCTAAAAGAAACATTACTTTGAATGTAATCTATATTTGTTGAACTTGCATCGTATGTCGGACCATCTAAACTAATAGGAAAACAACCTACAAAATTCCAATGTACTAAAGGATTATTACCATCATCACATCCAAAGACTGTAATATTAGCAGTCGTTTTATTCCATCCAGTTGTACCTGCTTGATCTCCTACAGCTGTATATTCTGTATATTGATCTGGTCCTTCAGGTGCATTTATACCTTTAATCCAGTTTAATATTGATCTGTAATTATTGAAAGTTTTATCTACCAGGAAAGTAAAATCTAAAGTAGAGTAATCTAAACCATCACCAGGTAAAAATGATCTTGAAGAGTTCATTCTATTGGGTAGCATAACTTCACCTCCAGATACATTAGGTATAGTTAAACCTTGTAGATTGAATACTACACTGGGTAAATTTTCTGCTACCGCGTAAAAGTTTTGTGGAGCTACGTAACTTAGCTCAGGTATGCTTGTCGCTACTGTGTTATAATTAATTGCCATGTTATATTTATACCAAAAAAAGAGCCAGCAAAAGCTGGCTCTTCTAAAAGAATCGAGTTCGACTTAGACGTTGTCGATACGGAACTTTCTGTAGTAGACGTTGGTGTTATGAGCAACCAAGCCTTGTGACTGGATTGAAGCTGGGTTAGCGAATGGGTTTGAAACCATACCGTAACGAGTCTTAAATCCAATTTTTGGCTGGAATGTCTCTTGTGCAACTGCACGAACCATTTGCAATGGAACGTATGGGCAATAGAACATACCTGCGTCCATGTTGTTTGAACCCTTATAACCAACAACAGCGTAATCACCTGCAGTTGCATATGGGTCAACATAGACCTTCATACGACCGTTCAATGTACCTGCAAACACACCTGATGTTACATCTACATTAAGGTTATCGCTAAGACCTGATGAATAGTCTAGAAGACCAGCCATTGTCAAGCTTGAAGCAACGTTTGCTGAGCAAAGTACGAAGTTACCTTTACCACGGCGAGTTTCGAAAGCAACTTTGTTAGCTTCCTTTTCAAGCTGTAGCATAAGACCTTTTTGACGCTCAACTGACCAACGGCCTTGACCGTCAGCAATGAGATCAAATACACCGTTATTTGTTAAACCGTCTGCACCGTACTTAGCTTGGCTAACCATTGTGCGAACAACTTCACGGTTGATTTCAGCAAGGATCTCAGTTGACAGAATGTTTGACAATTCTGCTTCTGCGTCCAAACCATGAACAGCTTTAAGGTCTTGTACCAATTCCATTGTGTACTCACTCTTGAGCGCACGTGTCTTTGCTTCGACAGCTGTACGTTCGATTGTGAATGACATTTCACGGAAGTTGTCCCCTTCACCTTCTCTGGTAGTCATACCAAATGGTGATGTACCCTGTGAGCTCATTCCTGAAGGAACATAGTCACCGGTTTCTGGATTAGCACCAGCCTGATTAGCTACTTCCAAGATTGGATCGTTACCAGATGCATCACTAAATGGATCGTTAACGAAGTTAGAAGTAAAGTCATCAGCGCCATCTGAACCAGCTGCACCAGTGTTTGATGCACGACCAGGAGTAAATGGGTTTGTAGTTGTTGCTGCATTACCACCTGCACCATGAGTAGCTGGTGAACCGGTGTTAAATGCTGTACCTGAGAAGTTCGGGAAGACTTCATTGTAGAATGCTTCACGACCATCATCGTTTGTGTTTGAGTCTTGGTAACGTGCACGAAGCGCAAAGATCAGACCTGTTGGAGCTGACATTGGCTGAACACCACAAAGATCAAAAGCCATCATCTGTGGCATTGCACGACGTACAAGTGAGATGATGATTGGATCGTAACCTGCACGACCTGTAGCATTAAGAGTAGAGTTAGTATTTGAACCACTCATAGCGCCACCAAAACTTGCACCTGAAATAGATGCTTCGTCTAGAATGCCTGCTTCTTCGCGAAGAGCCTTCTCTGTGTTTTCGAGAACCTGAGCAACAACCGCCTTCTTATCTCTTTCCCCAATTGGGTCTAGATCTTCGTGGTTGATTACCGGTGCCCATTTTTCCATTAGGATATCGGTTGACATGTTAATTTCTCCTATTCAAATTTTATATGTCTAAATTTTCTTATATATTTAATAGTCTTATAATTTTCTTACTTAGTTACAGTCTTTGAAAGGAATTTCGCATACTGTGAAATAGAACTATCATTTTCTTCTTCAATAACAGTCCCACCGAATACTTCTTCACTCAATGAGCTTAGAAGAGGTTGTTCAGATGACTCGTCAAAGTAACCTTCTTTGAGTTGTTCGACTTTATATCTAAACTCGCTGATGTCTTCAGCTACAACATTCTCAGACAACTTTTCTAAGCGGATCTTTTGTGTCTGT
>Ga0181400_1000365_pt1 | contig 19481 bp, 21 predicted proteins | sample 23SPOviralmetaG_FD_130129 | JGI IMG/M metagenome (GOLD analysis project Ga0181400, IMG submission 130129) | Marine viral communities from the oligotrophic San Pedro Time Series (SPOT) site, San Pedro Channel, CA, USA - 23 SPOT_SRF_2011-06-22 | ecosystem: Environmental > Aquatic > Marine > Strait...
AGAGAAGTAACTATTATAGCTCAATCACCATTAGCTCAAGCTCAACATCAACAAGATGTTGCAGTAGTTAATAATTTTAATGCAATATTAGCTCAAACATTTGGCCCACAAATTCTTAATATGATTGTTAAACAAGATGAAGTAGCTAGATATTTAGCAGAAAAATTAGGATTACCAGAAAAATTAATAAGAGATCCTCAAGAGCAGCAACAAATAATTCAATCATTGCAAAATATGTCTCAACAGTCTAATATGGCAGAAAATGAGTTGGGAATCCCTAGTCAATCGCCACAAGGACAATAAAAAAGATACCAGCGAAATAGATCAAATATTTGCTGCAGTTTTTTCTGATCCTGATGGTAAAAAAATATTGGAATACTTCGATAGTATTGTTATGAATACTACAGTAAATCCTACTGCTGATAGTAGAGTATTATGGCATTTAGAAGGACAACGATTTATGCTGCAACAAATTAAAAATAGAATTAAGCGAGGTAAAGAATGGAAGAAGAAGTAGTTACACAAACAGAACAAACAGAAGAAAGTTCTAAACCAGACTTTGTTCAAGATAAATTTTGGAACAAAGATACTAATGAAATTAATATAGAAGAATTATCTAGTAGTTATAATTCATTAGAAAAAAAATTAGGATCAAGAACAGAAGATTTATCTAAACAAATTAGAGAAGATATAGCTAATGAAGTAAAAGCCAAAGTTCCTGAAAATTATGAAATTAGTATGCCTGAGATACCAGAAAATGTACAAATGGATATTGATCCTGAAATGCCTTTATTACAATGGTGGCAAAAAACAGCAAAAGAAGCTGGTTTATCTCAAGATCAATTTAATACAGGAATAGAAGCATTTGTTAATAATGAAATAGGAAGTTTGCCTGATCTTGATAATGAAAAACAATTATTAGGTGAAAGTGCAAATGCAAGAATAGAAGCTGCTGATTTGTGGAGTAAGAAAAATTTATCTACTGATTCTTATGATGCTATATCTGAATTTGCTAGCACAGCTAAAGGTGTAAAAGCATTAGAAGAAATAATGAAACTTAATAAAGATGCACCAATACCACAAACAGAAACAGCTATTGATGCTGCTCCTAGTTTAGATGATCTTAGATCTATGATGAAAGATCCTAGATATTGGAAAGATGGAGATAGAGATCAAGCTTATATTAATAAAGTAAGTAACTTATATGAAAAGTACTACGGAAATCAGAAGGCGAGTTAAAGCTACTTGGCGTGACGCACAATCTTTTGCTGAATGGCTAGATCCTATTGAAGGTAAAAAATTAAAACCAGCTATAAATTATAGTGAAGGATATGTGTTAAAAGATGATGATGACGTATTAATTTTGTATATGACATATAATGATACAGATATTGGTGATACTTGTGTCATTCCTAAAGAAAATGTTGTTAATATTTGTGAGTTGAAAAATATTAAAAAAAATGTCAGTAAAGAATAAATAGACCTCTAAGGCCCTAGATATGCCTGTAAAGATAACATATCAAACTCCTCTGAGACAATCTAGGTAAACTTAACAAGCATACGGAGGTTAAAATGTCTGCTTCTATTACTAATGCTTTTATCACTCAGTTCGAAGCTGAAGTGCATATGGCATATCAAAGAATGGGTAGTAAGCTAAAAAGCCTAGTGCGTACTGTAAACGGAGTAAGTGGCGAATCTGTAAAATTCCAAAAAGTTGGAACAGGTGAAGCTACAAGCAAAGCAAGACACGCAGAAGTAGTTGCTATGAACATTTCTCACACAAATGTAACTGCAACTCTAGCTGATTTCTATGCGTCTGATTACGTAGACAAACTAGACGAGCTTAAAACCAATATTGACGAAAGATCAGTTGTTGCAAATAATGCAGCATATGCTCTTGGTCGTAAAACTGATTCTATCATTACAGATGCTATGAGTTCTGCTACTACACTAGCTAACAATGCTGGTGCACAAGGTGGTACTGTGGCAACTGACATGAACGTAGATAAGTTCCAAGAAATGCAAGCGCTTTTCGGAACTAACAGCGTTCCTGATGATGGCGGAAGATACTGGGCAATCGGCCCTAACCAATGGTCTAACTTATTAGATGATGATCAATGGTCAAGAATGGAATACATTGGATCTAACGAATTACCTTTTTCTGGTATGAATTACACAGCGAAAAAATTCTTAGGTTTCTTAGTATTTGTACATTCTGGTCTAGACACATCTGGATCTACTGATAGACACACTATTGCATGGCACAAGTCATCAATGGGTCTAGGTGTAGGATCTGAAGTTAGAACTGAAGTAAACTATATACCTGAAAAGGTATCTCACTTAATGACTTCTTACCTATCCATGGGATCAATTCTAATTGATACTAATGGTATTAGAGTACAGAAGTGTGCGGAATAGGAGATAAATAATGGCATACGCAACTTCAAATCCGATTAAGAAAATTGCTGGAATGGGTGCTGGAAATTCACTATGGTTTTATACTGATGGTGATGCTAAAGCAGCTGTTGTAGCTTCAGGTTATTTCAATTCTGCTTACAAAGAATTAAGCAAAGGTGATGTTATCCTTTGTTCAATCGGTGTAGGTGGTACTCACGAAATGGACACAATTACAGTTACTTCTGAAACAGGTGCAACTACTGTAACAACAGTAGCTCTTGCATAAGGAGATTAACAACTATGAGGGGGTTTATCCCCCTCTAGTCAAATAGGAGAAATTATGGCAATAAGTGCAGCAATAGGTGTAGGTAAAAAAATAGTTGGCAAAGCTATAAGTGCTGCCAAAAAGAAAAAAAAAGATTTAGAAACTAAAGGTCGTAGAGTTAAAGGATTACAAACAGAAAAAGTAGTATCTAAAGAATTAGATACTGCTATGCAACAATATAAGAAAACAGGATCTACAAAAGGTTTTGAAAATGTTAGACAAGGAAAAGTAAGTCCTGAAGGTTTAGAAAAAGCTAAAGCAATACAAAATACTCCTAATATTGTTACTGGTGCAGCAGCAACTGCACAACAAGCTACAAAAAAAGCTATAAGAGGTGCAAAAAAAGTTACAGCAAAAGCTCAAGAAAAAACTTCTAAATTAATGGAAGGTACAACATTAGGTAAAGCAATAGGAAAAGATCCAACTAGAGCTGCTGAATTAGGTGGAGCTGCTTTATTAACTGGAGCTTTAGCACAATCTGTTATTAAATCTACTATGAAACCAGAATCTTTATATGATATTTCTAGATTACCTGATGGTAGATTTTCTACAACATTTAGAGATAAAAATAAAAATGTTATTTTTTCAAGAAAAGAATTAACAACAACACAAATAGATGATGTAAGAACTAAATTAGCTGTATTAGATAGTATTTTAGAATCAAGTGAGCCATATAAAAGAAAAAATGAATTTTTAAATACTGCTCAATATTTAGGAAAAACATATGGAATATCTAATATAAGTGGTAAAAATATATCTCTTTTAATGCCTTCTGAAGTTTATGAAGGAAAATCAACAACATACAGAAAAAAGAAAAAATAGTGTATGGCAGTAACCAAAGTAGATATAGCTTCAAGAGCGTTAGTAATGATAGGAGCAAATCCTATTGCTTCATTTACTGATGGAACAACAGAAGCTAACGTAACTAATACAATATATGAAGAAATTATTGAATCTAGTTTAACTAGACATAATTGGAGATTTGCAACAGGACAACAACAATTATCTTTATTAGCAAACTCTCCTACTGGTAGATTTGAATATGCATATCAAATACCAGCTAATCCTGAATGTTTAAAAATATTAGCAGTTACAGTTAATGATGCATTAATACAGTATAATAGATATGAAGATAAAATTTATTTAGATGGTTTTGGATCTCAAAGCACAGTTATAATGGATTATATATTTAGACAAAGCGAAGATCAGTTTCCTCCTCATTTTAGATTAGCAATAGAATATAAACTGGCTAGTATTTTTGGTGGATCAGTAGCAAGAGACGCAGCTCTAGTTAGAGAATTTGATCAACTGAGTGAAAGACAAATGTTAATAGCTAAAAATACTGACTCACAAGAAACTACTACCAAAACACTTTCTACTGATAGATTTATAACAGAAAGAAGAAGCAGTCGTAGTGGACTTGTAGTCGGATAATGCCTAGAAAAGTAAGACAAGTATATACCAATTTTTCAGCTGGAGAAATTAATAATCTTCTTAATGCTAGAACTGACGCTAAAGCATATTTTGAAGGTGGTAAACAAGTTCGTAATTGGTATTTATTAGATGAAGGTGGAGTAATGCGTAGACCAGCTACTGAGTATATGGCTACAATGCCAGCAGAATGTAGAATAATTCCATTTATATTTTCTAATGATGAAGTAGCTTTATTTGTTTTATCAAACAATAGACTTGATGTTTATTCTAATGCTGGTGCTGTAATACAATCTAATATAACTTCTAATTGTAACTGGACTACTGCTCAATTATTTGAATTAAATTTTGCACAGTTTGGTGACACAGTATTTTTAACACATAGAAATAATCCAATTAGAGAAATAAAAAGAACAAGTGCTTCTACATTTACTGTATCTGCATTTAGCTTTGAAGAAGATGATTCAGTTACAGTAGGTGGTGTAAATAAAAGTGAACAACCATTTTATAAATATGCAGATTCATCAATTACAGTTACATTATCTACTCATGCAACTGGTACAGGAAGAACTCTTACTGCTAGTGCAGATGCTTTTACATCAAATCATAATGGCACATATTTACGAGTAAATGGTAAACAAGTTAAAGTAACAGGATTTACAAGTGCTACTGAAGTAACTGTTACTGTTATAGAAGATACTGTAAGCACAGGCCCACACTCTGATTGGGAAGAACAATTAATATCTGCTGAAAGAGGTTACCCCCAGGCAGTGTCATTTCATGACAATAGATTATGGTTTGGAGGTGTAAGAGATAAACCTTCTGCTGTTATTGCTAGTCAAATTGGAGGTTATTTTAATTTTGATTTAGGAACTGGTTTAGCTAACGAAGGAATTAATGTTGCTATTGCAAGTGATACAGTAAATGAGATAAGACATTTTGTATCTTCTCGTAACTTACAAATATTTACTGACAGTGGTGAATATTATGTACCTGTATCATCACAATCTGCTGCAATTACTCCAGCAAGTATAGCATTTCTTCGACAAACACCTTATGGCTGCAATAGAGCTGCGCCAATACCTTTTGATGGAGCTTCTTTGTTTAGTCAAAAAAATGGTAAAGCAATTAGAGAATATGTATTTTCAGATATTGAACAAGCATATAGATCTACAAGTGTATCTGTATTAGCTTCTCATTTAATAGACACACCAAAACAATTATCTATGATGACAGGTAATGAAACTAAACCAGAACAATTTGCTTTTTTCTTAAATAGTGGAACTAATGATGATGGTAAATTAGCTTTATTTCATTCTATTCGTGATGAAAAAATAGCTGGTTGGACTATGTGGGAAACACAAACTGGAGATAAATATCATAGTATAGCTGCATTAAATGATCAATTATTTGTTATAGTAAAAAGAGTAGTACCTTCTGGTACAAAGTATTTTTTAGAAAGATTTGCTAATGATGATTCTATAACTCTTGATTGTTCTACAACTACTACTGTATTTCAAAAAGGTACACCATTAGTAAATGGTGGTAGTCAAACTGGAAACTCATTATCCGTAGATGGATTTAGTTCTGCACCAGCTATACAAGAAACTTTTACTATTGCTGGTAATGCAACTAAATATACTATTACTGCTGTTACACAAACTGCTGCTGGATATGATTTAACATTAGATCAAAACTTAGCAGCTTCTCCTAGTAATAATGCTGTAATAACTATTGTAGAAGGATTTGTTCATACAGTAAATGCAATTTATGAAAACACAGATAAAGTATTTGCAGTATATGGTAATGGATCTTTAGGTGAATTTACAGTAGATAGTAATAATAGAATAACATTAACTTCTGCTCCTTTTCCAACTGGAACTAGAGTAGGATTTAATTTTACTCCTATATTAGAAACAATGCCAATAGATAAGGAAATAGATACAGGCCCATTAACAGGACAGCCTAGACGAGTTAATAAAGCTATTGTAGATATATCTGGTGGATTAGATATAACTATGAAAGCACAAGATTTAAATTCAAAAGAGTTAGTAATACAACAAGCTGGTTTTACTTCTGGTACAGACATTAGTCCAGTTACAGATAAAAAAGAATTTAATTTTTTAGGTTATAGTAAAAATCCTACAATTACTATTAGCCAAAACGATCCTTTACCATTAAAGGTATTAGGAATAGCTATGGAGTTACAGTTCGCATGAGTGGTGTAGAAGCAGCAACATTATTTGCCATTAGTCAAGGAGTACAAACTGTTGGTCAATTACAAGGTATACAAGCTCAAAGAGCTGCATTAGCAAGAGAAAATTATAGAATTGCAGCAGAATCAAGATTAGCTGCATTAAGAGCATTAGAAGCTGAAAATCAAAGACGACAACAAGCTGAAGAAGAATTAGCTAACAATGCAGCATTTCAATCTATTGCTGGATATTCAGATGATAGTATGAGTTTTTTAAATATTAATAAACAAGTAGCAAAAAATATGAATAAAGATGTTGCAGATATTAGACTGATGGGAAAAGTTGTAGATACAAAATATAGCAGCATGATGTTTGAAAATAGAATGAAAGAAAGAGATTTAGTTTTTGGTGGTTATACTTCTGTTATTGCAGAATTAACAAGTGGTTATGCAACATATAAATATATGAAAGGAAATAAACAACCATCAATTAATCAAACATATACATATAATAGTAGAGGGCGGACTAATTATCCGTATGGATTATAATGGCATTAACTAGAGGAAAAAAAGAAACATCAGTTACTCCTAGTTCAATAGCTAGTAGAATGGGAGTAGTTCCTACTTATGGTGGAGATTGGTTAGCAACAGCTGCTGAAAGCATTGGTAAAAATTTAGATGTTCAAACTAAACGTATTGCTACTATGGAAGAAGAAAAATGGAAAGCACAATTTAGTATTGATACTTATAAAGCTATAAATGATTTTGCTATGCAAAACAGAATGAATCCAAATGGATTTACTAAAAGTGTAGATCCTTATGTTTCTGAATTAGTAAACCAAGTACCAAATAAATATAAAGGTTGGGCAAAACAATATGCTGGTATGATGGCAGCTAGAGAAGGGCAACAAATAATTAATAGACATTATAATGCACAACAAGCAGAATTAATAAAATTAAATGAAGATGGAAATCAAATATGGCTTGATAATAATTTAAGAAACTTAGAACAAACTCCTTATGCAGAATGGGATAATCAAATTTTTAGTAGTGTGTTAGCTGAGTTTTCAGAAAAAGCAGTTTCTTATGAAAATATGTATAATTCATTAGATCCACAATTTAGAAGTGGATTAGATTCTCCTGAAATATGGAAAAGAAAACATCAAATAGCTTTTGAGGGTGCAAGATTAAATTCAAAAAATAGAGCATTATTAGAAGCTGCACAAATATTAGATCAAGAAATAATACAATCTGGTGGTAATGTAAAAGGGGTTAAAGATGGAAAAACAAATGTAGATATAGCAATGGGTCAAATTAAAAAAAATATGGAAGAATATTTAAAAAATCCTGATGTAGATAATCTTGATGGATTTAGTACACTTGTTAATTCTACAACTGAAGAAAGACAACAATTAAAAGAAAATAGTTTAGCATATGCAAATGATTTTTTTACACAAGTAGAAAGACAACAAAGTATATTAAAAAATGCTATAGAATCTGAATATCAATTAAATGTTAATAGTTTAAAAAGTAGTGCTTCTAAACCTTACACTGCATATGATGATAATAAATTAAATCAATTATTAAATAATATAAATGCTAGTCCAGAAGATAGATTAGAAATTATAAAAGAAAATAAAAAAAGTAATATAATTGGTGCTTTAAGTAAACTTTTATATGATCCGGGTGAAGATAGAAATAATAAAAAAATTTTATATAATAATATAGAATATGGTTTAGGAGTTTATAATAGAACTTTTCAAGGTACTATTGGAAGAATAAGAGAATTATTATTATCAGAAGGAGTTCCAGAAAACGAATTAACAGACGAAATAATAAAAAATCAAATTATAGAAAGTCATATTTATGAAATGACATATGATCCTTTAACAGGAGAAGGAAGAACTTCTGATACATTAAGTTTAGAATATGATTTTAGAATATTAAATAATCAATTACAAGGTAATGGTAGTAGTCATTTTGAAAAATTAAAACAATATACAATTAATATGGGGATTATGCCTCCTGTTTTATCTAAATATATTACTGAAAATTTAAACAATCCTTTAAATTTAGAAATAGAAGGTAATAGAGATACTCTTGTAGAAATAGCTGGAATGGTAAATTCTTTACAAAATATATCAAGTTTTAAATCATTAGCTATACCAGGTCTTGATAGTGCTGATGAAATGTTATTAACTGAATTTTATAAAGATTATAAATCATACAGAGAACAAACAAAACAAAACATAATAGAACAAGATTTTATTAAAAATTGGTTTGAATTAAGAAATAATATTAAAACTAATCAAGCTGATTTAATGTATGAAGAATTTAATAAAAAAATTTCACAAATTGATAAAGAGTATGTTGAAGAAGAAATAAAAACACAATTAAAAAAAGCTTGGGTTAATATATACGGAGCAGAAACTTTAATTGGCCCTCCTTCATTATTTGGAGATCCAGCAACAGTTCCAGCTAAACCAACTAAACCATTAATAGATATACCAATTTTAGAATATTTTAGAGTAAGAGATTTTGAAGCTGAAGAATTACAATTAGGTTTAGGTATGGAAAAATTTATGGAAAGATTACCTGATTATATGATAAATTATTATAGAACAAGACGTGATCCAGTAAATGCAGATAGTATTAAATCAAGACCGATTTGGAGAATACAAGAAGATATTACTTCTATTATACGGTTTGCTATTAATGATTTTAATAATGAAGGTTGGGGGATTCAATAAAATGGCAGAGTTAGTACAATTTCCAATATTTCAAACATATGGAAAATATTTAAGTGAAGATGAAATAAAAACTGATGCAGTAAAAACTATTCAAAAAAGATTAATGTCATTAAATGAAGAATCTAAAATTGAATTAGGTATTACTAATGATTTTATAAATGAAAATAATTTGTTTAATATGATTGATAATAAGTCAATAGTTTTTGAATATGATGGAGAAAGATCAAGTATTGAAAAACCAGCATATAGAATAAAAATAGATTATGATAATGATGGAACATATTATGAATTAGTAAATCCAGATGAAAGTACATTATATGCACCTTATGATTTTAGTGGAAAAAAACCAGATTATTTAGAATTTAATCCTTCTAAACTAAGGATTAGTGCTTATGATGATGAATGGAATGAAGGATTTAATGAAAGAAAAAAAAATTATGATAGAATAATTGGAACAGATGATGGTATTATAACTACAAGTAGAAGAAAAATAGCAGAAAAAATAAGAAGAACTATGTTTAATTTAAAACATGATTTACATAATTTAGGTAAAGAAGGAGCTGAAATAGTTTCTAATTTAATACCTGGGTTTGATTATAATTATGATAATTGGGAAGAACAATCACAAAAAATTTTAAAAAGAATAAATGTTAATGAAGATTTAGGAATAACAAATACAAATGCTGCTTATAATTTTATTATAGAAAATGAAGAAAACGGAGTATTTAAACCTATAGTATATGAAAATATAAAAGGTGATCCAAGCATTGGGTATGGTTTAAGTTTAAAAAATGAATTTGTTATTAATGAACTTAAAAAAAGAGGATATAATATTGATAAATTAATTAATAAAACTGAAGAATTATCAAAAAAAGATGGAGAAGAAATTACTGATATAAAAGTTAATGAAGCAAGAAAAATAACATTACAAAAATTTAAAAACAAAGAAATAGATTTAAGTGGTGTTAATAATTCACACTTAAGAATAGCTTTAATTGATTTACAATATCAAGGATTATTAGGATCAGGTATGATAGAAGCTGTAACAAATTATATAAATACTGGAGATCAAAAATATATGGGAACTTTTAGTCCGTATAATGATGATGGAAGTGCATTAAGAAATACTGATCCAAAATATGCAACAAGAAAAGTAACAATATTACAAGAATTATATAATGATGGATTAGCTGCAAAAGATAAAAAACAATCAGGAACTATGGTAAGAATGCACAGACGAGCAAAATTAATTATGTCTTGGGCAGAAGGTCAATATACAAATTTAGATGAAGGTAAATAATGCCAGAAATAGGTATTGGAGCTGGTAGAAATTTTCGTTCTATAAAAGATGTTAGTCCAATAAAAAAAACAGATTTATTTCAAGATATATATAAAGCTGGAGTTAATTTTGGAATAGGTGTTGCAGATGAAAATTCTTTAGTATTAGGAAGTTTATATGCAGCTAAAGCTATAGAAGGTAAAACTAATATTTATAAATATGATCCTAACTATAATATATATTCAGATCCACAATTAGAAAATTTAAGAGATTATATTGGTAATTTTTTACATAGTAATAATGCTGAACATACTACAGAATTAATTAGAAAATTTTATGAAAAACAAGAAAAAGTTGGTGGATCTCCAGCTTATATTATTGGAAGAATAATTGGAGGATTATTAGATCCTTCTAGTTTATTTGCTTTTAGTAAAGCTGGTAGTGTTTTATTAAGTGCTAATAGATTAAAAAGAGCTGCTGGTTTTGGTGGTATTATTTCTGCAGAAGAAGCTTCTAAAAGATTATTTACTGATACTAGAACTATGAATGAATCATTTATTATAAGTGCTGGTGGTTTTATTTTACCAGCTATGTTTCCAAAATTGCCTTCTTCTTCTGCAAAAAAATTTGATGAAGTAGCTGATATATTAGATGAAGCTGATGATAATATTTATAACATGAAATACACAATGGGTGCAGCAGCTCCTAAAAATGCTAAAATATTAACTGAAGAACAAATACAAAAATTAAATAAAATTTATACAACTGGATTAGGGCCAATAGGAGAAGATTTTGGTATTAATCCTATTTTTAGAACTTTACAAAAAGGAACAAGTAGTGCTCAAGAATTTATAGAAAACACATTAGAAAATCCTCTTTATCAATTTAAAAATGTTATAAATGATGAGATAAGTGTTACTCAAACAGTTAAAAGAAATCTTGATACTAAATTTGCTTCATTAGTTTTAAAAAATGAAAATATTATTGAAGGATCTTATAATGAATATTTAAAAAAACAGGGTTTAAATCCTCAAGGTTTTGTTGAAAAACAATTTGATACAAAATTTAAAAAAGGAAAAACTCAAGTAATGAGCCCAAAACAATTTAGAAATGAAATTACAATGTATAGATTGGGTAATGAAAATGTAGATAAATCAGTTATAGAAGCGTCTAAAGCAACTGATAATTTTTTTAAAACATTAGGAAATGAATATTCAGATTTAAAAATAGTTAATAATTGGGTAAATAGCAGAATACAATATTTAGAATTATTAGAAGTATCTTCTACTAATGCAAATTATACAGCTATTATAAAAGCAAGAATAAGAGATTTAGAAAATTTAAAACTTAATATTGAAAAATTTGGAATATTAAAAAGAGGTAAATCTCATACTCCAATTATGTATGATAGAGATCAAATAACAAGAAAATTTAATAATTTTGAATATTTAATGAGAAAAGCTATAAATGAAAGTCCAAAAACAAAATATTTATCTAAAAATGAAATAAATAAAATTATTGAAAGTTTTGTAGAATATCAACCATATATTGAATATACAAATTTAGCAGATGAATTTAGATTATTATCTAGATTTTCTACATTAGATAATAATACAAAAGAATTATTAGAAACAGAATTACTTACTAAAATGGATAGAATATCTTCTAGATTTAAAGCTAGAAGTTTAGATATTGATTATAGAGATTTAGCAGCTGCTGGTTTTATTGAAACAGATATTAATTTAATAAAAAGAAGATACTTTAATCAAGTCGCACCTGATATTGAAATTACAAAAAAATTTGGAGATCCAATGGGATATGGATCTAATTATAAAGCTGGAGAAAATATTATTGGTATAAGACAAATAGCAGAAGAATATGATGATATGATTGAAGATAGTTTAAAAGTTGTAAATGGTAAAAAAGTTATGACTGCTAAAACTAAAAAATTAATTGCAAGAAAAGATGAACAATTAAAAGATTTAGATGCTTCAATAGCATTATCAAGAGGTACATATGGATTACCACAAGATCCTAATAGAGGTATAAGCAGAGGAATAAGAATTGGTAAATTATTTAATGCTATGACAATGCTTACTGGTATTGCTCAAGTTGTAGATACTGCAAGATTAGTTTCTATATTAGGAATTAAAAGAACATTTCAATTAGGTTGGGATACATTAACAAAAGGATATTCTAGAGAAATGTTTAAAATGGCAAAAACAAGTACACAATTAGCAAATGAAGGTACTGATTTAATTACTAGTCAAAGAGCAATGTCAATGTATGGAATAGATGATACCTATGGTGTATTTAATACATTTGAAAAAGGTGTTAGCTCAGTAGGTAATTTATATTTTACATTTTTAAATTTATCTAATCCTTGGAATGCTTTTGTTAAAAGTTTAGCTGGTATGTTTAATGGAACTAGAATGATTGAATCTATAGAAAAATTAGTACTTACAGGAAAATTAGATAAAGTAAATAAAATGAGATTAAGAAATTTAGGTATTGATGATGTAACAGCAAAAGAAATATACAAACAATATACAAAACATGGTTATGGTAAAAATGCAAAAAAATGGAAAGATCTTGGAGATAATTATAAAGTATTAAGAGTTGCTAATTCAGAAGCTTGGGATAATACTGAAGAAGGTATTAAAGCAGCAAAAGCATATCATTCTGCATTAGGTAAACAAGTTAGTATAGATATTGTAACTCCAGGCAAAGGTGATGTTCCATTATGGTCAAATACAGAACTTGGTGGTGTTTTATTACAATTTAAAAAATTTGGAATAGCTTCTACACAAAGAATGTTATTAAGAGGTTTACAAGAAAAAGATGCTAGATTTTTAGAAGGTATATTAATGTTAATGGCAGCTGGTGCTATGGTAGATGCATTTAGACAAAAAGCATTTAATAGAGATTATTCTAAAAAACCTAGTGGTCAAAAATTTGTAGATGCATTTGATAGATCTGGTTTAGGAGGATATTTTTCAGATGTAAATAATGCTATTGAAAGATTAAGTAATAATCAATTTGGTTTAAGACCATTACTAGGAGCTAAAAAACCATATGGAACATACAATCAAAGAAAAAATCTTGGGCCTTATGGTATGCCAATAGCTGATGTTCTTGGCCCTACTGCTAGTCAAATAGAAAATATAGCAGATATTGCGTTTAGTTGGGGTACAGGTAAGTACAATCATCATACAGCAAGGAATGTGCGTAGACTTTTACCGTTTCAGAATGTATGGTTTTTAGATTCATTATTTGACGAGGTAGAACAAAAAGGACTAAGATGAGTATAACAATATCGGCAACTGATCCAAGAATACAGTATACTGCAAGTAGTAGTCAGACTACATTTGCTGTTCCATTTGAATTTTTTGCTGACGCTGATTTACAAGTAAAACATACTAGCTCTGGTGGAGTAGATACTACTCTTACACTTTCTAGCAATCCAACTACTGTAGCACAATACTCAGTAAGTGGTGCTGGAGAAACAGGTGGTGGTAATATTACTTTAGGATCTGGTGCTACTGCTGGTGATAAATATACAATTACTAGAAACTTAACAGTATCAAGAAGTACAGATTTTCCTAGTTCTGGTGTATTCCCAATAGAAACACTTAATACAGAATTAGATAAAATTATTGCTATGATACAGCAAAAAGGAATTGATATTAATTTATCTCCTAGAGCTTCTTCTACTACATCAACAGCATATGGTTTAACATTTCCAGAGTTGGTCGCAAATAAGCTGCTAACTGTAAACAGTGCTGGTAATGCATTAGAATTTTCACAAGAAATAGGTACATTTAAAGGTAATTGGTCAGCAAGTGTTGCATATGTTCAAAGAGATATTATCAAAGATACGTCAACAAATAATATATTCATTTGTAATAGCAGTCATACCTCAAGTGGATCGCAACCAATTACAACTAATACTGATTCGGCTAAATGGGATTTAATAGTAGATGCTGCAACTGCAACCAGTTCAGCAACTGCGGCTGCAAGTTCGGCAACAGCAGCAGCAAGTTCGGCAACAGCTTCGGCAAATTCTGCAACTGCTTCAGCAACATCAGAAACTAATGCTGGTAATTCAGCAACAACTGCTTCTACTCAAGCAAGTAACGCTGCAAGTTCGGCTAGTTCTGCTTCAGGATCTGCTTCAACTGCAACGACTAAAGCATCTGAGGCTAGCACTTCAGAAACTAATGCAGCAGCTTCTGCTACTACAGCTACTACCAAAGCAAGTGAGGCAAGTACCTCGGCAACAAATGCGGCTTCAAGTGCTACTGCGGCAGCTAGTTCTGCAACTACTGCTTCTGGTCATGCAACTACAGCAACAACAAAAGCTGGTGAGGCTTCGACTTCAGCAACTAACGCTGCTTCGTCAGCAACTACAGCAAGTACTCAAGCAAGTAATGCTAGTACTTCTGCTACAAATGCTGCTGCTAGTGCAACAGCTGCGGCTGCTAGTTTAGATTCTTTTGATGATGTATATTTAGGAAGTAAGTCAAGCGATCCAACAGTAGATAATGATGGTGACGCTTTGACTGAAGGTGATCTCTATTATAATTCGTCAAGCAATACTTTAAAATATTATAATGGTAGTGCTTGGGTAGGTATAGTAGCAGATACAGATGTAAAAGTTCTTGTAAGTGCAAATGATACTACTGCTGGTTATCTTAATGGTAAATTAGTAGCTGGTACAAATGTGACATTTACAGAAAACAATGATGGTGGTAATGAAACATTAACGATTGCAGCAACGGATAATAGTATTCCTTTTGCAATCGCATTAGGTTAGGAGAAATATGGCAAATAATTTTAGTCAAGCAGACGCAAGTTTAGCAAATAACTCTTTAACTACTGTGGTAAGCACAACTTCTAATAAACAAATTGTAATAGGTTTGTTAATATCTAACACAGGTACAGCAGCTATAAATGTAGACGCTGTATTAAATGATGGATCTAACGATAGATACATTGTTAAAGGAGCTCCTTTACCTGTTGGATCTAGTTTAGAGTGTGTTAATGGAAAGATAGTAATTCCTTCTGGTGGCAGTATTAAAGCAAAGAGTGATAATGCTAGTGGCACAGCTGACGTTATTGTTTCATTATTAACAGACGTAGCATAACATGGCATATTTAGGCACTAAACCTCAAAGTGGTTTTATATCACAAGAAGCTAACCAGTATTTTACTGGGTTAACACAAAACTATATTGATCTTAACCAAAGCATAAGTTCTCTTAGTTCCGTTATTGTTTTAGTTAATGGAGTAGTTCAAGAAAATTCTACAATGTCATTAACATCTTCAACTAGAATTACCCTTGGAGATACTTTGGTTTCTGGAGACAAAGTTACTTGTATTTATGTAGCTAAAATTTCTAGCACACAAGCACCTGGCACAGGCACAGTTACAAATGATATGTTAGCTGGAAGTATAGCAAACTCTAAACTTGCTAACTCTAGTATTACATTAAATGGCTCGGCAGTTTCTTTAGGTGGCTCGGCTACTATAGGCAGTGACTCAGGAACAGAAAGTTTTATGGTAACAAATAGTTCAAACCAAAGTGTAACAGATAATGCATGGACTAAAGTTACTTTAGATACAGAACAATTTGATGTTGGAAACAATTTTTCATCTAATAAATATACTGTTCCTTCAACAGGTAAATATTTATTTGCTTGGTGTTTAGCCTTTGCTACTAATGGAAGTTATGGTTGTGATAATGGTTTTACAAGAATATATAAAAATGGAAGTGTAATTCATATACAAGGTTTGCCTAATCATAATACAGGTGGTGGTGCGGCAGCAACTTTTGATACAGGTAGTTTGCCAGGAACATTATTATTAGATTTAGCACAAAATGATTACATAGAATTATATGGAAGATTAAACTGGAATAGTAATGCTACAGCGGGTTATTTTTATTCAGATACAAGTGGTAGTGTTCATAGAAGAACATGGTTTTCAGGAATGAGGATTGCATAATGAGTAGATACACAAACAAAATACAAGCATACTTAGATAGAAAACCAGATTTTAATACTGAAGTTATTTTACAAGATGATGGTCAAGGTGCATACATCAAAGAATGGAACGCAACAGATAAACCTAAACCCACAGACGCACAACTAAACGCATTATCTTCCCAAGCAGAAACTTTAGAAAAAAATGCAATCGCTGTAGCTAACAGACAAAAAGAATATGGAAGTATAGCTTCGCAAATAGAATTTATTACAGAAAAAGGATTAGAAGCATGGAAAACAAATGTCCAAGCAATCAAAACAAAATATCCAAAGGAGAGTGAATAATGGCTTTTACTTTACTTAAACCGACAGGTATTGATTTAAGTCAAACCTTTAATTTCACAGGTAGTGTTTCTGGTGCAGGAGGTGGAAAAGTTTTACAAGTTTTAAATGTTGAAGATGATACTGCAATTTCAACGACTAATGGCAGTTTACAAGATACAGGTTTAGCTCTTAACATTACACCATCTGCAACATCTTCAAAAATATTTATACAAATACAACCACAACTATTAGCACAATCAAATAATGAGGAAGCGGGTCTTGGTTTTGGTATTAGTAGAGAAATTGATGATGCAAATAACACGACAGTATTTGAAACAAAATATTCTTATGATGGTCTTTACATGGCATCATCAGATGGCTCTAACGCTGATAATATTAGGGCATATCCTTATGTTGCACATTTAGATTCGCCAAATACAACTGGAGTTTGCCGATATAAGTTTAGAATTAAAGCATATAGTTGCACAGCAAAATTTAATGAGGCAAGTGGTAGGTCAAGAATGTATTTATTTGAGGTAGGAGCATGACAAAAATTATTAGTATTGCAGATGCAATTATATCATTGGGTGTTAATCCTATTACTGTTCAAAATGATGGTGTTGATATTAATACTGTTCAAATTGATTGGCATGGAAATACACCAAAAAGTAATTTAGAAATAGAAACTGAAAGACAAAGATTACAAGACATAGAGGATAATAAATGAGTTACATAGGCAGAGGAATAGACCAAATAGATAACATATCAACTTTAGATAATTTATCTTTCAATGGAAGTTTACAAACATTTAACCTAACACAAAACTCAGTAGCTTTTGTACCAGTAAGTGCAGACGCATTACAAATTCAAATTGATGGTGTAATACAATCTGGCAACTATACTGTTAGTGGCTCTACTGTGACGTTTGATTTTGTTCCTAGTGGTAGTTCAGTATGTAATGGTATTAAACATTTTGGGGTTGGGGTTTTAACAACAGTTTCAGATGGTGCAGTTACTTCGGCTAAACTTGGAAATAATTCTGTAGGTATAACTCAGCTTAATGTTTCTGATGGCTCTAATGGTCAAGCATTAACAACTAATGGAAGTGGTACTTTATCTTTTGCTAGTGTTGGTGCAGACGCAGATAATTATTTTGCAACATCTGGTTTATCAAATAAAGATTTAGGCACAGGTTTACATATTAAAACAGGTGATAGTGGTGCAAGTGTAGGTGGAAATGGTGATGAGTTAGTTATTGAAGGTAGTGGTGCAAGTGGTTTATCAATACTTTCGGCTAACAATGATGAAGGCTCAATATATTTTGGTGATGATGGAAACGGCACAATGGGTGCAATAGTATATGCTCATGGTAATAATAGTATGCAGTTTAAAACAAGTGACTCTGAAAGAATGCGTATTGATAGTTATGGTGAAATTTTTGTTGGCAAAACGTCTAATAGCTTCAATGCTGATGGAGGAATGTGGACAGATGGTGGAGAAAGAATAAGTCTTACAAGAAGTGGAAATGATGAAATAGCATTAGCAACTAATTATATTAACTGTAATGGCAAAGCGGCAGCTTTTCATTATTCTGGAACTATAGTAGGTAGCATTACAACAACTCATGCTCATGCTTCATTTAATACTTCATCAGACTATAGATTAAAAGAAAACAAAGAAGATATTACTGATGGAATAGAAAGATTAAAAAAACTTAAACCTTATAAATTTAATTGGAAAAATGACCCTAATGAAGTCAAAGTTAAAGTAGATGGCTTCTTTGCACATGAAGTATCTAGTGTCGTACCAGAAGCAATTAGTGGTGATAAAGATGCTATGGCTGTTAAAACAAAATATACGGCTGATGATGTAGAAACACAAGGAGATAATCCGAGTAAAAAAGTTGGCGATGCAAAAACTTATTCTACAACAGAAATAAATGCACAATCTATTGACCATTCTAAATTAGTTCCTTTACTGACAAGTGCCTTACAAGAAGCAATAACAAAAATAGAAACTCTTGAAGCAAGAGTACAAGCATTGGAGAACGCATAATGGCACAGACATTTTTAAAATTAGACACTGGTGTTACAGGTACTTTGCCTAATGCCAACTTTAGTGGGGGTAAGGTTTTACAAACTGTGCAACACACTTTTAATACTGAACAAAATTTTAATAATACATCTTATGCAACTTCTTTTATTACTGGAGCTATAACTCCTACATCTTCATCTAGTAAAATATTAGTACATTTTGATAGTGTTTCTGCAAATAACGATAGTGCTAATAGTTACAGTAAATTAAAACTTTATAGAGGAGGTAGTGGAATAGGACATGAAATTCATATTGATAGAATAGATGATAACTCAAAAGTTACTTATCGGTATCAACCAGTATCAATGACTTATCTTGATAGTCCTAATTCTAGTAGTGCTACAACTTATGCTGTTTATAGATTTAAACAAGGTGGTGGCTTAGCTTATTTAGGTATTAACGGAACACAAAGCACACTTACATTAATGGAGATTGGAGCATGACACCTTTGACTAAAAATATATCTGAGGCAATATTAAGTTTAAATTCTAATGCTGTTTTTTCAGTAACAACAAATGGTAAAACTGGTAGTGATTTTGATTGGGAAGTAGAATGGTACAATGACACTACTCCTATTTCTAAAGAAAATATTAAAACAGAGATGGATAAAGAATGATTAATCCTTGTTGCGAAGATGGAAAGTGTACTTGTGGTAAATGACTACGCTAGATATAAATTTAAAAAACCTAGTTATAATTTTAGG
>Ga0181400_1000366_pt1 | contig 19471 bp, 42 predicted proteins | sample 23SPOviralmetaG_FD_130129 | JGI IMG/M metagenome (GOLD analysis project Ga0181400, IMG submission 130129) | Marine viral communities from the oligotrophic San Pedro Time Series (SPOT) site, San Pedro Channel, CA, USA - 23 SPOT_SRF_2011-06-22 | ecosystem: Environmental > Aquatic > Marine > Strait...
GGAGAGATCAGAGAAGAAGTTACCTACAGAAGCAAAAGCATCTTTAACACCATTTTTAATTTTATCAAATGTATCTGTAAAGAATTGTTTTACACTATCTCTAATCTCTGTTACTTTTGCTGGTATGTCTTCTGTAAAAAATGCTATTGCATTATCAAAACTTTCAACAACTTTATTTTTTATATCTGTAAAAAAGTTTGATATTTTTGTAGTAGTTAATCCCTCTATACCAAATAACTCACCTATTGTTGTTAATACACTATTAACCATATCTAAAAAGAAACCAGCAATTTTAGGTCCTAATGATTTTATGTCTTCGATTGTTTGATTGAAAGTTTCCCCTGGATTACTAAACATTCCAGTAACAAAGTTAAAAAGATATTTAAAAAAACCTTTCATAAAATCTACAATAGGTGCAATCTTTTCAGCAATTTCAGCACCAAATTTGTTTAAAGTTTTGGCTAATAAAAGTAATCCAGCAATCAATCCACCTTTGATTAATAATCCTATAAAACCCTCTTTTGATAATAAATTAGAAGCACCTTCTTTTATTTTCGCAAGTCTTGCCATGGCGCCAGCAAATATACCACCTCCAGTATCTCCCGTCTTATCATCTGCTCCTGAAGTATCTGCAGCAGTCACTCTATCTGCTCTTTCTTTTTCTCTTTCTTCTTGTTTTTGAAAAGATAAACTATCAGCAAATGATTCTACTAGTGATTGGATACCATCTCTAATACTTTCTAATACACTCAACATATTATTTTCAGGCATTCTAGGACCTATGAAATTACCTGGTTCAGCAATATCTGACGCACTACTAGTCAATGGTTGACCAGCAGGATTAATTAAAATAGATTTACCTGAATTAACTAAATCGTTAAATCCTTTAGATACAGATTCACCTATTTGTATTACTGATTCGTCTTTGAGTGTAAGTTCAGCCATTATTTTTTACTTTTACTTGTTCCTGTGTATAAACCAAACCATGCGGCACCTGCGCCAACTACAATACTAATCAAACCACTTTGTTCCATTGTAGGTGCACCTAAATTCATATACCATATTACACATTTGTATAATAATATGATATATACAGTCAAAAACAATCTTGGAAATATTCTCCAAGCGTCAACTGCTCTTGCCATATGAATTAGTTTTGCATAAGGATTTATGCCCAAGTCTTTTATAGAAGTGTCAACTTCTAAATCAACACTTATCTTTTGTTTTGGTTCTGCAACCTTTACTTCGTCCATTATTTTTTTCCCTCTCTTTGTCTTCTATCTTTTTCTTCTTTAATATAGTTTACTAACATAGTAACGTATATTTCCCTCTCCCACGGTAACATATTTTCTAACTCTGTCAATGAATATTTATGATGTTGCATCAAAGCAAAGTTAGTTTCATAATAGTTTTCTAAACTATCGTGTGAGAGGGCTACCCGAAAAAATCGGCCAGGCCTTTCAATGTCACATCACTTTCAACATTTGTGATAGGGTTTGTAACTTTTATTTTATGTTCTAATCTCGGCATACTAGAATAAAAACCTTGTATTTTTTTCATTTGTTCGCCTGTTAGACCATCAACAAAATCTTTTATTTCTTCTTTTGATGTATCTTTACTTAAATATACTTTTTCACCTTCGTAAATCTGTTCAATTGAATTGTATATCATTTCATAAGTTTCTGAAAGTTTTAGATCACCTGACATTAAATTACTATTAACAGATTTTAAAGATGGATATTTTAAAACTACACCTAATTGTCTAGTTTCATCTATCACAAGATTATTACTGTGGTCATCATCAACATAAACTTCGACTTTTGATATATCGACTTCTGCGTTTGCATAAGTCTTTTTATCATCTGGACACAATACTTTTAATTTAGCAACTTCACCAACTGATTTTGCTCTTATTTGTAAAAAGATATATTCAATATCAAATATTGGATAGTCATCTGGTTCTAGTTCACCAAATGTACAAGATTTAACAATATCTTTTATTGCTCTTAACATCTCATCTGGTTTACCAGTTTCTAATGCCATTAATAATATTTTTTCTTCTTTTACTAAAAAAGGTCGAAACGAAATCGTTTTCTGTTGTGATGGTAAAGTCAACTCATATTTAGCAACATTTGCTTGAGGTAACGCCATAATTTACTCCTTTATTCACGTTATTATATATGTTCAATTATAAAAATGGTGGGAACACTTTACCACCAAACACTGATCCAATTGGTACTCTTTGTCTTAATATATTTACAGTATCTCTACCCACTCGTCTAATTTCAGGTGGTAGTTTACTTAATATATTACCAATCAAACCTCTATTAGGTTCTTTCACTGTTGGTACTTTAAATCCGCCACCAACTGTAAATTTGTTAACTTGATCTAGTGTTAAATTAGACCATTGTCTAAATGCAAATGTTATATCTACTTTTTGTATATCACCACCCTCATTATAACTGTAAGGAACAGCAACAATAGATTTTGGATAACATTCTGTTAACTCTACACCATATGAAATTCTATCTCTATAAGCATCACCAGAGAATGCACCTAATTGGTATATTCTAATACCTCCAGTGTATTCATTATAGAAGTGTACATTGTGTGTATTTTGGTCAAAGGCTGCACCTTGCCACATTTCAAAAAATATTCTTTGTCTTAAAAACTTATCAGCATAAAAACTACAAGTGACTTCACGTGTATATGATTCACCTGTTACCACATCTCTTTGTGGTCCATAAGTTTTAAATTCTGTTGTGTTGAGTGCACGAGAAGGCATTTCAACATTAAAACAAAAACCTCTTAACCCTCTTTGTAATTGTCTTTCTTTTTGTAATTCACCAGCAATAGTTGATCTTGTTATTTCTTCTTCAAACAAAGCAGAGTTATCTACATCTGCACCTACTGCAACACCATTTGGTAATATGAAGTCAACTAAAAATCTATTTGGTCTAGCAAATCCTTCTCCTTCAGCAACTTGGGATATAAATCTACCTATTGTAGATTCTTTACTACCACCTTGTCTTTGTTTAAGTCTTTTATCGCCAAGTACATTATCGAGTGACCTATCTCTAGGTATACCTAATCGTATATCGTAATTACCAATTCTTCTTCCACCTCTTAAAATCGCCATTAGTAAGGACTCCCTTTTTTAAATTGTTGCACTGGCAACATTACTGCCAACGCCGCCTCATCAAAATCAACTCTTAAAAAACTTGATCTAACGTGACCATACAAATATTTTTTAATTGTTGTTTTAGCAATACCTATATTTTTAACTCCATCATAAGTCGCATCAATTCTTGTACTTTTACTCATTCCTCCAGATGCAAATCTTTGTAATCTATTTAATAAACTAACTCTTTGTACTGGTCTTAAATAGTGAAAGTTTAAACCCATAAATCCACCTGATATTGTTTCTATTGGTAACACCAATGGAAATCTATCATAATAAGGTAATACTTGTTTATATTTAGGGTCATAGAAGAACATATTTAATCTTCCTCTACTAGGAATACCATTTAATTTGCCAGATGACATTAACTTTCTGGCAGTAATTCTATCGCCTAAATCGGCAACAATATTCTTATACCAGTTGGCACTCTTACGAATACCACCTTGTTTATCTTTTAGAGGGTCTAGTACGCTGATCGCCATACCAATATTTATAATAAAAAAGGCGCCCTTTCGAGCGCCCTTTCAAGTTTTATGAAGCGAGAGAGAATTACTCCTCTTCTGCTAATTTACTAAAGTAAGATAACGTATCGTCATCATCACTAGCAGAAGTCGAAGCGACTTCATTACTTTTCACACTAACTGCCTTTTGAGGTGGGAGGTCTACTTTATCAGCAGTAGTTGTGCTTCTTACACCCGTAATCGTCCTATTCAGTTTCTCTTTGAGTTCATCATAGGTCTTAAAATTACTAGGGTCTAGGAATGGTTTTAAAGCGTGTTGTTGTCCCCATATAGATTTGATTTTCTCATCATCTTCAGCAACTGGTGCAACAGCTTCAAACTCGGATTTATCATAGTTCCAATAACCATCAACTTTTCTAATCTTCAATTTGAAGTTAGCACCTTTCCAAAAGTCAAATGGATTTACTGGTTTCTCATCTTCAAACGCAGGTTGCATAGCCTCTGTAATCTTATCAAATATCTTTTTACCAAATTTGAATAAGAATACCTTACCTTCGTTCTCTGGATGCTTAGGATCTGATTGTATTAATATATTTGCGTAGTAAGATAATTTTCTTTTTCTCTTTCTAGCAATCTCTTTATCACTATCTAATCCTGTATTCCATAATCTAGTATTTTCTTCTGACACAGGATCTTTTTGACCTAGTGTTGTTAAAGAATTTTCAATGTACCAACCACCCACATCTTGGAATGCGTGTGACCATACTCTTTGCCAAGGTAAGTCTTCACCTTCTACTGCAGGTAAAAATCTAATGACAGCATAACCGTTACCAGTTTTATCTAACTCTGGTTTCCAAAATCTGTCGTCTTGGTATTTTGATTTGTTTTGATCTTTGTTCTCGGTGCCGAGATTTGCCTCGATGGCTTTTGTAAGTTTGTCAAAGTTACTTGACGATTGTTTTAACGCTTCGAAATCCATATTTTATCTCCTTTGTATTTTCGTATTCGTTGTATTTGTGTTACCTGTTTAATCGGTATCATTTTTATTTATAAGAGTTCTCACGTTCATTCACCCACTTTTTTAAGCTATCATTTTTAACTTTTTTATCATAGGTTGCTCTAGGTAAGGACCTCTTAATTCTGTATTGTTTATAACGTTCACACCACTCAATAATTTTATCTAACATTGTGTATATAAATTTATCAAACATATCACTTATTATATCACAGAATACCAAATTTGTCAAGTGTCTTTTGAAATGATATGTACTTTAAATTCTTAATAGAAGTCCACTCACTAATAGTTGAACTGACTGGTGTTTTACCACTATCACCATTCGGATTGACTTTATAAAATTGTATTTTAGGGTTCTCTATCATCAGAGTTTTCCATTGATTAATCCAGTTCACAGAGGGTATAGGTGACGCCTCTGGTAATCCATAATGTTTTGTACCTTTGTACATATTGTTTAATTTATTCGTATCACTTACCAAGTCGTGTCCTATCAAATACATCTCTGTTAAATCTTTTTCTCTTATTGTTGCCACTCGTCCACTTGATGCACCACACGCCCAACCTGGATCTCTTTTACCTTCAACTAAATCATCTAAATTGTTTGCCTTATCATTTTCACTTGTCCAACTAACATATGTTGTTGTGTGGTTTACATCTTTTTCAACTATCTCTTTTTTATTTCTGCTTGTTTTTAAAATGTTTACTTTACCAGCTAAATTTGAACCGTGAAATACAAACTCTTGTCTATCGCCCTTATCGTTTTCCATTTTATTTGATTGATACTTGTCTATAAGTTCCTTATCTTCATTTTTCATACTACCATAAACTAACATATGATACATTGTTCTTGGCACTCTAGTCCAGTTTCTAAACCAAGTTTCATTCTTTTCACAATAACCACTTTGATATATTTCGTGCATAACTCCGTGATCTACACCTACTAAAACATCTGGTGTAAAATCTCTATACAAAGCATTACAACCATAAATCTTTCCGTGTGGTCGTAATTTATTTAAATCTATTGGCGTTCTACTTTCACCATTTCCAATACAGAATACTCTACTCGCCATCTTTCTTATCTCTAGTTACTAAATTCTTTGGTTTATCAATTGGCATACCACATCTATCAAACCATCTTCCATCTGCGTGATATACAAAATTTAAAGTTCCGTCATCTAATTTTATTGATCTCTTATCTATTTTACTATTATACTTTGTGCCATCTTTTTGTATCATATACACTTCACCAAAAATACGACTATAAATTCTATCAATGTATTTAAAAGTTCCGTCTTCCTGTTCTACTTTATTTGTTTCAGGTACAGTAGGTCTTACATTTTCAAAATCAATTATTTCTTCACTCATTTTCCAAATCCAAATCCAGGCGATATTAATTGTTTAGTAATAGATACAATAAATCTATGCTCTTTTATTTCTTTATTTTGTGTTGCTGAACAACCAACTGTCAATATGAAAATTAGTATTAATAGTTTATTCATTGTTTACAAATATTTCTTTCATAATTAATTTACATTCGGTTGCATTAAAATTTGTAAATGGTTTCATTCTGGTGATCGTAGATGCGATTTCAGGCCATACAAAAGTTTCTTTAATTTCCTTGTTCCAATTTTTGACAAACGATAAGAAGTGGTCAAACACGACTGCGGATTGTATCCCGATCTTTTTTTGAATAAGTAATTGTAAAAGTCTAGGGTGTTGTCCATTATTACATACAAAACCATCATCAAACCGAAAGCCACGAGAGCGAAAGTCATTATCAATAGATACGCAATCGCTTCTAAAGTGGTACGTAAAGGCCTCTTTACGTTTTTTATAAGCCAGATAGACTTCTCTACCATCATTCTGTAGAAGATTACCAATCCATCTCTTGCGATCTGCAAGAAAGTTAGCAATAAAGAAATCAAGTATATCAGTTTGTCCATATTTCGTACTCAGCTTATGAAAGAAGTATCTATCCTTTCTCTTTGTAAAACTATCAAGTGATGCATTAACTTTTCCACCATACTTTATATAGTCGTATGTCTTTGATGTAAAATGTAATTTAACACCAATGTAAACTTTATATACATCAAATCCTCCATACATATTATACTGGCAATATTCCACCTTTTGGTGTATTTAACATTCTTAAATCTATTGCTTCTACTTTAATTTTTTCTTTTAATGATTTGGAAACTAATGATGATACTGTTCCAGGGTCTATATCGTTCTGTTCACAATACCATATGACGGCATCCATATAAGTTATTCTTTTTTCTTTTACTATACTTTCAATCTTCAAACTAAATTCTTTACTATTCATTATCACCTCTTTTTTTGGGTGGGTACTCACGCTAGCTTTCGCCACCACAGTTATAACTCTATTAATATATCATACCTAAACAAAAATGTCAAGTGTCTGTTCCTAATAAACTTTGATTCATTATCATATCAAATGTATGGAATATCATACACTTATATGGATCATTAGGTGTTTCTGCCACTGCCAAAGTTTGGTGTTTATCGTTAATGTAATATGTGACGGCAAATACTATTTCACCATCTTCGTTGGCGTTCTCTTTACCAAAACTCACATTTATTGGTGTAAACTTTTTATCTACAATGTATCTATCAACATCAGCAGGTAATCCACACATCATTGGATACTGCATCATATATAGATTATATTTACTGGTTGTTTCAGCGTAACTAATAGTGGCACCCAATAGTGCCATTATTATTAAGATTATTTTCATTAGGCCTCTCTACAATAAAACTTGGGCCACTTTTTTTACTAACTTGCTTGAGCTTTATCTTTGTTTTGTTCTTCATAATATTTATAAAACTCTTGTATCGCCTTTTCTAACATCGGCATATACTCTTTTTTATCTTTCACATATGAAGCAACAGTACCATCTTCGCCAGCAAGTAATATAACTATTTGTTCAATTGGTTTACCAAACAGTTCTTCGTACATTACTGCATAAGCAGTTGTTTGTAAAAAGTAGTTTTCAATCCAATCTTCTTTTCGTTCTTTGTTTGCTGTTTTGAAATCAATAACTGACAACTTACCATTGTATTCACCGATACAGTCAACTTGACCAGCGATTGTAAGTTTCTTACTGTACATAATTGTTTCTAAACAATGTATGTTATCAATTTGATCTATGTAAGGTCTTAATAGTTTAAATAATCCAAGTGGTAATACATCTCGTACAGATGGTGTATCGCCTTTTAGATATTGTTCTACAAGTAAGTGTGTTGCTTTACCTCTACGAGCAGCTCTATTCATTTCCCAATTGGCAACTTTCTCACCAATACTATCTCGCCACTTTTGTAAGCCTTCTTTTGATCTGATACCTAATACTGTAGTTACAGATGGATATGCTTTTCCGTCTATATCATAGAAACGAAATCCATCTACTTTTTTACCAACAGTTTTAGGAAGATTTGTTTTATCTAAATCTATAAATTTAAATTCTTTTTTTGCCATAATATTTCACCTTCATTTATTGTATCATTATAATATATCATAATATAGGACATTTGTCAACCCTTAAACGCCCTTTTTCGCATACATATTGTTAAGTTCGTCAGGCGTTCAGTATTCGTATGGTTCGTATGTTGTTTTACCAAACGTATTTCTATATGCTCTTAATAATTGTTTTCTATTACCTTCTTTTTTGTAAGATACGTGCACCCAACCAGAGTTTGGTTCATCTGGACCTTTCCAAAACTCCAAAATCATTTGGTCATAATCTAAATTTTCATTTATCCAGATCACTAGTTCTTGGTTCGATACTCCAAATATTTCAAAATCTGCTGCTTGACCCTTCGCATGCTGTGAATTTTTAGAAGAGCCAATAGCCTCACATAATTCTTCTGATCTATAACCTGAGCTCACTGATACTACTTTACCAAAATGTTCTCTCACTGGTTGTAGCACTTTTTCACATAACATTTTTAGGTTATTCATATGGTCTTCATTAGGATTATTATTAATCCCTTTTCTGTCAGCCGTTTGACTGGCGACCATTTCTTTTAAACTAAAGTTATTGCTTAGTTTCATTTAATTGTTCCTTTGCTTTTAATTTTTGTTTCTTTAACTCCTTGAGTTCATACCAAGTTGATGATGTTCTATCATTATTTCTTTGTTCTTCAATTACATTCACTTGTTTTTTCAATTCTTTATGATATTGTTTAAAATTCATAAATTATCCTCTCGTTAGTTTAAGTAACTTTTCTATTTGAGCCTTAATGATTGGACCTCTATTAGGCCAATGTATATAAGGTTCATCTGACTTGGAAAGATTGTACAAAAATGGCAGTACAATTTTCTCAATGTCTTTAAATCTTTGATTTACTTCTTCATCAGAAAGTTCCTTTGTTATCGTTTCCTTTTCGGATACAATCTGCATAACTTCGTTCATCATAGATTTAATATCTGATACATCTGATTTTACTTTTGAAAGTTCTAAATTTGAATCCTCTATTATTTTAGGATCAATGGCTGGTTGTGTTTCTGTTTCTGCAGGTTTAGATACTGGTGTTATACCCCAATCTTCATCAAGGTCAAACCCACGCATATAATCTGGTATATCGTCTGCCATTACTTTTTACCTCTTAATCTTCTTTTATTTTTTGATAATGCTTGTTGTGTTTTAATTTTCTTAATATCTTTTTTACCATATCGTTCAGCAAGAGCACTTTGTGGGTGTGCTTCAGCAATTCTACTTAAATTATCTTTCCAACCACTATCTTGCTTTATACTTCCTACACCACTAACAATATTTAGACCTTTAATAACCTGTGTAATGTGTTTGTTCTTATCCAAATACTCTTCCATTTCAGCAATGGACATCATATCGTCAAACTCTTTACCTGTTTTTTTGTTCTTAAAGGTATAAATCGGCATTAGTCTTGTATAGGTTTTAAAGGGTCTTGTTCAAAGTATTTTTTGATAACTTCTAATTGGTCATCATACTCTGCAATAATCTTTAATTCTTTTTCTACTGCTTCCATTACATCTGGGTGCTCACCAATACCAGTAGAGTTCTTTAAATATATTTCTACATTCATTGAATGCTTTTTGATATGTCCTTTTGCATGATCTTTTATTGCTTCGATCATATTTTTTCTATTATATTCAGCCATTTGTTTTATCTCCTCTTAATCCGTCCCATAACATTTTTTTTTCTTCAAATGTAAAAGGTCGTAACATATTTAGACTTGTTTCTTTACGTTCTTTTGTTTGTCTTTTAGATTCTTCTAAAGACAACTTTTCTATTTCTTCATAATCCATTATACTATTCCACTCCATCTATCTTCAGGTTCTTGTTTACGTTTATAACTTCCTTTACCTTTTTTGGCTTTAACCACTCTAGGTTTGTATTTAGAAGTTCTTACTTCTTTTGCCATTGGATTAGATTTCTTTTTGACTTTCACTTTCTAATCCTTTAACATACCACTCTGGAATAACTGCAGGAGCTTTCCAAGTAGCAAATCTTTGTTTTTTCATCACATAATATTTACGATAACTACCAACTACATCGCCTGGTATTTTACACTCATCTGGCATTGCAGGGGTTGCATCATAACCTTTTTTATTTAGTGTTGAATTTTTAGGTGGGTCTTTTAGTAAGTCACCTAACTTTTCAATTGTTAAATGTACTTTACCATATCGTTTTGTGTACTCATCACCTAGTGCCATCATATGTTTGTATAACCACAAATAATTGTATGCACTATCCATAACCCAAATACAACTAGGGTGTTTCAACCAACCCGCACCATATAATATATTATCCATATTAGAATTAGGGTGTTCGTAAGTAGTTCTCTTTCTACCTGTTTTAGATTTACCAATCACCATTTTACCATCTTGTACTCTGTGTGCTGTACATAACATCTGTGCTGACTCTAGTATCATCTTAACAACATGCTTGTCACAAGAATATTCTGCTGCCTTGATAGGGTCTTTATCCAAATAAAATATATTCATTAGTGTAATACCTTTCTAAAGTAACTCATACAACCATACTTCTCGCATAGTTTTTTTAACACATTAAACCAATAGTTTTTACTCCAATCGGTTGTGGCATTCTGACAAGTTATCTCTGCGTTTGATATTCTTCTGATTTGATCTGGTGTCAATTCAGGTAATTTAAGTCTTAACATATCTTCATTTGTCATCATAATATATAACCTCCATTTTTATAATATATCATATTTTAGGGGTGTTGTCAACCCTACTTTTTATCATTCCAATCATAGATTTGGTCTAGTTTTACTTTGATTTCATCAGGTGACATATCCTTAAAATCACCCATTGTAGTCATTAGTTTTTTATAATCTCTCTGTTTCTTACCAAGTCTTTTTAATCTCTTTTTTTGTCGTTCTAACTTACCTTTAATGTCTTCTTGTTTTTTAGATTGTGTTAATTGTTTCTTCATTCGCCATTGACGTAATGATATGTTAGCGGCGATTAAGAGAAGTACAGCGAGTGGGTCAAATACAAATATGAGTATCAATATAACAAACCTTACTGCCTTATCAAAATTGTCTTGTGCGTTCTCACCATAGATTAATTCTGCCACATATTTGATTGGTCCTACTTCTGCTTCTATCTTATCTTGTTCTAGTGATAGAGATGCCTTTTGATTTGTTAGTTCAGCAATCTTATCACTTGCCTCATTGATTGCTGTATTTAATGTGTTTCTTTCTACTTCTTGTTTCTTACGTTCTTTTAAGCCTCTAGTCACATATTCTTTATCAATATAAACTTCTAAAGCTTTGTCTAGTAAAGAGATTTGTTTTTCTGCTCGTTCTATAATTAAATTTTGTTGATTGATTTGTTTATCTAATAATTCTATTTTGATATTATTACCTGATGTAGGTTTGACTTGATCTAGGTGTGCCTTTGATAAGAAACCAAAAATACCTAGTGATGTTATGAATATTAATACAATGATTGCGCCAAATAGATAACCTTTAAGTAAGCGTGGTACATCACTATTCCAATTATTATATAACCAACTGGCGGCAACTAGTTTACCAACTTCTAATGCTGAACCCATAGCAATAATAGGTATCACAGCGCCAGCAAACAATGTCGCTAGACCTATGATAGAATACCCAGCCGCTATAACAGATATAGATATGGCCGATAGAAATGTTAGTATAGTTAAAAACATTATTGTATGTTATACTCTTTTCTAATCTTCTTTATTATACTTTTGATTTTAGGAAAATAATTTTTATCTGAAGCGTAAGCGCCAAGTGTTTCAACTAATATCATAGGGTCGTCAATTCCATCTTTTCTCAACTTCCTATAATCACTAAAACTCTTACCATTATTTAGTATTTTTATATAGTGTTCTACACTATAACATTCGTGCTCATAAACTTTTACACCCCACTTCTTTGGATTATTAGAGGGTAACATATGTGGTTCTTTTAAATCATATGTTCTTATACCAAATAAATTTTTACCAACTTTAGCAAATCTACTATCACCCCAACCAGACTCTAAACTAGCCTGAGCAAGTAATAATTCTATATTTACTTTTTCTAATTTATTATTTTTCCAATAAACATATTCAACACATTTTAAAACATTATCTAAAAACTGTTGATTGTTTGTGTTTTCAAAGTTAGGTTTATGTGGCATACTTGCTTCTGCTCTTACCTTTACATCATCAACATAATGTAAAAATGTAAGTGTACCAAATAGTACAACAAATACTGCCATCAATGTTCTAATTACATTCTTCACTTAACCCTCGCTACATATTCGTATGCTTGTAAAGTCTTTTCGTTGTAATCTTCATAAGTTTCAGGTAACTTTTTTTGAAAGAAGTCCAGTTTATCTGAATATTGTCTGGCGTTATCAAATATCTTTTGTGCTTGTTTTTCTGTGTAATTATTGTAAATGTCGTTTACCCAATTACCTGTGTAGTAAACTCTACTTACACCTGATCTGTTACTTGGTTTAGATAATTCTCTCAACTGTAACAATGCTTCTCCTACGTGTTGTTTAACGTAATGGTCTATTTCTTTGCTTTTCTTTCTCACTTCTGGCATAATATATCTCTTTCATTATAAGTCAAGGCCGATTGCATTTAACTTTGGTCTAAAACTGTAAAACAATTTATTATGATTTCCAGAGTCACCTACATTGGCCATTTGATACAGGTGGACCATTTCGTGGCCTAACGTATCCACAAAATCTTTTTTATTTCTATATTCAGGTAGCATTTCTAAATGAAATACCCTTGTTCCTTTTCTTTTCCATTCCCAAACTACGACTTGACCGTAGCAATCTTTATCCGTCTTATCTTTATAAATTTTTTTGATTAGAATATCATTAAATGGTGATAACACATTATCAAATACAGTTCTATTGATAATATCAAAATAGTGTTTTATATCTTTGTAAGTTGTTTTGTACTTCTTACGAGAAGCCAACTCTCTCTTTATAATTTTTTTCACTTTTGATTTTCTTGCTTTTGATTTATCCATTTACTTCTTATCCCTTTTATTGTTTCATATATAAACGCATATATACCAAATAATAACAAAACTTGTAATTCCATAGGTAATGATAAAAAATTATTTACAATCATCTTCGATTTTTGATCCTTCAAGTAGTTTACATTTATATTCTGTATCTGCTTTTAGTCTTAAATCTGCTGCAATACCTTCTAAAATTTGTGGTAGGTATGCTTGTATTATTGTAATCGATTCAATGGCAAATTGGTGAGCCAGTTTTTCCATCTCATTTTCTAATAGTTTACTGGTGTCAACATTTGTTCCGTTAACAGTGGATTGTATAACGTGACCTACAACTGCCTTGTTATACTCATTCGCCCTAACCGAGTTCATAAAACTAGTTAAGACTACACCTAATGTAGTTGTTAAGATAACAACTGTTATCATAAATTTACGCATAATATAATATCCTCTCTTTCATATTTATAATATACACTAAAAAGAGGTGTTTGTCAATAGGTATTTTGGGAAAAAATGGTAGTAAAATGAGGGGTTTTGTGAAGAACAAAGGGTGAACAACAACTTGTCGCACCCTTTATTCTATTGATTCGTTATGGTTTTACAAAGTCGGCGTTCCAGCCAAATGCTTCTCTTACCATATCTGAGGTTAGACCTTTATAAGTTTTATTTAAAGTACCATTCTTCATATCTAATAAAACTTTTGCTTCGTCTTTATGTAGACCTTCCAACATTTGAATAAACATAGTTTCTTTCTGTAGTTTATTTGTTGCAGTGTCTGCACCTTTAACAAAGTGCCAAAGTTTCTTGGCTTCATTTATTAAAAGTGTATGTTCCGTACCCGCTGGTACATCATTTTCAATATATGGTGGTATACCTTCTGGTAGTTCCCATTCTATTTTTGGATCGAAGCAACCTTTTAAGATTTGTCTTAAAGCAGGTTTATCGTACTGTTTTAAAACATCTATCTTTTTAGGCTTGTCTTTTGCGTTATTAACCTTTAAAAAGATTTCATTAATCAATGGATATGATGAACCAGATGTGGTAGACATCGCTTCCATTGCTTTTTTAGAAATCAAATGAGGATTTTGTTCTGCCATTATATTTCTCCATGCATGTTATCAAAAATCATTTATATTTTCAATCAATGATTTCAATTTGTTTTCTATAAAGTAAGTTAACAACAGCGTCCTGTCATTTACTTTATAATTTATATATTTACTCTTTATATCATTATATATAAGACTTGGAATCTCGTCCAAATCTATCAACTTCTTATTTCGTTCATAATACTTTTTAGTTTCTGAACCAAGAGGTATGTTTTCTATATTTGCCCATTCCTCTAATCTCTTTTTATTTATAGGCCTTTGTTTAGTACCTGTTACAAATACATCATCAGCACTTAATATATTTGGTACACCATCTGATCTATCACCTTTAATTACTTGTTCGTGTAAGTATTTAACTGGATCGTCACTTTCTACAAACTTCTTTTGTATAGGTGCATACTGTTTTACATTTGGGTATCTATGTAATTGTATAAAGTCTTTATCGCCTGACACTATCATAATCTTTTCTTTTGTATGACATTCTTTTACAAGTACAGCGATTATATCATCTGCTTCAACTTTGTCTATGTGTAATACAATGTATGGAAAGTTTTGAGCAATCTCATCTCTTATTTCACCAATCATTTTAAATAATGATAACCAATCAATATCAGATTCCGCTCTACCTTTTTTTCTTTTGTATTTGTAATTAGGAAATATATCTCTACGCCAAGGATCACCACCATCAGCACATAATACTGGCGTTCCATATTCATCTTTAAATTTTAAATTATAACCACGTAATGAGTTAAGTACCATATGTCTTAACATATTCTTATCTGGTAACTCATCAAACTGACCTCTAGTTTGAGCCATTAAATTTGAAATCAATACTTGGTTTAAATCAACTAATATCATATAGGTAAAACTGCTCCTGTATTGTTTTGAGTTTTTTCGTACCAATCTCTACATATGTCCATAACTCTTTTTCTATTTTTAAAATTTATTTCTTTTACATCAATTAACTTTTCAAACAGATGGTCTATCTCTGCACACAGTTGGTAGTTAATATGTGGTTTAACTTTTATCTTATCAAATTCTTTGTAACACTTTTTAATCAAATGTTTTTGTACAGGTCTGTTTATTTCTTCCCAACTCTTATCATAAAAATAATCGTAAACTTCTTTTTCAAAGTATGGTACACTTAATACTTTATCATACTCACTACAGAATTGTCTTAACTGATCCATAGCACCTGCGTTAGGTGTATTATGAAAGTAATTATATCTAAACTTGTTCATCAATTCTACTGTATGTTTAAAATGCATCATACCTTTTTTGCTTAATACATAATGACTATCAGCGCCCACGCCTGTAAGAATATACTTCTCTTTTATTTTTGGAAACAAATATATAAAAGGAAATGTGCACTCAAAGTGTGTTTTCTTTTTACAATTATATTTCTCTGCAAGTAATTTAAAATCTTCTACTAAATTTTCTGTTGACATTGGTACAGGTACAAATGGTACATCAAACGTTTTACATATCTCTTCTGCTTTTAATGAATCGTAAGAGGGTTTACCATCTAGGAAAAAAGAATAACCTACAGGTTTCTTACCTAGTCTTAAACAAGTAAATAAAAGTGTGGCACTATCTGTACCACCACCCATAAAAATAGCAACGTCATCACCCTTAACGTCTTTCTTAACCAAGTCTATTAATATTTCATCAATCACTCTTCTGAATACCTCACTATGTTAAATTCTTTACCTCTAAAATTTCTTTGATAAAACCACTCTCTATAATCTTTGTCAGTAAATATTTCAATTATCTCACTATATCTTATATTGTCATCTAATATTAATTTTTCTAAAGACTCATATTCATATGTATCAACTTTACGACTAACTTTAAATTCTTTTGCATTTTCAAATAATGCTCTAATGTTTCTTAAATGTTTACTCATACTGTATCATCACCATAAGGGTGTATTTTAGGTTTGTTTTGTTCTATAATTCTTTCTTCTTCTTTTTTCTTATTATAATTTATAACTAGAAAAACTAAAAAGAAACCTATAACGGTTACTGTACAACCTATAAAGAAAAATAATATACCGTGTTGAAAGTCCATAAAATATAAAAGACAGGGCGCCAAAGCGCCCCATCTTGCTCAGTTATTTAATTATGCATCAATTGGTGCAAGTTCTGATTTCTTAACAGATACTTTGTGGTTGTTGTACTTGAATTTAGTACCATACAACGCATTGATACCAGCAGCGATAATCGCTCTAGTAGGTGTACCCATTCTGTAAACTTTTTTTCCGTTTACATTGTTACCATAGATCATATGACCTTCAGCTCTTAAAGTGTCAATCATCGCTCTAGGTGACTCTAAATCAAATCTAGTTTGAATTGATTTCCAAGTTACATTTTCACCTTTTGATAAAAGATTTAGTAACTTTTGTTTTTTTGATAAAGTTTTTCTACCTCTAGTTTCTGTTGCAGTTCTTTTCGCAACTTTAACTTTTACTAGTTCGTCTTTACCAAATAGGTTTTTCAATGTATTTAACATTATATACTCCTTCTTATATTTGAGTTTATTAATAAAACTATTTTACAACCTGCGAAGGCGATTCCTGTGGAATTTTGTTTAATCATTTATGTCATCTCCATCAAACATACCTGCTTGATCGTTTATATCTCTCAATTCATCTTTTATATCTGGACTAAATGGTTTATGTTGTTTATGTTTTGTATCCAGTAAACTTGTATAATCTATCTTTGCTGATTGCGAACCATCTTTTAACTTTTTTAAATCTACTAACTTATCAGATAGTATCTGAGCAGGGTGTTTTATATCAAAATCTCTATAAATCAAACCACGCATTACATCAACTAACACAGCCAAGTCTTTAGTAAATGTATCTTTATTTGTTTTGATTGCCAAGTTATAAAACTTTCTTAATAATTCGATACTAATATCATCTACTGTTGTTTCAATAAATTGTTTTGTTTGTTCTTGTGCCAATTTTTTTTGAAACTTATCGTCTTTCACAGGACCAGCAGTTGACTTCTCTACAATTTTATTTGTAGGAAACAAGATAATATTATCGTTTTTATTTTTAGTCACTAGTGATTTCACCTTTAAAGTTTACCTTTCCTTGATCTGCAAAGTATTCAACTAATTGATTATAACCACCTATCAATTTACCATCAATCTTTATTTGTGGCATAGTTCTTACAGGTTTACCTATATCTTCTAACATCTTTTGTGGAGAATCAAAGTCTTCCATTTTCTTTTCTGTGTATTCAAGGCCAAGATTTTTTACCATATGTTTGGCCTTGTTACAAAAGACACAATTATTTTTACTGTAGATTATTATTTCCATCGTCTTTACCTATTAAGTTATCGTAAGCGATCTTCGCTTTTTCTTTAACATTGTAAGCGTCAACTGCCTCTGAGATTGTGTAGTTATACATCTTATTGTATTCACCCATTGGTAATCTTAAACCAATCCACGCTCTATAATAACCCTCTTTAGTTATAGTTACATCTTTGGCAAAGATTTCATAACCTCTAACAGGCGTATCTTTAATTAAGTTAACTATCGTTGACTCAACTTCTGTTACCACTGATTTGTTATGTGATTTACCAATTTCTGTAATGAATTGTTTAGAAGATTTGTTCATCTCACCTTTGATAATGTCTGCCATTTCTGCCTTGGCAATCATCATACCTTTTTCTATCGCTAGAGATAAGTCTGGTGACACCGCAGTACCAACACCAAAGATACACATTCTATCTTTGTCTTTACCAAAAGTAGGCGTATCGCATGCCTTCTTTTCTGAAAAGTCATTCATATACCAGTTAGGTACTTTATTTAATACCTTACCTTTTTCACTTTTCATCTTATAAGTTGCAGAACAATTAGCAAGTAACAACCCTGCACCTACAACTAATAGTAGTTTTTTCACTTTATTCATAATTATTTAACCTCACTTTGTACATTATATACTATTTCTTGTAATTTGTCAAGTCCAAAAGCAATATGATCTAAAAACTCTTGCCCTGACATGCCTGTCACAATTACAATAACTAGTGAGATTATGATTAGATTCTTAATCATTTAACCTCCCATTCACCATTTATCATTAAACAAACTTTTCCTGGTGATTTAAAAGCATGTTTATTCCGACTATAATATCGGCAATACTCTGGTGTACCTACATCTCTATAATAAAATTGAGCAAATAACTCCCAATAACCTGGTGTATCAATCCCCTTTTTACCATCAGCACACTCCAAAATTTCTTCTTTGATAATATTGTCGCCTTGTTGTTTAATAATAACTTTTACAAAACAATATTGACCATCCGTTTTCTCTGGTGATATTGATTTGATTTTACTATGTAATATCTTTTCACCTGAAAATGCTATACTTACAATACCAGGTACTAAAAGTAAAACCAAAAATATTAAAAATAAAACTCTTTTCTTATTCATATTCTATCCATTGTCCATCTGGTTTTTGACACGCAATACCAAATATAGTATTTCTATTTACACCACCAACACCTATCAACGGCCAGTTGTTTGTTATATCAACTGTGGCACTATAATCTTTACATTTAAATGGTCCTTTCAAATAAGAGTTTGTTGTATGTATGATACCACTATTACCTGTCTTTGAATTATACCAATTAGTATATGAAGAACCCTTAGGACTTGTATTTAAATGATCTACAAATACTGCATTGTGTACATCATAATCTGAATTGTACATAATTTCAGCACCAGCAAAAGCACCTGTCATCGCACAGGCGGCAATCGCATATGGATTATCTACACCCATTGTAACACAGGCACCAGTTGTTGTGGTTGCACCTGCAATTGAACCAACTTGCGATCGGTTCGCTGCACAGTTAGTCAACAATAGACTAATTAAAATTAACAGTATTATTCTCATTCACACCTAGTTTCTTTAATGTATCTTCTATTTCGTACAGTTCATCTTCTAATGATTGCACATTCTTATATTCTAATTCTTCGTTTATTTCTTCTTTTCTATCTTTTAAATTTTTAATTGTTATATCTTTATTTGTCATATGGTTGTGTATCGTTAGCAATTAATTTACAAGTCGCCTGAATATCATCAATAAGCTCTTGTATTTGCATATCTCGTTCAGGCGTCTTTGGATTATTGTATTTAAGGTTGTAGAGTCTATCACTTGTCTTTTTGACACCATCAACCTTTAAA
>Ga0181400_1000367_pt1 | contig 19457 bp, 27 predicted proteins | sample 23SPOviralmetaG_FD_130129 | JGI IMG/M metagenome (GOLD analysis project Ga0181400, IMG submission 130129) | Marine viral communities from the oligotrophic San Pedro Time Series (SPOT) site, San Pedro Channel, CA, USA - 23 SPOT_SRF_2011-06-22 | ecosystem: Environmental > Aquatic > Marine > Strait...
AAATTGTTAATGGTGAGGATGGTTCTAAAGGTGTGGCGTATGGTCAATTAACAGCAGTATTAACTAAAGCAATCCAAGAACAACAAAAACAAATAGAAGATTTACAACAACAAATAAATAACCTTGGAGGTTAAAAATGGAATGGAATGTAAAAACAGTTGATGTTTATCCAACTAAAGATGAACACACAAACGTTATATTTAACGTGCATTGGAGGGTATCTAAAACAGAAGGAGAAGATTATTCAGCTTCTAGTTATGGTACTCAAACTTTAAACACAGATGATCTATCTGGTTTTATTGATTTTGATTCAGTAACAACAGCAGAAGTTCAAGCATGGGTTATAGATGCTATGGGCGAAGAAGCAGTTACAGAATTAGAAGCTAACTTAGATGCTCAGATAGAATCGGAAATCAATCCTACTATTGAAACTAAAACGATAGGCGAATAAATAATATATAATTTACTATTATGGCAGACACATTTACAACTAACTTAAATCTTACTAAACCAGAAGTCGGCTCAAGCACTGATACCTGGGGAACTAAATTAAATAATAATTTAGATACGTTAGATGGGGTTTTTTCAGCGACAGGAAGTGCAGTAAATTTAAAACTTGCATCAGCAAACTTTGACGATAATTCAAAGTGTATTTTTGGCACTGGATCTGGTGATCTTGAAATTTATCATGATGGTTCTCATTCTTACATAGCTGATAATGGCACAGGCAGTCTTTATTTAACTGGCAGTAGTGTAATATCATTTAATAGTCCTGATTTTAGCGACACTTACGCTCTTATGAATGATGATGGTGCTGTAGTTTTGTATCACGATAATTCAGTAAAATTTTCTACATTAAGTTCTGGAGTTTCTATTTCAGGAAATATTACTGTCTCAGGTACAGTTGATGGAGTTGATTTATCTGCTTTACCAACTGTAGCAATTTCTGGTTCTTACAATGACTTGACTAATAAGCCAACAATTCCAACAAATAATAACGAGCTTACAAATGGTGCAGGTTATGTAACAACTGACACAACTTATAGTGCAGGTACGGGAATGTCTTTATCAGGCACAACTTTTAATTGCACGATTGATTCTCCTTCCGAAGTTGGATTAGGAAATTTATCTGCTAACGGAAATACACTAGCAGGTGATTTTTCGGCTTCGGGAAATATCACAGCTTATTCAGATGCCAGATTAAAAGAAAATGTTGCAACTATAGAAAATGCTTTGAATAAAGTATGCAGTATGCGAGGAGTTACATTTACTAAAGACGGAGAATTATCAAGTGGTGTTATCGCACAAGAATTAGAAAAAATAGCTCCTGAGTTAGTACAAGACGGAGAATATAAATCCGTAGCATATGGAAATATTGTTGGTTATCTGATTGAAAGCATCAAAGAGTTAAAAGCAGAACTACAAGAATTAAGAGGAGTCTAAAATGGCTTTACCAAGTTCAGGAGCAATTTCATTAAATCAAATGCACATTGAAGCAGGTGGTTCAAGTGGAACTCAAGTAGGTTTAAATGATGCAGATATTAGAGGATTAATCTCTAAAAGTTCTGGCTCTCAAATGTCATTCAATGAATGGTACGGAGCTTCATCTTTCCCAACAAATTATTCAAGAACAGTAACGCCAGGAAAATATGTAGTTATTGTTTCTTCGTATGAATATTTTGTAAGTACATATTATTATCAACAAGTTTTCACTTACTTGTCTGGTGGAACTAATGTAGGAGAGTCAAGCGATATAGGACAATTTACTGATTCAGCAGGAAACATTCAACAGCCTGTGTTTATAGATTCTACGACTGGTTTTAAAGCTGAAGCATCATTAAGAATTTATATGAAAGGTCATAATGTTGGCAATAATTGGTCGTTAAGTTTAAGTGGCTCAACAATTACTCCAGGATCAAATTTTACAAGAGCTAGTCAAACTTGGACTGCTCAAACAACACAAAACACCACACTAACTAACGCTTCTGGTACTGCAACAAATGTAACTTTTTATTCATGGAGAAATGGAGTTGATGATTCTGTTACAACTTTTAATGATACAAGCAGTACAACTTTCACATTTACTTAGGAATAAAAAATGAGTGAAGAAAATAATAAAAAAATAAATCCAAATCCTCTTACAGAAGAAGTGGTTAAAGAAATACAAGAAGTGGATAAAGATTTTGTTGATCCTTATAAACCAAATCCTAAACTTGAAAAACAAGAGGTAGGAAAAATATGATTTTTACTGTGCCTATGAAACCTATTAATGTTGATGGAGAATTGCAATTTGCATACTCTATAAACACAAAAAAAGGACAAATAATAAAACGTGAAAATTGGCTTGAACAATCAAACTTAAACAATGTTGAATATTATCCATCAAACGACAAGATAGCTAAGTCATTAAACAATTACATAATGCTAAAAGGCAAAGTAAAAGTCACTTACACTTGGGAAGAAGCAGACAATATTACAGAAGCAGATGTTACTGAATTTAAAAATTTATGTGCTGAATTAAATCTAGAAGATAGTTATGCAAATTGGGAAGATGAAGAAAATTCTGTTTCTTGGACTTTAGAATATCCTGCTTGTATTAATGAATGGACAGAAAGATCTTTAGCTTGGGAGTTAAAATCTAAAACTGCTTCTTTAGAAATATTAGAAGATAGCACAGAAATACTTTGTGTTTTGCAAGATACTTTCGGATGGGAATTTAAAAATGTTGATTTAAAACCTCAAGAATCAATAGAGACAAATAAAAATACCAATCTTTGTTATTTATTTTTTGGAGATAAATGTGAAATATCTGTTCCTTCTTTAGACGTTGGAGAAGAAACTTTTATTTACAATGCAAAGCAATATGAAGTTAAACAATTAACTAGCTCAAAATGTTTTATCAAAAATACAAGTGATAATTCATGCAAGATTGTAATGCTATGCAAATCATAAAATTTATAAAGCATGGTTATAAATATTATAAAAGTAATAGTGATACTTCGGCTGATATAGATCAAATTTTTGGTTTTGTTCAAGCTCTAGATAAAAAAAGAAATATTAAATTAGTAAATCAATTCAACAAATCTAAAGTTGCAAAAAAAGTTTATAAAGAATTATCCGATATAGATAAATTAAAAAAAAGAAGATTTAAAAAAGATACCTTTGGATCTGATTTTAAAAAATTTTTAGGATCTATGAAACATGATTTGTTTATAGAGAGCATGAAAACAATAAAAACTAAAACAAAAAAAGAAGAAAAATTTTATCAAAGAGCTATGTATCAACATGATCTAATTCATTTTTTAAATGATTATGATACCTCTCCTGTTGGAGAAGTAATGGTTTTGTCTTTTAATTTAGCCAAAGAGTTTAGATGGTCATACTTTGCAATATTATTTTCTTCTTTTTTTATGGCTTTAAGAAATAGTTTTGATCCTAATAAAACCTATCCAGGATCTATATATCAAAAAATTAAATTTTCTCCTTTAGTTTCTTTTTGTAAATTAGTTAAAGAGGGTTATCAACATGGCAAACAATCAGATTGGTTAATGACAGTTGATTATGATGAGCTTTATAATTTGCCAACAACAGAAGTTAAAAAATTATTAAATATTACTCCTTCTAAATATTGGTTGTTTATTTTGCCATTTTGGAAAGTTATGCACGAACAATATAAAAAAGTCAGCACAGGATATAATTAGACATGGCATTATTACCAATTACACCTCCACCTGGAGTTAAAACAAATGGCACAGAATATTCTAATAAGAATAGCTGGGTTGAATCTGATTTGGTTAGATTTGAGAATGGTTATTTAACTAATATTGGTGGTTGGCAAAAAGCTAAAGAAACCCCTTTGGTTGGAACTCCTATAGGGATGTATGCTTATTTTACCAATAATAATGAAAAAGTTTTAGCTGTAGGAACTAGAGAAAAAGTTTATGTAAATTTTAGAAACACTTGGTATGACATTACTCCATCTGGATTTACAGGAGATGCTCAAGCCTCACCTTTAGGCTATGGATCTTATAATTGGGGGGTAGAAGATTTTGGAGATGCAAGATCTCAGTCAGGTTTAGGTTTTGTTACTAAACCTTTTTCATTTGATAACTTTGGAGAAAATTTAATTTTTTGTTGTGGATCTGATGGCAGAATTTTTAAATGGAGGCCTGATTCTGCTAGTAATGGATCTTATGTTCCAGACTCTCAAGGAATACAGTTAACAAATGCTCCTATTGGAGTTAGTGGGATCTTGGTAACAAATGAACGTCATATATTTGCTTTTGGATCACAGGCAGATCCTAGAAAGATTTCTTGGAGCTCTAGAGAAACAGATACAGTTTGGACAGCATCAAGCACAAATACTGCTGGAGATTTAATTGTGACATCTGGTGGAGCTGTACAAGGTGGAGTTAAATTTGGATCTGATATTATTGTCTTTACAGATCTTGGTGTTCAAAAAATTTATTATGCTGGATCTCCATTTATCTATGGCATTCAAGATGCTGGAAGTAATTGCAGAACTTTAACAATGAAAACAGTTGTTTCAACAGGTAATTTTATAACTTGGATGGGAGATAATTCAATTTATATTTATGATGGCAGAGTGCAAAAAGTTAATTCTGATGTGCATGATTTTGTTTTTGAAAATATTAATTATCTTTATCGCCAGGCATCTTGTGGAGGGCACAATCAATTATTTTCAGAAATCTGGTGGTTTTTCCCAAGTAAAAACACACAGACTCCAGATAAATACATTACTTGGAATTATATTGATAATGTATGGGCAACAGGATCTTTAGATAGATCTTGCTGGTTGGATCAGGGAGTTATGGATCTACCTATGGCATGTTCATCTAATGGTACAATTTATGAACATGAATCAGGAACTTTAAATAATTCAGCAGATATTGGATCTTCCTATCCTTATGCAAAAACAGGGCCTATAGAAATTGCCGAAGGTGATAGACTTGTCCAGGCTAATCAAATTATTCCTGACAGTGATTCATCAACTATTCCTGGTATTACATTATCTTTTAAAGGCAAAACAACACCATTAGGATCTGAAACTGATTTTGGATCTTTTACTTTTGATGCAGATGGTTATCAAGATTGCAGATTTACAGCCAGGCAAATATCAATGACTGTGACAGGAGATCGAACTCAGAGCTTTCAAGTTGGCGATATTAGATTAGATGTCCAGGCTAGAGGTAAAAGATAATGAGCAGAAAAACATTTTCTAAGCCTGGGAAGGAATATAATGAAAACTATATGAATCATTTAATTAGTGAATTAGAGCAAAGCACAACATTAGTTTTTGAAAAAGGATCTAGAATTGAAGCTAATGGAAATGATAGTTCAGAGATCGTACTTGTTTCTCCAAATGGAACTAAATATAAATTAGAGGTAAATGATGCTGGAGCAATCTCAACAACTCAAGTTATATGAGTGGCAAGAGCAATGGGCAAGATCTAAGCCTTATATTGAAAAGGCTATGAAGTACCAAGATCTCTACACTATAGATGATGTATGTAGTAAAATTGAGGATGGATCATTCCTATTATGGCCTGGAACAAGATCTGCAATGGTCACAGAATTTGTCGATTTCCCACAAAAAAGAGTATGCAATTTAATTTTTTGTGGAGGCGATTATAAAGAGCTGGAAAAAATAACAAATGAAGTTGAAATATTTGCAAAAAAATTAGGCTGTAAAAGATTATATGGAGGAGGCAGAAAAGCCTGGATCCGAAAAATAAAACATCTTGGATGGGAAAATGATTACACAATTAGGAAGGAAATATTATGAGCAAAGGAGCTAAAACACAAACTCAAACTGTCACAACACCAAAATATCAAGAAGATGCTTATAAAAAACTTTATAGCATGGCTGATAGAGAGGTAGCGAAACCTTATGTGCCATATACAGGTCAAACTATTGCTGACAGGAATGCTTCGCAAATTGGAGCAATGGACACAGCCTCCATGATGTCTAATCAAGCTAATAGATTTGATCCTACTGGTGGATTGCAAAATCTGGCAACAGCTCCATCCAACAGTATAGGCTCATTAAATTACAATGCAGATCTTGGAAGAATAGGAAATTTTGGTGGCTCTATGTCAAATAGAGGGGATGTAAGATTGGCAGATGGATCTAATCAATCTGTTTTACCTGGATTACAAAACTATTTCAATAAATCTACAGATCTAACTACTGATATTGGGTTAAGACAATTAAACGAAAACAGATTAAAACAATTACAACAAGATCAAGATCAAGCTATTGGCAGAGGAGCTTTTTCTGGATCTAGAGGAGCTTTATTAGAATCTGAAACTAATAAAAACTACAATCAACAAGCCTCAGATTTTGTTGCTCAACAAAACCAGCAAAACTTTGAAAATGCAATGGCATTAGCTGGTCAAGATAAAGATAGACAATTACAAGCATTAGGCATGGATCAAGCAGTTGATAGAGATCTAGCTTTGGCAAATCAAAAAGCTGGACAAGATGCAGAAATGCAAAATCAAAGAGTAGGACAAGGCTATTTTGATAAATTTGCAGATCTTAAATATGCCCAGGCAGAAATGAATAATAAAAGAGATCAATTTAGATCTCAAATGTTAGATAGCGAAAGAGAAAGAATAAGAGGAATTTTTGGAGACATCTTAGGAGCTCAACAACAAGGTTTAACAGCACAAACACAACAAGGCATCTTAGCTCAAGAGCAAGATCAAGCTGGGCTGGATGATGCTTACAGAAGATTCTTAGATGAACAAGGATATGGAGCAAGGAATCTTGGTTTATATACCTCTGCTGTATCTGGAGTTCCATTTATGGGAGCAACTAACTCAACTAACAGACAGAAAATGGGCTTAGGAGATGTTCTAGGAGGCATAACTCAATTAGGTAGTGCTTTCTTAATGGGATCTGATGCCAGAATGAAAACTAATGTTAAAAAATTAGGATCTATAAATGGTATTAATATTTATTCTTGGACTTGGAACAAGTTAGCTAAACAAATGGGCTGGGATAAAAAATATTCTTACAATGTTGGAGTTATGGCTCAAGAAGTTAAACACATACCTGGAGCAGTACAAAAAAATTCTGATGGATATTACCTAGTTGATTATGGAGTTTTGAATGGAATATAAATTTAATATACCAAGATTAGGATCTTTAAGTGGTCTTAACCAGGCTCTCTCTCCTAATCCTATAATGCCAGGAATGGATCCATTGACTATGCCTAGATCTAATTTAATTAGCCCTAATAGTAATATGATGAATATGAATAACTTAAATCAATCGTTAGAGCTTCCAAAAAATTTATATGATCCAAATGTTCAGCCTGTTAGAGCAGATCAAATTCCAGAATATTCTAAATTTGGAAATCTTATGGCTGGATCTGAATTCACTAGAACTCCAGAACAATTAGCACAAATGACACAAACAGAGTTTGCACAATTTGATAAAGATAGAAAAGATGCAAGAAATACAAGATTAGGAATGATGCTTCAATCCTTAAGTAATTCTTTCAAAGGCGAAACTACAGATCCCCAGGATCTATTAGCAATGAAACAAAATTCTAGGATAGCTAAAGAAAGAGCCAGAATGAAACAAAAATTTGAAGAAGATCTAAAATACATGAATCCAGAAATGCAAAGAAAAGCACAGCTACTTGGAGCCGAAGGTTATGCCGAAGTTCTAAAACAAAACATGATAGATTCATTAAGCCCAACTAAAGGCACGACAGCTCAAAGAAATGTAAATTCATTAACTGAATACAAAAAAGAATATGAAAAATTAAAAAATATTCCAATAGAAAGCAGAACTGAACAAGATAAATTAGATCTAGCAGATGCAGAGCAACGATATTTTGGAATGGCAATGACTATTGGCTCAGATGAATCAGATTCAAATCTAATGAGTTTAATAAGAGCTAATGCTGAGCCTGGTGGTTTTGAATTAACTTATGGAGAGAAGAAAAGGGATGAAACTTATGCAACAAAACTTCAAGATTGGGAAGATAAAGGCAGAGCAACTTTTTACGCTAACCAAGAAAATTTAGCAGAAAAAGTTAAAATTCTTAAAGATGGAGTATCAAATGTTGCTGGGCCAATTATCGGCCCTCTAGGTCAATCTATTGTTGGATCTTTTGTTGCTAGTGAGGCCAAAAATTTCCAAAATGACATAAACGAATATGTGTTCCAAACTTTAAAAGAAAAGCTAGGAGCTCAATTTACTGAAAGAGAAGGAAAGATGTTAGTTAAAGCAAGTTTTGATAATACTTTATCTGAGGAAGATAACCTTGCAAGAATAACAAGGCTATACGAATCAGGACAAAGAATGGCTGAATCAAGACAAGCTCAAGCTGATTATTATAATAATGTGGGTGGAATAAATCCTTATGGTGGAGGCACATTAAAAGGCTTCCAGGGAGAAAGATTTGATAGGCAAAGACTTATGGCAAAAGTGGTTGATTTACCTGATGATGCTCATGCTTATTCAGAGGAAAAAATAAAAGAATTAGCTCAATCTAATACCTTAACTGATGATCAAGCTGAATATTTTGCAAATCTCTTAATTTACAGAAGAACAAATCAACAAGAAACAGATATTATGGCTGGTAATTTCTAATGAGTGGCATAGATAATTTATTAAATGAATTAGGAATTGATGAAGATGTAAAAGTCACAGCTCCCAAATCTGAAAACTATGCTTTAGAAACTTTAAAGAATATTCCTGGATCTACATTACAATTTGTAGATGACATTACAACTCCATTTAGAAAGCCAATAGAGACAGCAAAAAATTTATATGGCTTAGGAGAATCTTTAGTTCAATTAGCAATACCTGGAGAGCAAGGCAATGAAGAATTAGCCAGGCAAATGGGAGGCTATTTAGCAGATCGTTATGGTGGTTTAGAAAATGTCAAAAATACATTTAAAAAAGATCCTGTTGGATTGGTTTCAGATGTGGCTTTGCTTTTTACAGGAGTCGGAGCTGGAGTCAAAGTTGCTGGTAATTCAGGCAAGATTTCAAAAATAGGATCTCAAGTAAACGAATTTGGTAAAAAAATAGATCCAGCAACTTATGTTTTTAAAGGAGCTGGAAAAACAGCAGAGCTAACAGGCAAGGGATTGAATGCAGTAAAAGAAACTAATCCTATCAGCCAATTATTTGCCAAAACTACAGGAACAGGATCAGATGCTTTAGCAACTGCTTACAATGTTGGAAAAGTTGGAGGCGAACAACAGCAAATCTTTAGGGATGCTCTTACAGGCAAAACTGATATTAACGACACAGTTAATAAAACTGTAGATAAAATTAAATCCGAAAAAAAGAGAACAGCAGATGAATTTACAACTAGCAAAGACAATTTATCTTTAGAAGAAATACCTATGGATTTTAGAGGTGTTGAGGAAGTAATTACAAAATTTAAAGTACAAAATGCTGAAAAAGGTTTTTACACATTATCTGGAAAAGGTCAAAAAAAATTAAAAATTATTGACGATATAGTGGATGAATTTAGAACTAAACCTTATCTTCATAATGCTAAAGGTTTTGATATGTTGAAAAGAAGAATCCAAGAGGAATATCCTACAGGAATTAAAATAGGAGATTCTGGATTGCCATCAGTAAATATTGCAAATGGCATCAAAGATCTAATTGTAAAAAAAGTTCCAGAATATAAACCAATAATGGATTCTTATGCTAAATCTACTAAGGAAATTCAAAACATACAAAAAACTTTAGGAGCAGATAGTAAGTTAGCAAATAAACCTGGAGCTATAGGCAAATTACAAAATTCTTTATTGCAAAGTACCAGGGATGGAGTAAACGCTAATTTTAAATATAAAGCTGATGCTGTAAATAAATTAGATCCAAATTTAATGCCTGAGTTGTCAGGTTTGGCTTTGCAAAATATTTTGCCAAGAGGTTTAGCTGGATTATCAACATCAGGGTTGGGGCTGGGAGCTTATGGAACTTTAGGAGTTGCTGGGATTCCTTTAGCTTTGTCATCCTCCCCTAGACTTATGGGAAATGTTGCTAACAGATCTGGACAAGTTGTTGGAGCTTTAGGAAAAGGCATAGATGCAGTAAGCCCTTACACAAAACCAATTGGATCAGCTTTAATGAATTATGGGCCTGATGCTTTAAGAATTAATAGACCAATAACACAGGCAGATCCTTCTGGATTGTTAGAAATACAAGAACAGAGATCTGAATACGAAAAAGCAAATCAAGAATTGCTCAAGTTAATCAATGGAGGATAAAAGCCTTAATGTTGAAAATGCCTACAAAACCAGATGGGTTTGGTATCACACAATCTTGGCTTTAGAACTGCTAATGACTAATATTTTATTAATAGGAATACTTGTTGTTCTAAAATAAAAATCAATGACTAGGAGCTCTGAGAGAACAGGGAGATCTGGAGAATTTGCAGTTTGTTCCTGGCTTTCTGAACATTCAGATTTAGTTAATTTAATACCTCATGGATCTCATGCCGATATAATTTTTGAATATCAAGATTATTTATTTAAGTGCCAGGTCAAAACCACAACTACACAAAAAAAATATATTTCTAAGCATACAGGAAGGCATTACAGATCTGGTTGGTGTTGGGATCTAAGAAGATCCTCCTGGAGCACAAATAGAGCTTATGAGCATAAACAAATAGATCTTTATGCCATGTATTGTAAGCCTAAAAGCAAGATTGTTTGGCTTTCTGCTAACTCTACTAAAAAATCTAAAATTACTTTTACTGATAAAGCTCTAGAAGATTATGATTCCTTAAAAGGCTGGAATGATTCCTGTGAACAGGCTGTGAACAGAGAATTTAAGTTCATAAAATTAAGCCAAAAAACCTGAGTTTTTAAGATCTTCTTCGTCCCATGGAAAGATCACTTTCATCCCAGGGGAGGCGAAGCCAAGTAAAAACCTAGTCTTTATATAACTTAAAAAAATTGCTAAAAACCTTCTAAAGTAGTTGAACTATCTAGGTTTTTCAACGATAATACTTATATGGAGTTATATATAGCTACATCAGTTGAGAGAGATTTTCGTGAACACAGAGTGAACACGAAGATCTTTCTTTTTTTTAATACAATCGGATCCTAAGGATCCAGGAGAAAAAAATGTTTACTATTTTTCATCAGAAAAAATTTATGAAGGGTTATCGAGAATTTGATCGTGATGTTGATACATCTATCAATCTTGGTAAATATGTAAAACTAGCAACTGTTAATTGTGACACTTTATCAGAGGCTTATCACTTAACTAATAATTGTGAGGGAGCATGGTCTTTAGGATCTAAGTTTGAGCATCCTTATTCTAATGCGATAACTTGGACACAATGGGAACTTTATGATCAAGGTAGACATGGAAAAGTTAAAAATAAAGATCACGATAAAAGAATAGTTATGGATTTAGATGTTGAATATAAAATCTGTGATGATCTTGTCGTTGGTTTCAGATCTACTTCATCAGGGGATGTATTTTATGATCATGCCGAAGATCAATATTTATTTTTAGTTCCTGATTATCTAAATGAAAGACGAGGCACAGTTGTTTTGGATAATTTTGATCCTAAAGAATTTATCTACCAATTAAAAAAGGTTGCATAAATGAATACTGATATTCAGAAAAACAAACATTCCAATAGAGGAAAATCAACTTGGAGCAGATCAATGAGATCTGCTCCTACTTCAAAAAAATTTGCAGACAAACTCGGTACACCTGGAGCCAGGAAAATTGCGAAACAACATCTTATCCAGGAAATGAGAGAGGTATCTTAATGAGAACTAGAACTACTGATAAAAAATTTGTTGGCTTATGCTGGATCACTAGGCATATCAAAGATGATCCTTCTCAGCCAACTTATAAAACTTTTTATGCCAAGATCCCTAATGGCAACAAATCTCCCAAACTTGTAAAAGTTGGATCTGATTCTGAGGGTGTGTCTTTGGCAGTAATGCGAGAGAGAGCAAAAACTGAAATAGATAAATTAACTAATAGAGGTAATTGCAATCATACTCTCAACACTTTCTTTGATGAGATCTTTGTTAAGGATCGTGAACTCAAAAATGCTTCCACCATAAGACACTTTTTTTATATGTGGGATTTTAATATAAGAAATACCATTGGCAATAGAAAAATGATAGATCTGGAAACCATAGATATTTATCAAAAATTTATGAAGATCTCATCCAGATCTGAATCAGTTGCCAATAAATGTTTGCAACATATTAAATCTTGTTATTCCTTAGCAATGGATCTTGGCTTACTAAAATATAATCCAGCATCATCAATTAAGAAAAATGCTTCTCAAGACAGAATTAGATATTTTACTCCTGAGCAAACAATTAGATTTAAGAAAGCATTATTTTCTTTAGGAGAAGATCATAAATTTGCTACAGCTTTAATTTATGGATTGTATTTAACAGGAGCTAGATTAGGAGAGCTTAGGGATGCCAAATGGACAGATCTCAAAGGCAATCAAATAATCAGATCTGAACACAAAACCAAAAAAGCTACAGGCAAAGATAGAATAATTTATTTATCTCCTGAGGCTATGGATCTTGTTAATAGGATGCCAAGAGAAAATGAATATATATTTAATTGTAAATATGTAAAAACAGCCTGGAACAAAATTAGAAAACTTGCAGATCTTCAAGAGTTTCATCTTCACGATTTAAGGCACAACTTTTGTACTCAAGCTGTAAACAATGGCATAGATCTAATCAGGGTTGGAAAATTAGTTGGTCATAAGTCTGTAGAAACTATGGAAAAATATGCCCACATAATTGATCAAACTTCTGAACAAGATATAAAACAAATCGGCAATCTTCTAAGCTGATTTATTTTGGTAGATCCTCTCCCTGGGGATCTACCTTATAAACTTTCTCTAAATGCAACTCCAAGTAATGAATTGCCTTTCTTAGATCTTCAATTTGTTTAGATCTATTACCTTTTTTTCTGCAAATATATTTGACAACATTTGCCAGGCAAAAAGGGATCTCATTTTCTGTAATAAAATCTATTGGCTCAATTTTTAATTTGTAATGAGATCCTCCAACTTGTTTATCACTAGCTAATTCTTCATCAATAATTGAATGAGCTTGTTTCATTTTTTTTTCAATATCCATTTTTACTCCAAGATCTAATCTTTTAGATTTAATAATAAGTTTTTATTTTGATCTTTAATTTAAAGATTTAAGAAAAAACTTTTAGATCTAATTGTACTCTCTATGTTTACTTTTTATAGGGTTATCCCTCATAATAGTTTTTTGAAATAATAGATGGAACAAAATATGGAAGATCTCAAATGTGTTGATACAAAACAAGCCTCAGAAATTTTGGGGATTAGTCATAATACTTTGAACACTTGGAGATCCCAAAGCACAAAACAAAAACCTAAAGGCCCAAAGTGGGTAATGATTGAAACAGCAATTAGATATCGAGTTTCTGATTTAGATAAATATTTACAAGAAAGAACTAGGGGAGATAAGTAATTTTAATTCAATGGAGAAAAAAAGTTGCCTTCTAAACATTCAATATTGGGCCCTTCTGGACATTCTCGCTGGAGTGTATGCCCAGCATCCCCTAAAAAATCTGCTGAACATCCTGGACAAACATCAAGGGCCGCTGTGGAGGGAACTATAGTGCACAACATTTCTGAAATGATTTTAAAGGGCAAATTTAAAGATATAGATCCAAAAAAATATTGGATAGGTCAAGAGATCCAATTAGAGGGAGAAACAATAACTGTATCTCCTACAAATTATGAAAGTGCTGTTTTTTATGTAGATTATGTAAAAAGAAGAACAGAAGAACTAGAAGGAACTTTATTAATTGAAGAACAAGTTGAATTAACAGAAATCCATGAGGCAGTTTGGGGAACATCAGATGCAATTATTGTGGGCAAAGATCGTATAGCAGTAATAGATTATAAAAATGGTAGATGGAATGTTGAAGCTGAGGGAAATTCACAACTCAAGATTTATGGCTTAGGAGCCTTATCAAGATATGGTAATGATCCAGAAACTATTGTTGAACTTACAATAGTTCAGCCGAATTCCCCAGGCAATAAACCTAAAATTAAAACAGTAGAAACCACAGCAGATAATCTGGTTGATTGGGGGTTCCGAGTTCTAAAGCCACAAGCAGAGGCTTGTTTTGAAGATAATCCAATATTTGTTGCTGGAGAACATTGTAGGTTTTGTAATTACAAGCCCTATTGTGAAAAAAATAAACATTATGAAAAAAAGAGAGGTAACTATGTCAAATAATGTAAAGGATGAAAATCCTAAATTAAGTAAGAGTTGGAATGATCCATGCTTTACAGCAGTACAAGAAGATGGATCTAAAATAGAATGGTTTGAAAAGGATCTAAATCCAGAAACATTAGTTGTTATGGAAAAGCTCCTTATCAATCTTCAACAAAGGAATGATCTTGATGGTAAATACCAACAAGCTGTGATCATTGCTCAATCAATGCAACAGATCATGGATCTTCATGGGCTGTTTTACGAGAAATTGCTAAATCTAAATCCAGGAAAAAAAATCGTGGATAGTGAAAAAGTAATTTTAGAAACTAATGATAAAACTAAAGGAGAATAATTATGTCATTAAAAAATATCAAAAATAAAAGTGTGCTCAAAGCTCCAAGGCTATTAGCCTACGGGCCAGCAGGAATTGGGAAATCAAGTTTTGGAGCAACTCTTGATCGTCCTATATTTCTTCTCACAGAAGATGGCCTAGGAACATTGCAAGTGGATCATTTTCCCTTGGCAAAATCTTGGGCAGAAATAAAAGATTCTTTACTTTCTTTATTAAAAGAGGATCACGATTTTAAATCTGTGGTTTTAGATTCAGCCGATTGGCTAGAGCCATTAATTTGGGATCATGTTTGTAAAGAAAATGATTGGGCAGATATATCAAGTGCGGCCTATGGCAAAGGCTACTCTGCGGCCTTAGAAATCTGGAGAGAATATATTGGTCTTACTAATTCTCTTAGAGAGCAAAAAGGTATGACTATTTTAAATCTGGCTCATGTCTTAATAAGAAGATTTGAAGATCCTGTTACAGAATCCTATGATCGTATGGAGATTAAACTTCATAGAAAGGCCGCTGATTTGCTAATAGAAAACTCGGATGCAGTTTTTTATATGGCTTACAAAAAAGGAACTGTTCAAACTGCTGGAAAAGGTGGCACACAAACTAAAGTTCTCAATGGAGATCGTACTATCTTCTGTGAAGAACAGGCGGCCTACTTGGCAAAAAATAGGTATCAACTAAAAGCAGAAATGCCTTTCTCCTGGAAAAGTATTTCAGACATGATCAGAGCAAATGCGAAAGCGAATGCAGAAGGATCCAAAGAAGCTAATTAAATGGTTGATAATTTAATAGAGCTCTTAAAAAAACAAAGTAAGGAGCTGGATGATTTCAGAGAAAAGAATGGTGGGCTGGACATGGAAAATGAAATGCACACTAACTTTCCTCATGGAACTATGATTAGTCTTGATGAAATTCAAAAACTACAAGATGAGTGCATAGATTGGTTAGAGGATCCAAATACTTATGATCCTGGTTAAGCCAGGATCTAAGTAAGGGTTTTTTTTTAATAATAAATAAGGAGCAAAATATGGGAATACCATTTGATTTTGACGATAACGAGAAACCTGAGGCAAGTAGCTCAGGATCTAGTTCAGGCAATTTGCCTAATGGGATCTATAACTTAATTTTTAATAGAGTTGCAGATGTAAATGATAATGCTAATGAGAATGGAGAGGTTTCAGGCAAAAACGATTGGAAAGCATTGAAGATATATTTCACTTTAAAATGTACTTCTGGAACTGAAAGACCAATAGTTTTAGATGCTACTTTTCAATCTGATTATGATCCAACAATCACAGGCAAAGATGGAAAAGCTATGAGAGATTGGATGATAGAAAATGGCAAAGCATCATATAAAGCTATGATGTTTTATTCACAAGCTACAGATCTAAGAGATCCAAAAACTTCTTTGATTGGCAGAGAACTTTCTTGCTTGGTTGAAAAAGATGATGCTGGTTATCTTAAATTGATTCCAGGATCTAAAGGGCAAAATTGGGGAGAGCTCCAAGCTCAAGATAAACCAGAGGGAACTTCTGAGGCAACAACTGAGAAAGTTGAGGCAGTTAGAAAAGAGGAAACTCTTGTTACAAAAGAAGCTGAAAAAGAAAGTTCAGCTAACTTTGATGATCCAATCCCTTTTTAAGATTGGATAAAGATAAATCTCCTTCCTTGTGTGGATATTGTTTGAAGCCAGGGAAGGGATTTTTTGTTGAGATAGATAATAAATATTGGGCATCTTGCTCAATGAAACATATGGACAAAATAAAAGAGAGAATAAACAAAGGAGAAAGTTTAGGAATTGTTGCATCATCAAATCCAGAAGGAGTTGATTATGCTCTTAAACAAATTAAAGAAAATTATATTGCTTATGCAAAAAAAAATGGATCTTGGGAATTACATAAATGGGATCTACAAGATAAAAAATATTTTTTTCAAATCTTCTTAAGTCATTACCTTTCTTATGAAAGCGAAATAGCTGATAGAGGTACAAATGGATATAAATAATGTATGGGATGATTTAGGATCTAATGATCATTTAGCTTACAAAGGATCTTCCAGATCTATTTCAGATCTGATTCAGGAAATGAATAACAATGGTTTGGATGTAGTAAGCCTGGACACATCTGGAGAAGTTCAAAGAGTAAGAGTTAAAGCAACAGCAAACACTAGGCCTGATAGAAAAAGTGGGGAAGCCTCAGGCTGGTACTTTTTTTATGACAATGGCAATGGTAATTTTTTTTGTAATTATGGAAATTGGCGAACTAATGAAAGTTTTAAATATTCCTCAGTTGATACTCAATATATGTCTGTGCAAGAACAGGCTCTTATTAAAAAAGAATTAGATAAAAGGTATGTAGAGCAAAAACAAAGGAGGGAACAAAACTACAGAGAAGTTGCCAAAGACGTACAAGGCAGATTTCAAAAAACAAATGATCTTAAAGAACATGAATATCTCACATTAAAAGGTGTTAAAAATTATGGTTTCAAAGAGTTAAATAACAATTTAACAATTCCATTGCATGATACTACTTCTCCAGATTTTCCGATATGTTCTATGCAAACTATTTATAAAGATGGCACAAAAAGATTTGTATCTGGCTCCAGGGTAAAAGGATCTTTCTTTCCTTTAGGATTTTCTGTTAATGAAATTTCATCTTTAAAAAAAATAATTATTACCGAGGGTTTGGCCACATCATGTTCTGTCTTTGAAGCTACTGAGCTTCCTGTGGTTTGTTGCTTCTCGGCCAACTTTGGATTGGAATGTTTAACCAATCTTCGCAAATATACGAATGCTGAATTTGTTATAGCCTTTGATAACGATACTCATAATGTTGGGCAAGATCAGGCTAAGAAGATCCAGGCATCTATTAATAATGTTCAAATTAAGATCCCTAATAAACCTGGTTATGATTTTAATGATATTCATAAAGAGATTGGTATTGCTGAGGTAAGAAATCAATTAATGATTTCAGCATTTGATATCAAAGCAATTTCAATCAGGCAGTTTGATTCCAATCCTCCAGAAAGATCCTGGTTAGTTAAAAATTTAATTGAGTCAGGCAAGACAGGATTAATGGCAAGTGCTGGAGGTATAGGAAAAAGTTTTCTTAATTTATCCCTGGCTTTTAATTGTGCCAGGGGAGAAGGATCTTTCTTGGGCAATCCAATAGAGAAGTTTGGAAATGTTGTGCTCCTGGTTGCTGAGGATGATGTTGCTGAGATCCATAGAAGGATCCATATGCTAGATCCAAACAACACAAGAAAGGATGCTATGTATGATGTTTATATTATTAGTGTGCCAGAACTAGGACAGCCTTTAACACTTATCAAAGAAGATCTAGCTCAAGGCTTACATATAACCTCTGAGGCATACGATATCATTGATGGACTGTCAGCCATCCCAGATCTTGTTATGGTCTCTATAGATCCATTACAAGCCTTTATTGGAGCTCAGACTAATAACAACGAGACAGGCCAGCTTTATTCAATCTGGGCTCAGATGATTGCTACTAGGTTTGATACTGCTGTTATTGGAGTGCATCATTTATCTAAAGCTGGGTTAGTAGATAATCCAGACTTTATGCAATTAAGGGCCAGCATCAGGGGAGCCTCGTCATTTGTCGATTCTTCTAGGTGGTGTTTGGCCCTTAGCACAGCAGATCAAGAATCAGGCAAACAGATCTGTTTAGAAAATGGAGAGGAATATGATCGAATGAAAGTTATTAGATGTGGCATTGTTAAAGCAAATTCAGAAGCCGATATGTCAGTTAAAACATTAATAAGAAAGAATGGAGTTTTGGAATTAGTGAAAGAAAATGGAGGCATACAATGGGAAAATTAAATAATTCATTGGGTACACATATGGTCACAAAAAGAGGGTTCACTGGGTATACGGGTACCCACAATGACATATCTATTACATATAGATATAGGGAATCCCCTTTAGGGGATTTCCCTATAATAATTAATAGTATTTTTTATCAATATTTAAGATGCCATTGTGACAAGGTTTATAAAGTAAGTATGAATTTTAAACTTACAATTCAAGAAAGAATCACTACCTTAAAAGCATATCTTGAGATTTTTAGGGTAGATCTCTTTTTAACAAGAAGGAGATCAATATGAACAATGTTGTAAAAATATCTAAATTACAAAACATTCTTTTGTCAGACAAAAGTGCAGAAAGTAATTTTTACACTAAATCTTATTTGCATACTTATATCGTAAATTTATTAGTTTTGAACATGGATGATGATGTGCAAACAAACTTTGAAATGTTGTGTGAGCAGATTCCTAAAAAAATTGGCTCAAGATCTGCAATCCTAGTGGTATTGCATGAAGGATTGGAGCTTGAATTTTTATTAAAGAATAAATCTGAAACTGATAAAAGATTAAGAATTTATACTGTAGCCGAAAGTTTGACTGAGCATTTGGATAAATCTGCTGAGGTACTTATCAACAGTACAAAGAATGAAAAAGTTTTATAACAAAACTCCAGACTTTAAAAATTATTGGTGGATCACAACTTCTATTCCAGGAGAGGATAGTGCTGAGATTAATCTAACTAATGCTCTGGCTAATAAAGATTTTAATAAATTAAAAGCAAACTCTTGGAAATGGTTTAGAGATCAGATCCAGAGAAAGGATCTAACTTTATCCTCCAGGGAACAAATAGTTTTATGGGCATTGATCGAGAGGATCCGAGGTAAGAGTTTTTCAGTTTGGTGTTCCTACCTTTACCTCAGCAGAATGCTGAATAAAGATAGGAAAACGATAGCCAAGGCAATCAATACTCTGGCAGAGCTAAATGTAATTTGGCTTGTCCAGGAGGGTAGGGAGAAGG
>Ga0181400_1000377_pt1 | contig 19268 bp, 22 predicted proteins | sample 23SPOviralmetaG_FD_130129 | JGI IMG/M metagenome (GOLD analysis project Ga0181400, IMG submission 130129) | Marine viral communities from the oligotrophic San Pedro Time Series (SPOT) site, San Pedro Channel, CA, USA - 23 SPOT_SRF_2011-06-22 | ecosystem: Environmental > Aquatic > Marine > Strait...
ATCTGTAGGAGCTAAGTATTTCTCTGAGAAGACTGGCGATGACTTGAGTTTAATTGAGCTAGGGGATTTAGGTCATGCTGACAAGGTTATTGTTGGTGGAGAGTCTACTATCTTATTTAAGTCTCAGACGGAGGATAGTGAGGAGTTGTTAGATAGAGTATCTCAATTGACTACTGCTATGAATAACTCTAAGAAGAAAGCTGACAAGGATTTTATCGCATCTAGAATCGCATCATTAACTGGTGGTGTAGGTGTAATTTACTCTGGAGGTAATACAGACTTAGAGAGAAAAGAATTGTTCGATAGAATTGAGGATGCTGTTTGCGCTGTACGTTCCGCACAAGAGGAGGGTATCGTTGCAGGTGGAGGCTACGCTTTATATAAGCAAGCTATGGCATTCGCTAACGACGAGAGTGTTGCTGGCAAGATAATGTTCCAAGCTCTAAAGGCTCCATGCTTACAGATTCTAGCTAACGCTGGTCTAGACAGAATACCAAACGGAGTGGACTTCATGAACGGAGAGGTATTTGACTTAAAGAACATGGAGGTAGGAGACGCTTATCAACTAGGTTTAATTGACCCATTAAAGGTAATCCGATGCTCATTACAGAACGCCATGTCTGTTGCTGTCACACTATTATCTACTAACGCTGTCATCACAATGGCTCGTTCAATAGAGGAAGGGAGTCAGTCATAATGAGACCAATCGGTAAATATATATTAGTAAATCAAGTAGAGGAGGAAGTGAAAGCTTCCTCTGGCTTGATACTATCATCAGAGTCTGCTAGTGATTTAAGATACCGCAAGGGTATTGTTGCTGAGCAAGGTACTGACGTTAAATTTATAGATAAGGGTAAAGAGATTTACTATGACGCCAGAGCAGGTCACTCTATGTTAATAGAGGGCAAGAACTACACTATAATAAAAGAACACGACGTAGTAGTTGTGTTGTAATTAATCATCACTTTCATTTGCAAGACGCGCTACTCTATCGAGGGCGCGTCTTTTTTTGTTTATTATTTTAATGAAGTTTCTTAATACTTTATCGGAGAAGGTCATTTTAGTAGGTGCAGAGAACGCAGAGAATCTACCCTCTTCTGGTATCTCCTTGCCTTCTAACATATTATATATACTCCTAACCATTTTCTTTCCAGATATAGATATTGCGTACATCTTTCTAGAGTTTTGTACTCTGTGTTCTTTTGTTGCGATATGCGCTTCTATGAAACCTCTTCTCATTAATTTTTGAAATCTTTTCTTGTCCCAAGGTAAAATCTCTTGGAACTCATCGAAGTCTTTTTTAGAAAAGTAGCCTTCAGAATATAGAAAAAACAAAAGTTCTATCTCTGATTGGTTAAGTTTATGCTTCAATTGGTGGTATTTTACTATTGGTCGAAAGTACTTTAAGTAGTTTGTTTGTTTTTTTAAGTACGGTGTCATTGTTTTTAGTTTATTTGTATTATATTTGTACCCACAAAGATAAAGCAAAATGGCAAAAGTTTTAAACACAGGTAAAAAAGAGAGTAAAGCGAAGGTAACTCGCAAAGGGGTTCACGCAAAAACAAAGAGTTCTAGCACTAAGACATCTAAGAACTACAAAAAGAAGTACAAGGGGCAAGGTAAATAATGGAAGACGCTAAGCACTTAGAAATATTGTACTTCATTGATACGCTTCGTAATTCTAACGAGGTTATTGAAACCATATTTAGTAAAGGCAGTAAGTTTCACTTATTGTTGGACTCTATATATGATGGATGTGAGCCTTATAATACTGGAGAAAGTATTGTTACGAGTATCAATGGTAGGTTTTACGACATAACTGGAGAGGTTGAAGTATTTATAATCCCACAACTTAAGGGTTTATATAGCACTGAAGAGGGATTGATTGAAGCAACTGAAGGAATCAAGATTAATTAACATGGCAGATATTAAAAAAGAAGAACTAGGTCTTGGCGACAAGATTGAAAAAATCACAAAAGCAACTGGTATTAAGAAAGTTGTAGACACTCTCTCAAAAGCAACTGGCGTCGGTTGTGGTTGTGCAGCTAGAAAAAAGAAACTAAATGACTACTCAAAAAGAAAGCGAGAATCAAAGTAGGGAACTTACTAAGCAAGAGAAGCGAATTATAATCGACAGCTACTGTCGAGAGTTTGCTCCACGCTTTAATGTTCTGCCCAATAGTAAGAAGAATAACTTGCGAATTGAATGTGAGCTTTGGATGAACATATTTGGATTAGATATAGAGGATGATAGAATATAACTATACAGAAATAGATACAACTTACCCAGAGGAAGAGATGACTATAGTGTATACTCTTAATGGAGAAAAGACTTTAATAATCGAAACCGAAGTGTCTGACTATGTTTTATACTTAAATGTATAAGCATGGGATAGATGAGGGGAAGTGAAGAAGGGGAGAAGAAAGGGTTTTTAACTTTCTTATTTAGAATACAATCTAAACTACACAGCTAAGTACTTGACAGTCAACAGCTTAATGAAAACGATAATAAATGCCTCAAATATTTTGGGGCATTTTTCATTTAATTGACTTATCTTTGTACCACAAATGAAAAGAAATCGCAAAAGATTAACACAAGAAGAAGCTAAGGGTTTAGGCTTAGAAGTTAAACCAAATGATGAGGGGAGAAGTACATCTAGGTACATGATTACTGAAGCTCAATTAGAAACAATCTTAGATTCTAGAGAAGTTAAGGGTAAGAAAGCTACCAAGAAAAGCAAAAAATCTGACGATGGCAATAAGTTTGACCTAGCTGCTTGGACTGCTGACGGAAGAATCATGGATATTGATGAGTTTTGCGCCCATCATGGTCTAAATAGAGGGGATATTAAGACTTGGAGACTATGTACTCACACTAAAGTACCTACTTATAACATCAGTTTTAAGGAAAATGTAGAGATTGTGCAAGAGATTAACTATGATTTCATAGACCAAATCGTAGCTAAGCACGTTGCTACTGAAATTCCAGAGCCAACTCCACGAAAAGAGGTATTATCTACTGATACTTTTGACCGAGTTGTGCTAACTGACGTTCATATTGGTATGGATACTAACAAATCTGGCAATGGTTTGTATGGTGGAGTGTGGAATAAGTCTGTTTTATTGGACAGAATGTACGAAATGGCTGGCTATATCATCCAAAATAAGAAGAGTAACATGCTAGTTATCGACGATTTGGGTGATTACTTAGACGGATGGGATGCTCAGACTACTAGAAAGGGTCATGCTTTACCACAAAACATGAGTAACAAAGAAGCATTCGAGGCAGGTATTGAGTTTAAGGTAAAACTTGTAGGTGTTCTTGCAGAACATTATGGTACTATATTGGTTAACAATATATGTGAGGACAATCACTCTGGAGACTTTGGATATGTAGTGAACTCTGCTGTTAAGTCTATATTAGAGTTGCAATACCCTAACGTAGTTGTAGATAATCACGAGAAGTTTATTAATCATTACTACGTAGGAGAGCATGCTTTTGTTATATCTCATGGTAAGGATTCTAAGAACTTGAAGTTTGGTTTCAAGCCGCACTTAGACCCTAAGCAAGTTGAGAAGATAGACCAGTACTGCAAGGTTAATGGTATTTACAAGAGCAGTAGCTTCATTGAATTCTCTAAGGGAGATAGTCATCAAATGATTATGGACTACGCTACGTCAGACGACTTTGACTACTGTAACTACCCTGCATTTAGTCCTTCTTCAGAGTGGGTTCAGACTAACTTCAAGAGAGGTCGTTCTGGATTTGTATTCTCTACTATAGAGAAAGAGAGAAACATCAAGACTTCATCTACATATTGGTTTAACGCATTCGAGGGATAAGATATGACAGATAAAGCACAGAAACGAAAAGGACAGCCAGTGTATAGTGGTGTATTGAAGTACTTCCCTAATGCACTGAAGTATGTTAGCTTTACTAGCAAGGTAGGAAATGACCAGCACGACAATGGAGAAGAATTGTACTGGGATAGAAGCAAGAGTGGAGATGAGTTAGACGCTTTGACTAGACACTTGATAGACCACTCAGTAGACCCTATGGATGACGATGGTGTATTACATCTAGGTAAGGTAGCTTGGAGAGCATTGGCTGCATTAGAAAAGCACTTAGAGGATAATCAATAACATGAGAGCAATAAATAGAATAATAGTTCATTGCAGTGCTACTCCAGAGGGTAGAGATAACAACGCTAGAGATATAAAGTCTTGGCATAAAGCAAAGGGGTGGTCAGATATTGGCTACCACTTTGTGATTAAGCTAGATGGTACTATCGAGACTGGCAGACCTATCCAAAGAAGAGGCGCACATTGCAAAGGAAAAAACACAGGCAGTATTGGTATTTGCTACATAGGAGGGGTTGACTCTAATATGAAAGCGAAAGATACACGCACAGACGCACAGAGAAGCTCTCTAAGAGAACTTCTACTAAAACTTAAGGGTAAGTACCCAAAGGTTGTAATTAATGGACACAGAGACTTCGCTTCAAAAGCGTGTCCAAGCTTTGATGCTACATCTGAATACTCAGATATATAGCGAAAGGTAATCTCAAAAAAAATGGTTATCTTTGTGGCTTAAGGATAACCATGTCAAAAATAAGCTCATATCAAAACAAAGGCGTTGTAGCAGGGGCTGACCAATGGATTGGAACAGACTCTGCTAATTCGCAAACAAAGAACTTCACGCCAGAGGCGTTGTCTACGTTCTTAAATACAGAAAACAAAACTGAATCGCAAACTTTGCGATATTACTACAACGATTGGAAAGTAGCTGAGACTAGAACAAGTGGTTCTATTTCTTTCGCTACTCCTAGTAGTGGAGTGTCGGTTGCGTTTAGTTCAGTAAGTGGTTTTATTATTAGTGATTATCAAAAAGGAAGACTACAGAACATGGGTAGTTTCTATGAGGTTCCTTTAATTGGAGCAACAATCCTTATCACTAACGCCTCTGATATATCTCAGTGGGCTATCTTTACATGGGATACGGCTACTGTTAATGTTGATGACGCTGAGTTTTATGACGTTGGCTTAACTTTTATTAGTGGAGCTGGAAACCTAGTTGAAAACGAAGATTACTTAATCTCTGTTCTTCAGACAGCTGCTGCTTCTGGAGATATCACTGGAGTTGGTGTCACTGCTCCACTAAATGGAGGAGGAACTACTGGCGAGGTTACTGTAGGTATAGACCAAGCTGATGCAACTACTGATGGTTACTTGTCATCTACTGACTGGAATACGTTTAACGATAAAGGTAATGGAGACATCACTGAGGTTTTAGTTAACTCTCCACTTACTGGTGGGGCTGCATCTGGTATTGCTAGTATAAGTATACCTCAAGCTACAACTACAGATAATGGTTATCTTTCAGCTGTAGACTGGAACACATTTAACAACAAGGGAGACGGAGATATTACAGAAGTAAACGTCACTGCTCCTTTATCTGGAGGTGCTACTACTGGTGCAGCAAGTCTTACTATAGACCAAGCTGACACTACTACGGACGGATATTTAAGTTCAACTGATTGGAATACATTTAACAATAAAGGCGATGGGGATATTACAGGCGTTACAGTAACTTCACCACTGGTTGGTGGTGCGTTATCTGGAGATGCAAACATATCTTTACCAGAGGCTGACACAGCAACTGATGGATACTTAAGTGCAACTGATTGGAATACTTTCAATAACAAAGGCGATGGAGACATCACAGGTGTTACAGTAACAGCTCCACTACTTGGTGGTGCATTATCTGGAGATGCTAGTATAACTATTGCACAAGCTGACACATCTACTGACGGATACTTAAGCTCTACTGATTGGAACACGTTCAATGGCAAGGGTAGTGGAGATATTACAGACGTTGAAGCAGGAGGAGGTCTTACAGGCGGTGGAGCATCTGGAGATGTTTCTCTTTCAGTTACAGGTCTAAGTGGAGTTAATGCTCAGACCGCATCCTACACATTGGTGTTAACAGATGCAGGTAAGATAGTAAGAGTAACTAATGCGGGTGCTGTTAATGTAACAGTTCCACCCAACTCTTCAGTAGCTTTTGAAACAGGAGATTCTATAATTGTATCTCAGAGTGGTGCAGGTCAAGTTACATTTGTAGCTGGAGCTGGTGTAACAATAAATAGCTTTGATACTAAGATAAAGACAATTGGCCAGCACGCTAAGGCTGTGTTAATTAAAGTTGATACAGACACTTGGGAATTAGGAGGCGAGATAGAAGCATGATAAGTGCAATAGCAGGGATATTAAATAGCGCAGCTCCAGATGTACCATATACTGGTACACTAGCTGCTGACTATATATCGGCAAGAGGTATTACCGATACCTCTCATATAGCCGCTGTTAACACGTTGGTTACGGATTTATATGCTGCTGGATTAATTGAGCCAGATGGTTCTTCTTCCAAGATACTTGGATTGTATCTATACGGAGGTACTCAGTTTTCTGCTTCAAATCATAAGTGGAACTTCATGAATCCTGTGGATACAGACGCTGCTTATAGAGAAACTTACTTTGGAGGGTTAACTCATAGTTCAATCGGTATAACTGGTAATGGTACGGATGGGTATATAGACAATCACTTTACTCATGCAGACTTTGCATCTAAAGATGATGCACATGTTATGACATATAGTAGGCAGAATATAGCTGAGGGGGTAAATCAATTAAAGCCATTGTTTGGTAACATTGATGCTAATTTCAAGGGTACTGTTCTATATCCGTCTTATAACGGAACGACTATGTTTACCTCTGTATTTAGTGGTACTGGAGCTACTCTAGCTAACACAGATTCTTCTGGTTTATATGTGAGTTCTAGAACTGGTGCGACTACAAATGCAATATACAGAAATGGAACTTTGTTTAATCAGCAAAACGCTACGTCTGTCGCTGTCACTACAACTACATCTATACTTGGTCTTGCTCGTTCTTACAATAGTGGAGCTACTCCAGCTCTATATAGTAAGCAGAATATTTGCGCTAGGAGCTATGGTGGAGGTATGGACTCTACAGAGAGTGTAGCTTATTCAGATGCTTTAAATGCTTACTTCACAACGTTAGGAATCAATTCATATTAATATGCAGAAAGTTTACTTAGTACCCACAGAAATAGACCAAAGTTTGTACGAGAATTTAGTAGGAACAGAAGGAACTAGAATAAATCTAGTAGAAGATGCAGATGGAAATCACATCGTAAGTTTAGAATTGGGCGATAGCCCAGAGTTCGCTACAATAAGGGCGCACTTCGAGGAGCTAGGACATTCGTTTACTAAAATAGATTATAACCCAATAGACTACAGAACAGAGTATGAAAAAACCCTATAGATTTTGGACTAAGATAGATTTTAACAAGCACTTACATGCCCAAGTTAAACACTACAAGCTAGGGGAAGATGTTTTATCTATGGTCAATGATGCTCTTGATGACGATAGTTGGAATCCTTCTGAGCAGTTTGACGGATGCACCTTAGTTCAAGATTTCATACATCCTTCATTGCCATGCTTTCTGCACGACCATCACTGGATTACTGGTATGGGTGGATGGAAGAGTAATATTATATTCTATAGACTAATGCTAGCTACTGGTGTTAAGAAGTCAGAAGCCAGACGTAGGCTTATTGGCGTGACAATTGGATGGTATCTATCATACAAATGGAAACACGACAAGAAAAGAAACGTAAACCCATTGACTAAAGCAATGGTTTCCTATTTACAAAATAAACAACAATAATATGTTAGGACAAATTCTATTACTAATCTGTGCTGTTGGGTCTTCTCTCGCGACCTTCATAGCATTTTCAAAGTCGGAGCAGAGGTACTCTATTGGTAAGTACTCAAACTTGTTCTTGACAATCGCTACTGTGTGCTTGGTTCAAGGCTCTTCCTTATTCATACTTTCATACGTGGTATTTGCGTTAATACATTTGATTATATACTTCTTAGATGTGTTGGATATAAATCCATTGTATAGCCTAAACACAAGGAACTCTAATAGGGTTTGTTGGAAAGATGTAGTGGATGGCAAGGAAAAGGTATTTTGCGACGAAGGAGATGAGTTGTCTTGGGCGCAAGGAGAAGATGTTTTTATGACTGAGGTTTCCTTTAAGGCTTCTAAGTACGTTGACCTTTTTGAGACTGATTTTGATAGAACAGTAATAGTTAGTAAAGGAGAGATTGAACTTGGGTTTGGAGAAAACACAACTCCTGTCAAACTTTCTAAGGGTGGTGTGTGTCATATACCTAAGCACCAAATAACAAGTGTTAAAACTAATAAAGCAAGTAGTTTAAAATTAGTTTGCCGAAGATAAAATGACGATACATCCGCTATCCATATTGATATTTATGGGGTTAACATCCCTAGTTCCAGAGAGTGACACTTCTGCTGTAAGGGATTTTGTAATCGCTTGTATAGCTGTGTTTCTAGGTGGTGGATTGAGGATAGCTAGAAAGATAGAGATGAAGCAATTGGATAGCAAGGCTCAAGCTTTTAGGTTAATGTTCTATGCCTTGGCTGTTGGCCTTAGTGCTAACTATGCGTTATGTCATTACTATCCATCTATACCTAGACCTTTCATCGTTGGATTAGTTAGTTTGTTTAGTGAGGTTATTATATCTCAACTAGACAATGGCGCACCAGCCTTTGTTAAGGCTGTAGGAAAGGCATTTACCTCATTTGTAGTAGGTTACATAAACAAGAAAGACGACAATAGCGAAGAGGATTAGTAGATTTATTTTGCCTATATTTGCAAGAGAAAAATATGGCATCGAAATTAATCAAAAGCAAGATGAAGTGTAACTCTCCAAAGAGGACTACTTCACATAAAACCAAGTCTCACGTTGTGAAGGCTTGTTCTAATGGGACTGAGAAGATAATTAGATTCGGTCAACAAGGAGTTAGCGGAGCAGGTAAAAATCCTTCTTCTGCTAAAGATAAGGCTAGGAAGAAATCCTTCAAGGCTCGCCATGCAAGCAATATTAAGAAAGGTAAAATGTCTGCTGCTTATTGGGCTGACAAAGTTAAGTGGTAAATAATCTAAGACATGGGTAAAATAAAAACGTATAATATAGATACAAACGTCACAGGGTCTGACCTAGTTATAGGTACGGATGCTGATGATAGCAACAAGACCAAGAATTACACTATAGATAGTATTGCAGCTTATGGTGCAAGCTCTGTAGCTAAACAAGGCGAGAGTGGTTATTCTCATACTGGTGCATTTGCTGACAAGCCTACATCAAACAATTATGTTTGGCAGAGTGGTGCAGGTATAAGTTATAGTCAGGCTGATGCTGATGGTGGACTATACAAAGTATTCTCTTTAAGTAAGGCTGTTCACTTAGCTGTAGATAACCCTTATTGGTCTACTCCTACTCCTAGTGGAAAAACTGGTGTAGGTCTTTTTGAGGGAGCTAACTTGCCAGATGGCGTTAACACTCTATTTGACTACGACTTTGACTACGACACTGCTTATCCTGCATCTAGTGGAACTGGATACGAAGGAAGTACTGGTCGTATAGACTTAAGTGATTGTGTATATGGAGACCAACTTAGAGTTAGATTTGATTTTAACATCATACCTCAGATTGCAAACACTACTGTTGAGCCCGCCTTATGGTATTCTAACAGAAACGATAGTAATGATATTACTTTTACTTTCCCTCTTACTACTCAGCCAATATTTTTCGGTAGTGGTACTGTTGGTAACACATATCTAAATAGGGTTGAGATTTCAGCTTGGATAACTAGTAGTGAGGATGTTAACTCATTATCTCTGCCTGCTATAAAATCCGACAACCCAGTAATCATACAACCCTTAGGACTATTAACAACTATAATAAGATAAAAAAAAATGGCTATAAAAATCGTAAGAAACGAACAAGGTAATTGTATTAACTTCTACGGCTCTAGTAATCCAACCTATTGGAATGCTTGCTTGAGTGGAGAAGTTGACGCTACAGATAGTACCTTAGTAAACATAAAGAATGACATCAAGACTGCTGAAGCAGGAGAGACTCAGTACGAATTCTTTAGAATACCATACACTGAGTTTAGAGATGAGGATAATAATTCTTTTGACAATGCTCAAGCTGTATCTGATTACATTACTCTAAAGGGTAATGTTACTGTAGGTGTAGGTGTTACATATAAAGGTATATGGGATGCTGATACAAACTATCCAGACGTAACGACAGACACCTCTACATTTGAAGCTGGAGATTTCTACAACTTGATATCAAGTGGTACACATGACTTGGGTAGTGGAGATGTTGATTTTATAAACGGAGACGAGATTATATTTGATGGTACGGACTGGTTGAAGAAGCCATACGCAGGTGCTTTGATAGAGTACGATAGTACGTCTATACTTCTAAACAATAACGCTTCTGTTTATGCAGATGGTGCACAAGGTTTAGAGGAGCCTAATGGTGCTGAAGACGGATGGTACTTTAAGAATGACGAGGTTGGCAAGAAGATTAACTGGTATTTCGTTGGAAATGAGAATGCAGGATATCAGATGAACAAGTCTACTCTTGAAGGTGGATATGTTAGAATGAGGTTGTTAACTCCTGTTGGTGTCGACTCTCCTTTCTTCAGTCTTTACACTACTCCAAAAGGGGATGGCTTTGATGCGTTTTGGTTTAGAAGTAGATATGTATACTCTGGAGACTTCTCAGCTATTGCTGCAAATCAAGAGGTCGTGGCTTATTGGGGAGAGAATCCTAGTGTAAGCCCAGAGCTTGCTAGAGTTCAATTAACCCTAGATACTACATTTAGCTTACTATCTTCTTCTCCAGATATTAGCAATGATGAAATCTACACTATGGCTTTGAGTACTAACTCTGCTGCTGCTGTGGATTCTATTGAGTTTATAGCTAAAGAATTAGGATACAAGAATCAACAATACTTAAGAAGCTACTTGCTAGAAGCTAAGTTAGAGAATATAGTAGTGCCTACTAATGACAACGACTTAACTGGAGAGTCTCTAGACTTTAAACTAGATGACACTTCTACTTCGATAATGCTAGACAATGGTTTTGCTTATGGAGTAAATACCATAAAAGCGGTAGACACTGGAGATGGATTAATAACCATTAAATCAATTCAAGGAGAACTAGAGCATTGGACTAAGTTAGACCATACTAGTGTAACTATCCATGGAGATAGTATATCTGGAGGTCTTAGTGATGTTATAAACACACTTAATGAGTTCTTTACGGTAGGTGCATTTGAGGCTGTAGTTATTTCAGACCCTTATTCTACCATGATAGCTGACACAGGTGGTGTTCAAACTACCGAAGCTGGAGGCGCCCAAGGAACTGCTATTCAGACTGCCGAGGATGAGTATGGAGCTACTACGTCTGGATACAATGCAGGTGGTTACAAAACACCAGAGACTATTAATCAAGCAGGAGAATACTTTACATTTGATATTAGAAACGAAGGTATAATAGGATTTGGTTTAATTCCTAGTCAAGCTGATTATGATAATGGAAACTTTAATGGTAATTCAAGTTACGCAGACCCTTCTACATTCTGTAACGCAGCTAATAGTGGTCATTATGGATATCAGTTTTCACATTGGTTTCATCCTAGCCCTAACGGAGCTTGGACTAACTACGGAGCTAATACAGCTTATTCTCAAAGAGAGGGCTGGAGTAACCCTACATACAGATTCTCTACCAGTGATGAGGGAGCTGAATGGCTAGCAGGTAATTTAGTTAAGATTAAAGTAGGTATAGATGAGAATAATTTTATTGTTATATCTTACCTTGACGAGTCAACTCTATTATTTATACCTATTGCGAGAACAACGTACCCTGTTCCAGATGGAAACGAATACCATTTAGGGGTTAAATTTGGAGACACTACAGTAAGAATGGTTGGTATACCTAAGATACATGAGCTAGCTGTCAATACTACTCCTACTATTCTTGGTTCTGAAGCAATAACTTCTTTCGGAGACACTTCTGGTACTTTGGCTGGAGGCGACCTACTAGTAAATACAGCAAGTGGTTTCAATGATGGCTTCTTGACGGCTCAGAGTATAGATACAGCGGGCGAATACTTTGAGATATCTGATTTCAACTCTAGTAAAAACCATTATTTTGGATTGTTTAGGACTTCAGACTTCGTTGAAGCAGATGTTATAACAGACTTTGGAGATGCTACAGACAACAATGCTTCAGACTATTTCTACTTTTCTTCTAGGGTTTCTAGTAACAATACTATAAATGGAACGTACAAGGATAGTAATGGTTCAAGTAGTGGATACTCTACTGTTGATGGTTCAGCTTATGGCTCAACTCCAACTCACGTTAGGGTAGGTTTTGATTTAGATGGTAGAGCTACAGTTTGGGCTTCATCTGATGGTTCTAGTTTTGATGTAGTAAGAAGGTTTGTTAATGCTTCTGCTACTGGCGACTACAAGCTTCTATACAAAGCTGATTCTGATGGTGCTTCTGTTGGTAGTGTTCAACAGGGTGTGTTGGATGCTTCTCCTACTATGAACTTTAGGTATATCGAAAGTCCAGATGGATTTTATAACTATCCTTTGTTTGCTACTGAAGAGGAGTCTAATTACTATGACTTGCAAGAGGGAGGTACAGGAGTTTCGCATACACACGTATACGCAGATGACCCAACTAATACAACTTGGTATATGCCAGACACAAATAGCACAATGAACACATCTGCTATGCCGACTAGTGCGCAGACGTTTGAAGGTAATACTATAAACTGGACTGAGATTACATCTCTTGTCAATGCTGATTTAGTACCTGTTGCCTTTAGTGATAGTGCTATGACCTTAAATGAACTTACCTCAGTTAACATTCAACTACATCCTACCGATGCATCCTACATTACTAGTATAGTTGATGCTGATGGGAGTGGATTAACCATAGATGTCAATGGTATACACTTAAATGGTACAGCTCCAGAAGTGGCAGGAGACAATGTGTCTAATCCAAGTGATACTTATGATATTGGTGTTGTGAGAACAAATTCTTATGGTAGCTCTACTGGAACACTTACGTTGACTATATCTAACTTAACTGCTCCTATAGTCACTCCTATAACTGGAGTAACTGATGAAGGTGGAACTGCATTGATTGATTCTGACACTATGGATGATGGCTCTGCAGTATCTATAGACAATGTAGTTAATGTAGGAAACAGATTTACATTTGATAAAGAATGGTTAGATAATTATGTATTACCTAAAATTGCTAGTGGTACTGGTGCTAAAGCTGTATATATAGGGTTTCCTAAATCAAACGCTAATTGGTCATCAGTTAGTATGGGAGATTACTTATTAGGTTATCAATTTTATAGTGATGACACTACAAGAGCTTCAAATAACTGGAAACTAAGAGTATTAGTTGATGGAGTAATACATTATAATGTAGGCATCGGTGGACAGACAAGTGGATTATATGATTATGCATTAATTAATGATGGTGCTGATATAAGTATAGGTTCATTAGTTGCTAGTCAAGGATTAAATATTAGTACTTATGTTTATAACTTCTCTGGAGTTGATTCTAACTGGAAATATACAGGTGGATTAACAGGAGTTACTTCTAGTAATAGAGATATAGTTATTTCTACTAGTGGTACTGATATGGACATAGACTTGCAATACTTTAACGAGTATATTGAGCCTACTCCAGTACCAAATGGTTTGACCGATTGGAATAAGGCTTTAGACTTTAGTGGTTCTAATGAACACTTAAAGCAAGTTGCTAGTAATAATATTTATAATAACCCATTAAGAATGTCTAGCTTAGCAGTAACTGTAGCAGCTAATAGTGATAACACTAAGACGAGTTCTAGTAGTTCTGCAAGACCTTGGGCAACTGCTATTGTATTTCAAACACCTAACAACACTAGTAACCAACATATATGGAATAGTGGAGAAGGTGCAGGTAATGGAGATGATAATATGTATTTGCGTATTACAGGTTCAAACGGAGCATGTTACTTCGGTTGGGGTAGAGAAGGTGTAGGATACAATGAATATCTCGTTGGTAATTTTGGTGGTTCATATAATCAATCATCAGGCACATGGTGGGGTGTTTACATAGCTCACACAGGTGCTAGATTCAACTCTGGTGATGCAACTGCTGCTAACCTAATTAACGCTTTTGATATTAGAATAATGTTATCTAACGATAACCCTGCATTTGGCAACTTGTATAATATAGGTAACGATGTTACTCGTTGGACATCTACAGGTGTTAGAATGGATAGAACTATAACGGGAGACTTTACTATAGGTGGTAGAGGTGGTAACAGGAATTTTCACGGTAAAGTAGCTAGTATGGTTATAACTACTCTAAAGACTAATGACACTATGCCTAGTGATGCTGAGATTGAGTTAATGATAACAGACCCTAAGAAGTGGGAAGATGATTATAGAAATGGTAATACAGTAAGGTCTCCTCATAGCACTAGTGTTGTGACTTACAGTCCTACTAGCATAACTGCTGGTTATGGTACAACTCAAATTTGGTTAATGGGAGATGGTTCTCTAGATGCTTATGCTCAAGGTATAAGAAACGAAGTTAATCCATCAGAACAAAACTATGGTAAGATGCAATTGATTAGTATGGTATCTAATGATATAGAGACAGTAAGTATTAACGGATTAACATAGTATGGGTAACAATAATCATAGTCCAATAAGAAAGATATCCGTAGGGGCTGACTATAAGAGTGCAATGCACTATATAGTTGGCCAAACGGTCATGGGTGGTAGAGCTACCATACACGCTATAATGCAAGGCAAGGATGCTGACTACATAGAAGTGTGGGTAGAGAACGAAGCACAAGAGGTTTATAGATGGAAGAGATTCAATCAATCTATGCCTCTTTCTATAGAAGATAACATAGACTTCTAGCGTTTACTAAAGATTGCTTATCTTTGTGCAAACAAAAATTAAATTTAATGCAATCTCCACTTTACTTTATAGCGAAGCCCGCTAAAGGCAAGCGTTACGACAACACTAAAGAGATAGACGGACAAGAACTAATTGTTAGTGCGTCAGATGAAGACCATAGATATGCAAATAGGTATGCTATAGTTGAGCAAGTTCCGTTAGGATATACTGGAAAGATTAAAATAGGCGATACCTTATTGGTGCATCACAATGTGTTTAAGTACTATAACGACATACAAGGTAAGCAGAGAAGTGGCAAGAGTTTCTTTAAGGATGACTTATTCTTTATAGACTCAGAACAATTCTTCATGTACTTTGATGGGGAGAGATGGCGTTCTTACGATAGGTATTGCTTTGTTAAACCAATCGCTGCTTTTGACTCTGACTTATTTAAGGCTACAAACGAAGAGCCATTGATGGGAGAGATGAAATATCCTAATGATTACCTAGAAGAGAATGGTATAAAAGCTGGAGACATTGTGTCATTCACACCTAATAGTGAATATGAATTTCATGTTGACGGAGAGAAGTTATACAGAGTTTTTGACCACCAGATTACGTTTACTTTATGACAAAGAAAAGTTCAACAGAAATAAAACAACAGATAATAAAAGCAGGAAGAGAGGCTGTAGAGCAGCTTATCATTGTAGCTAACGAAAAGATTATAACAAATACTGAGGACGATTTGTCAGCAGATAAGTTAAAGAATGCAGCAGCTACAAAGAAGCTAGCTATATTCGATGCATTTGAAATATTAAATAGAGTTGACGCAGAGGAGAACAGTATCGCTGAGGCAGCTAAGGTTAAAAAAGGAGGAGACACTAGTGGAGACTTTGCAGAAAGATTCGCATCAAATAAAAAGTAACCTAATAAAAACCCTAGATGGATATATTGCTAAGGATGTAATTACTAGGAGAAATAAAAAGGCAGCTTGGAAGTATGGCTACGACAAGGATTATGACGTAGTTGTAATATCTAAGGATGGCACTATAGGCGACATACTTGAGATACAAGGTTTGGTTTTAGCTTTACCTATGTATAAGGGAGATGCTCTTAGTCGTTCTGATAAAAAGAAAGAACAGTACTGGGAGAGAACAGAGGAGCCGCAATCTCTTAGTAAGATTAAGTCTACTCATCAATGGAAAGAGAAGCCTAGAGATTTCAAAGAAGGATGGGTTTCTTATATAGAATCTCAATTCGAGTATAGAGAGAAGGGTGTGTTCTTTATGAATAATGGTAAGCCTCATTACATCACAGGGTCTCATTGGTTTTACTTGCAGTGCAGTTCTATTGACGTAGGGTACGCTGACTATAGGGAAGCTAACAGAGTTTTGTTTCTTCATTGGGAAGCTTGTGTAGCTGACAATAGATGCTTTGGTCAAGACTACTTAAAGATTCGACGTTCTGGTTTCTCATTCATGAGTTCTTCAGAGTGCGTTAATACTGGAACTTCTGCTAAGGATTCTAGGATAGGTATACTGTCTAAGAGTGGAGCAGATGCTAAGAAGATGTTTACTCAGAAGGTTGTCCCTATATCACAGAAACTTCCTTTCTACTTTAAACCTATCCAAGATGGTATGGATAAGCCTAAGACTGAATTGTCTTTTAGTATACCTGCATCTAAGATTACGAAAAAGAATATGAATGACTCTGACGATAGCGATATGGTCGGACTGGACACGACTATAGATTGGAAGAACACTGAGGATAACTCTTATGATGGAGAGAAGCTTTTGCTTTTGGTTCATGATGAGAGTGGTAAGTGGGTTAAGCCAAACAATATTCTAAACAACTGGCGAGTTACTAAGACTTGTCTAAGAGTTGGTCGAAAGATTATAGGTAAGTGTATGATGGGTTCTACATCCAATGCTTTAAGCAAAGGTGGAGAGAACTTCAAGAAGCTTTACTACTACTCAGATGTATCTAAAAGAAACGCTAACGGACAGACTGCTAGTGGTTTATATAACCTATTCATTCCAATGGAATGGAACATGGAGGGGTTCATAGATAGATATGGTATGCCCGTATTTCGCAAACCAGAGAAACCAGTAATGGGTGTTGATGGTGAGTACATAGATGATGGTGCTATAGATTACTGGGAAGCTGAAGTTGACTCACTTAAAGGAGACTCTGATGGTCTTAATGAATTCTACAGACAATTCCCTAGAACGGAGTCACATGCTTTTAGAGATGAGAGCAAGCAGTCTCTATTTAACTTAACAAAGATATACCAACAGATAGACCATAACGATGGTGCTATAGATGGACATCATACTACTAGAGGTTCTTTCAGTTGGGAGAATGGAATAAAGGATACTAAGGTTCAGTGGAACCCTAATCCCAATGGTAGGTTCATTGTAAGTTGGACGCCAAAGAAATCCTTGCAGAACAATATGCAAACTAGGAATGGTGTAAAGTATCCTCTTAATGAGAACATTGGTGTATTTGGGTGTGATAGTTATGACATATCTGGTACTGTTGGTGGCGGTGGTTCTAATGGAGCATTGCATGGACTTACGGTGTTTAACATGGAGGAGGCTCCTAGTAATGAATTCTTTTTAGAATACATAGCTAGACCTAGAACTGCTGAGATATTCTTTGAGGATGTATTGATGGCTTGCGTGTTTTATGGTATGCCTATCCTTGTGGAGAATAACAAGCCTAGGTTGCTCTATCATTTTAAGAATAGAGGATATAGAGGCTTCTCTATAAACAGACCAGACAAGGCGTATAACAAGCTCTCTAGGACAGAGAAAGAACTAGGTGGTATACCTAACTCAAGTGAAGATGTAAAGCAAGCTCATTCGGCTGCAATTGAATCTTACATAGAAGAGTATATTGGAGTGGATGAAGAAGGTAGATTCAGAGACAATGGCGAGATGGGTTCGATGCCTTTTAACAGAACTCTTAACGATTGGGCTAAATTTGAAATAGACAATAGAACTAAGTATGATGCCAGTATTAGCTCGGGTTTAGCTATCATGGCGAGTAGAAAACATCTATACAAACCCGTTAAAAAAGAGTCAAAAATTTTCGTTAACTTTGCAAGGTATAACAATAAAGGTTCTACAAGCGAGATTATAAGATGAAGAAGTACAAGGTAAACTTACCCAACAAGTCGTTCCCTAGTGATGGTGCGTCAGATGTTAATAAGAAGTCAGAAGAATATGGTATCGCTGTAGGCCAAGCTATTCAACACGAATGGTTTAAAGGTAATGGCAGCTGTCGTTTCTATGACCAGTGGGATGAATTCAATACTCGTAGACTATACGCTAGAGGGCAGCAGTCTATATCTAAATACAAAAACGAATTAGCTATTGATGGCGATTTGTCATACTTAAACTTAGACTGGTCTATTGTTCCAGTTATACCTAAGTTCGTAGACATCGTTGTTAATGGTCAGAATGACAGAAACTTTAAGGTTTCAGCATACTCTCAAGATGCAATGTCTCAAGATAAGAGAACTAAGTATCAAGAGAACATAGAGGCTGAGATGGAATCTAAGGCAATCTTAGAACAGATACAAGAGAAGACAGGTGTTAATCCTTTTACTCAAGACCCATCTAGTCTACCTACAACTCAAGAAGAGTTGAGCTTACATATGCAGCTTGAATACAAGCCAGCTATTGAGATAGCACAAGAGACAGCTATCAACACAGTAATGGATGAGAACCATTACGATGATTTAAGAAAAAGATTTTCAAGAGACAATACTATCCTAGGAGTATCTATGGGTAAGCATGAGTTCTTAAAGGGAGAAGGCGTAAAGCTTTCTTACGTAGACCCTGCTAACGTGGTATATAGTTACACAGAAGACCCGCACTTCAAGGATTGTTTCTATTGGGGAGAAGTTAAAACAGTTGCAATGACTGAGCTTCCTAAGATAGACCCTAGTTTAAGTAACGACGATTTAAACATGATAGCAGAGACTAGTGACGACTGGTCATCTAGATACAATATGTCTAGCAGACATGGAGATGATAGTTTCTACAAGGACTCAGCTACATTGTTATACTTCAACTACAAGACAACTCAAAAGAGTGTATACAAGAAAAAGAAATCTGAAGGCGGTGCATCTAGAGTTATAGAGAAAGATGACCAGTTCAATCCACCAGTTGAAATGATGGAAGAGAACAACTTCGAGAAGATAGAAAAGACTATTGACGTTTGGTATGAAGGTATCATGGTTATGGGTACAGATATCCTAATCAAATGGGAGATGATGGAGAACATGGTAAGACCACAATCTTCTTCTCAACACGCAATGCCTAGTTATATCGCAGTGGCTCCTTCTATGTATAAAG
>Ga0181400_1000379_pt1 | contig 19210 bp, 23 predicted proteins | sample 23SPOviralmetaG_FD_130129 | JGI IMG/M metagenome (GOLD analysis project Ga0181400, IMG submission 130129) | Marine viral communities from the oligotrophic San Pedro Time Series (SPOT) site, San Pedro Channel, CA, USA - 23 SPOT_SRF_2011-06-22 | ecosystem: Environmental > Aquatic > Marine > Strait...
ACGCTTTTCAAATATCTAATTTAAGGGCGCAAAACCTTAATACAAGCGGCAGGCCAGTAAGCTTTGCTATTCTCGATGGTAGTATTGAGGTGTTTCCAACGCCTGATGCGTCTTATACTTTGGAGATGCTTTATTATGAAACTATTACTCCATTAAATGCACAAACTGCAACAAACTGGGTTTTAACTAATTACCCAGATGCTTATCTTTATGGTTCTTTAGTTCACTCTGCGCCATATTTGCAAGAAGATACTCGTGCAAACACATGGGCGGCATTGTATCAAAAGGCAATCAATGATATAAATGCGGAAAGTGAACGATCAAAAACTAGCGGCTCTGGTCGCAGAATGAAGATAAGGAGTTATTAAATGGCAAGTATAGCAGACAGGGTGCTTGATAACGGATTGACGGTACTCGATACAGAAGCCTCAAGGGTAGACATTACGTCACAAGAGGCAACAAGCTACGCAGAAGCAACAAGTACGTATACGTTAGGAAATGCAACCTCTATTAGTATTTCTGCTCCTGCGGATCGAACTGGAGGAGGTCGTAAAGTGACACTTTCAGCAATATCAGGGGCAAGCGTTACTGGCACTGGGAACGCACAATTTTACGCAATAACAGATGTAAGCAACACAAGATTATTGGCAACTGGTTCGTTAACAACGCCACAATCTGTGGCTACCGGGAATACATTTAGCTTACAATCCCTCGATATAGGAATACCAGATCCTTCATAAAAAACAATAACTTAAGGGCCAGTATTAATGCCAGCAAACGGTAACAGGATAAAAGTAAGCACTGCTAGCACGGGAACCGGGTCCATAACTTTAGGGGCCGCTGAAAATGGATTTCAAACTTTTAATGCTGGTGGCATAGCTGATGGTGAAACTGTGCGTTTTACTATTGAAGATGGCTACGCTTGGGAAATATCTGAGGGGGTATACACCCATAGCTCGACCTCACTTTCAAGAACTCTAACAGAAAGCTCCACGGGTTCTTTGCTTAATCTAAGTGGTAACGCGGTTGTTTTTGTAACGTTTACATCCAGCGATATTGTATCTCCCGGTAAAACTTTAGCTTACTCACTTATTTTTGGTTTTGGATAGGAAATAGCATGGCAAACCCTAACATAGTAAATATAAACACTATCAATGGAAAAACGCATGGACAAACGCTAACAACTTCAGCGGCTAACATTGTTACAAACGCTAGTGGTAGCAACAAGATATTTAAAATTAATAGTATAGTTTGCGCTAATATTGACGGTGTAAATGATGCTGATGCTTCAGTTTCAGTATTTAAAAACCAATCAAGTGAGTTTTTTTTAGTAAAAACGGTTGCCGTGCCAAAAGATGCAACGCTAGTTGTTTTATCAAGGGACACGGGTATTTATCTTGAGGAAAATGACAGTATTAGGGCATTAGCTTCCGCTGCTAGTGATATAGATATTGTCATTGCTTATGAGGAAATATCATAGGTGACCAATGCCCTCAAACATAACTAAATTTGGCAGTTTAAAAGGCTCTGATGACCACAAAGAGACCAACAAGGGTCGCTTTGGTTTAGTAACCACGGAATTGCACAGTGTTCCCCCAGCACCCATAGGTGAGCATTTATATTATATACCGGGAAGTTATACTTGGGTTGCTCCAGCCGGGGCTACAACCGTTTCCGTAGTTTGCGTTGGCGGTGGCGGTGGTGGATTACAACATGATTTTTTTGGCTTAATGTTTAGCACGGTCAGCGGTGGTGGTGCGACATTAGCCTATAAAAATAATTTTTCTGTTGTTCCCGGGCAAGGCTATGATTTGTTTGTTGGCGCGGGTGGTGCGGGGAGTGTAGTTCCATCAGGGAATTTCCCCTCTTCTAGTGGCAATGCTGGTCAAGATAGTTGGTTTAACAACACAAGCACTTGCAAGGCTGGCGCTGGTGACGCTCCATATACTATTTTTGCTGCTGTGGCTCAAAGTCAGTCAGATGCCCCCGTAGGAGATGGCGGCGGTAGAGGCGGCTATTCTAACGGGTTTAATGTAGGTCATCCTTTTGATAATGGAGTAACAGGTGGTGGCGGCGCTGGCGGCTATGCTGGTGATGGTTCTGGATATACAAATACTGGCCCGCCCGGAACTTATGATGGACACCCTAGCGCTAGCTCTGGGGCTGGTGCCGCTGGTGCAGCCGGGGCTTTTATAGGAAATCCGGTTGCAAACGGCGGTCCGGGCGGTGGTGTTGGAGTTTACGGACTTGGCACATCTGGCACAAGTCACGGTGAGAGCGGTTCATATGGTATGAACGCGGGCGTAGCAACCCCTCCCGGTTCGCACGTAAATAAAGCTATTTACAACCCAGCATCCGTAAGTGGTTGGAATAATACAGCGCCCCCGGCGGGAGGAAGTGGCGCAGCCCCCCACAATAATGCTGATGCGGTTAAACCGGGCCTATATGGTGGCGGCGCTGGAAACACTGGTTTAGCGAGTCAGATACAGGTTGGTCCCAGTACATATAGGATTTATGGCCCCGTTGGTGACGGTGGTAATGGTGCGGTTAGAATAATTTGGGGGCCGGGTAGAGCTTTTCCTAGTTCCTTATGTGATGAAGCGTCAAGCTTTGGAAATGTTTCGGAGAATTAATGAAACGTAATTTTGGATATAGAGGGCATAACCCAGAAATAGGTGACCCAGCTAATGTTGTTAAAGGCATTATTGAAATAGAGGAAGCTTCTATTTGGCGGCGTTCTGATGGCTACCCGGCAGCGTTAGGTGTTAAAGAGGCATTTTTAACTATGGGGTCTCTTGCTAATTTTTCCCCAAGGCACAACCCAATAGCAAATGGCGCAATTACATTCATTCAAAATGAAGAATATTATCTGCATATTGTTGAAAATTTTTCATCAAGTTCAGGAACAACAACCCGTTACTGGTCAATAGATAGCACTGCCCATGATTTAATGTTTCAAGATTTAACAGGCACTATAACCGTTACTAATTCAACTGGTTCAGGCTCCGCTGTTTTTAGAACTAGATTTATAGAGTGGTTTACTACAGCGCCAACTTTTTATTTAAGAATTAGGTCAGGAAGTACAAGCGGCCCAATACTACAGACTTTTACTATGCAACCTTTATTGCCTTATATATCCACTCAATTTTATGATAATTCAAACAGTATAGACGCAAACTTAGGTGGTTTAACAGAAGGTCAGAAAGATAATTCTTATAATGATTGGCGTTTAATAATTGGCAACGTTGGTTATAATGCTAGCGCGGGTTTCAGTGGTCTTGTAAAAACTAAAATAGCGTCAACAACATTAAATACTGCAAGCGCTGATGATATAGAATTTACTCCAGCGGCCCCTTATGATGTAACTGCAAATTCTTATAGTGCAGTAGCACAAATGGGTAGCGGTGAAACAACTCAAAATATTGTTGATTATAATGGTTTTAACGTAAGAAGTGATGCAACAACAGAAGGGACCGAAACCTTTACAGTAGGTTTAGAGGCTTATAAGGACCCTGTTGTGGGTGGCACGACAACTATTGGAAATATTGTATTATCTATCTTGGATACAAGTGTGCCATTTACGTTTACGTTTGATTATGCGCCAGCGGCTCGCAGTAGTTATGATAGCAATAATCCATCACTAGGCCCGAGGTCGTATTATCCAACGGGTGGCTCATATAGCAATATAGGGAATTTATTTTATAATCTGGGCGGTTTGAATGAGGATAAAACAACAAGGTTTCTTCCAAAAACAACTACAACTGGCGTTGGTGGTCGTTATTATTATGAAGTTGTGCAAGCTACTGGCACGGTAACTGATCAATATGGGCAAGTTTTAGGAACGATAGGCGGCACAAATGCAGATTGGACGCCTAATAGCGGTCATTTTTCAATAGATGATACTGGTGCGTTTGATGTTGCTGGGGGCAACATTGATATTACCGCTGTTCTAGATACTCAAGGGGCGGTTGCTGAAGAATATGAGGGTTTTAAGGTAAATGTATATCCAGAGGATAAAAACCCAGCAACGCTATTAGGAACATCTTCTCAAGTTATAATTGTAAATGTTACAGCTAATAATTTTTATTCAAAAATGAAACATTTTGCGTCAGGTTCATATTTAAGCACATCTAGCACAAATGGGGGTAATTTAACAAACGGGTATGATATAAAAGATTTTGTAATTCCCTCTGATATAAATGGTTTAACAGGTAGAATTTACATTGGTGGAAAATGCAATGGCAGCACTGTTAATGCTCATGATTACGCTATAGCTGGTATACAAATTATCAATTCTAGTGGGACTGTTACGAAAGCTATGGCTATAAGAGGCCTCAACAACGAACAAACTTGGGTTACACCAACAAATCCCCTAACTTATCTTACATCCGCTGGTTATTTTCAAACAACTAGTTTTTTTGACAACCCAATTGGTAATGCAAAATTTGAAGATTTATCAACTGTTGTTGGAATGACTTATTACAATCTTAATTCTGCTAGTATTTACAATATGTCCTCTGGAAACAATTTTGTTAACGGTAGATGGAATGTAACAGGTTTTAATAATTTTGGCACACCAACAACATATACTGGCATGGCTGGGGGTGTTAACCCGGGAACTCATAGTAATACGGGTTCTTTTGTGGCTCTTAATGCGGAAAACAGTAGCACGATAGAAGTTCAACCCACTACCCAAGCTAGTTATTCAACAGGCCACATTTACATGGAAAGTGATGGAATGAGTGGGACCCAACCGGGTGCTGTTTTAAGAAGCCCCACACATACTTTTTCAACTGGTGAAACCATTAGGGTTTGTTTTCAAATAGCAACGAACTCCGGAAGTTTTAGTGCATATAATGCTTTATTTTTAGGAGTAGCTTAAATGACTTTGTATTCTTATAACTTAAATACGCCTGAGACTTTGCCCGATAGAATTGTATTAAGTAGCGGTTATACAAGGACTGACCCAGAAACATTTACTGATGCTGAAATACTTGACGCTGGGTATGTAGCGGCTCCCGATAAACCTGATTGCAATATAAAAACTCACAAAGTTCTGTGGGTAAATACTGAATGGATCACATACGAATTAAATGATGAAGAAAAAGCAGAAATAAAAGAGCATGAATGGCGCAGAGCAAACCCAGAAATTTCCCAACAACAATGGGCCGCTCTAAAAACGTATAGGGATACAAGAATTGATATGGATGCAAGCAAAGAGCCAATGTATTTATTAACAGACGTAAACGCTTGGATCGATAAACTAGACCGGGATTATATTTATTCCACATACAATGAAACATTAGGTCAGTTTACAATAGAAGGTTTTGACTGGACAAAAATTAACCCAGATTGGACTGCGTAGATGCTTGGTTTTCACCCATTAGCTTCTCAGCCATTAGGCTTTGTGGGAATAAGAAACCTTGCTTTATCTGCTAATGATGTTGCAACTCAAAACCCGGTTTTAGATGCTGGTGTTTTAACAGAAAATCTTATTTTATCAGGGTCCAATATTGAAGCTCAAAACCCAGTTATTGATAGTGCCTTTTTAACTAATAACTTTGTTTTTGCGCCAATTACCTTAGAAACTCAAAATCCCGTCTTAAATACAACCGCAATTACACAAATTCACAATTTTGCAACCAATGACATAACAACAGCAAATCCAGTAGTTAGTAACGTCTTACTTATTGAGGGTGAGAATTTTGCAGCTTCCCCACTTATCACCGGGGTTCCTGTTGTTGATACTACAACAATTATTCAAAATCATATTTTTTCTATTAGTAATTTAGAGAGTGGTAGCCCCGACCTAGCACTAGGTCAATTAACTCAAATTCATAATTTATCTGGTCAGTATACCGGCCAAGCTGCGTCCGTTCCAAATGCCACTATGTTTGAAAATGAAAACTTTACAGCTCCAAATATTCTTACTGGAACAGTACAAGTTGAAAGCACAATAATAACGCAAGAGTATTTTTTTACTGGTCAAATAATCTTTAACGCACCAGATATTCAGTCATTAAGCCTGACACAATCATATATCTTTTCAACAGATAATATAGTTACAGGTGTTCCAGATATTGGGTTAGCAGCTTTTCCTTTTACAGAAATAAACGTGCCGCCTAAAAATTACACAGAAATTAATGTACCATCTGAAACTTATACTGAGATTAATATACCATCTGAAATATGGACGGATGCGGCCTAACATGATATGTTTGCATAAATAGGAGATTATTATGACCTTAACTTTAACAAAGCCAACGATTGGCGGAAGTCAGGACACATGGGGGCAGTTAATCAATAATGCACTTGATGATATTGTAGGGTACACTATGCCCTCTGGTGGAATTATTATGTGGTCGGGCGCGGTTTCGGCTGTTCCTACAGGCTGGGCATTATGTAACGGTTCAAACGGCACACCTAACTTAACAGGTAAGTTTATCGTTATGGCTGACGCTGATAGCGGTGGAACCTATGATGTAAATAATACTGGCGGTGCAAATGACGTGACACTAGCGACTAGCGAATTGCCTGCCCACTCTCACACTGGCTCTACAGCAAGCGCAGGAAGTCACAGTCACACTGGATCAGCTACTTCAGCAGGGGGACACACCCACACTACTAATATATCATTTTCACCAGATGTGGATTATTTTGGAAATAACGTATCTATTCTTAATAATGGTCAAAATGGTGCAGGATCAGTAGCTGGTCAAAGCACAAACTTTACTTCAAGCACTTCAGGCGCACATTCTCACACACTGAGCATTAACAGTGTTGCCGCACACACTCACACTGTAACAGTTTCTAACACTGGCGGCGGTGGCGCACACGAAAACAGACCACCTTATTATGCATTAGCTTACATTATGAAAACTTAAACATGGCATTAGTACCTTTAGATTTAAAAGCAGGATTTTATAGAAACGGAACTGACCTTGACGCGGCAAATCGTTGGCGTGATGGTAGCTTGGTCCGTTGGCGTGATGGCTCATTAAGGCCAGTTGGCGGTTGGCAAGAATTTAAAACTGGCTTTTCTACAAATCCTGTAAGGGGCGCTCATGCTTGGGAAAGTCTTGGCGGCACATCTTACTTTGCTGGTGGCAGTTATAATGAATTAAAAGCTTCAACTGGTGGAGGAGTTGTTTTCGATATTACTCCGACAGTTATGGCTGCTGGTCGTGAAAACGCTGCACAAAATGTGGGATTTAGCGGTGGGTTTTACGGCACTGGCTATTATGGAACGCAAAGGCCGTCAACAGGCACTTATTCAGAAGCCTCAACTTGGTCATTGGACAATTTTGGTCAGTATTTGCTTGGGGTTCACTTTGATACAGGAACTTTAGTAGAGTGGCAACTTGGATCATCAACAGTAGCCGCGCCAGTAGCTAATGCGCCAACTAATAATCTTGGATTAGTTGTAACAGAAGAAAGATTTGTTTTTCTTTTAGGGGCTGGTGGAAACCCAAGAAAAGTCGCTTTTTCAGATAAAGAAACTAATACTGTATGGACGCCAGCGGCAACAAATGAGGCTGGGGATATAGAGTTAGCCACAAATGGGCAGATAATGCAGGGTCTTAAAACCAAAGGCCAAACATTAATAATCACGGATACAGACGCTCACGTTATGCGGTATTTAGGGCCACCTTATGTATATTCTGCATCTAGGGTTGGAACATCTTGCGGAGCAGTTTCGCGTATGTCGGCAGTGGATACTGATATGGGCGCTTTCTGGATGGGCCAAAAGGGCTTTTTTGGTTTTGATGGTAACTCTGTTAAAGAGATACCTTGCGAAGTTCATGACTATGTTTTTGACAATATAAATGTTAACCAACAATCTAAAATTTGGGCATTTAGCAATACAGAATTTAGTGAAATTTGGTGGTTTTATCCATCGGAAGATAGTTTAGAAATAGATAGATACGTTGCATTTGATTTATTAGAGGGTCATTGGCTTATTGGTAATTTGTCAAGAACTAGCGGAGTTTCTAGGGGTGTATTTAGAAATCCACTTTTAAGTGGTGAAAGAGTAGGAACAATTACTTATAATGTAACTGTAGCCAATGATGGCGGTAACAAATATTTCATTTCATCTTACTCTGGTTCTGCGCCAACCTTATCATTGAAAAAAGGTAATACTTATATTTTTGATCAGAGTGCAGCAAGCAACGCAACCCATCCACTAAAATTTTCCACAACTGCCAATGGTACTCATGGTGGTGGAACTGCCTATACAACTGGTGTCACAGTTGTTGGAACCGCAGGACAAGCAGGAAGCTATGTTCAGATAGTTGTCTCAGATAGCACACCTTCTACGTTGTATTATTACTGCGTTAATCATAGCAATATGGGTGGAACAATTAATATTATAGAACCTGTTACAATTTTTAACCACGAAAGCGGTTTAAATTATGATAATGGTTCTGTTTTTTGTGAAACTGGTCCAATATCTATTGGCGCAGGCGATCAAATATCAAAAGTAACAGAAGTGATACCTGATGAAGTTACACAAGGTGATGTTGATTTAAAATTTAAAACCAGATTTTATCCAAATGCTCCCGAAACAACTCATGGCCCCTTTAATCCAAGCAATCCAACTTCAGTTAGGTTTAGTGGTCGTCAAATAAGGATGCGCGTTGATGGTGATCAATTAGCAGCTTGGAGAGTTGGCACGATGCGATTAGAGATTAAAGCAGGGGGGCGTAGATAATGCCTGTTACACCACCAGTTATAGGAACAGACATACGACAGTGGGGTAGAGAGCTTAATCTCTTTTTGCAGCGTAATTTAGGTAAGTTATTTTTTAAAAGCGAAGGGGATATTCCATCTGACAACGGTATATTTCTTTGGGATGATATAAATAACTATCCAGTAGTTTCAAGCGATGGAGCATTTAGACAAGTTGCCATGAAGCAAGCGACACCTAGCTCTAGTGTTGGTGCGTCTGGAGATGGCGCAGGAATGATAGCTTGGGATACGTCTTATATTTATATTTGTACTGGCACACATAACGGTAGTGCAGCAATTTGGAAGAGGGTAGCATTGTCTACATATTAAATGCCCAAAGATACACAAGTAAATGAATTAGAAAGATGCCGCCCTTGGATAGAGGCGGCTTTGGAGTATTCTGGTGGCACACATAGCTTTGAAGATGTGGCAAAAGGTATACTTGATGGAAGTATGCAGTTGTGGCCTAGCCCAAGGGGGTGCATTGTTACAGAAATTGTGATATATCCTAGAAAAAAGGCGCTGAACGTGTTTTTAGGCGGTGGTGAGCTAGATCAGTTGTTAGATATGCACAATGATGTTACAGATTGGGCAAAGAGCTATGGATGTGAGGCTTTGACGATTACAGGTCGTTTTGGATGGAAAAAACCTTTGAAGGCGCATGGCTGGAAACCATTGCACGCTTCATTTCAAAAGGAGATATAAGATGAGTGGTGGTAAAGGCGGAAGCAGCAGTGTATCAACAGAAATACCAGCATATATTGAGGACGCAGCTAAATCTAATTTAGGACTTGCTGATAAAATATCTAACATAGGGTATACACCTTATTATGGCCCAGACCTTGCCGCTGTTACTCCAATGCAAGGCGCTGCTTTTCAAAACACTCAAAACGCAGCATCGGCTTTTGGTATGAACGCAGGCCAAGGGCAATATATGCCAGAAGCAACACAGTTTGCTGGTGGTGGTATGGGGTACTCTTCTGCTCCTATGTTTGAGCAATCTGTAGAAAACTTAGCTCAGTTTAGACCAGCGCAAAGTCAATATATGGATACATTTTTTATGAATCCTCAAACTGGCGAAGCAGGCAGTAACGCTGCTCCAATGGGTAGCGCAGAAAGTTTTACTCCTACAGGTTATACAAATAGCTCACCGTTGGGAGTGCAACCTGTAGCAAGAGACACAATGACGAGAGGTAAGTAATATGGGCGCAGCAGCAAATCCAGCAATGACAATGAACCCTTATCAGGGTGCGGCTCAAGCAACGATGCAAGCAGGCCAAGGCTTTGCTAATCCAAATGTAAATCAATTTATGAACCCATTTAATCAAAATGTTGTTGATAAAACATTAAGAGATGTGGGTAGCGCTGCTCAGATGGGATTAAACCAAGTTGGGGCGCAGGCACAAGGAGTAGGCGCTTTCGGTGGTTCTAGGCAAGGTATTATGGAAGCTGAGACGCTGAAAGGCTTTCAGCAGCAGGCCTTAGATAAGGTTGGTGCATTACGTCAGCAAGGCTTTGATAGTGCTATGAATAACGCATTTAGATCAGCGCAAGGTTTGCAGGGCGTAGGCTCTCAAGCCTTTAACATGGGCCAAGCTATTAACCAGCAACAGTTGCAGCAAGGGCAAATGCAGCAAGCAATGATGCAAAGCTTAATAGATGCTGCTAAAGGCCAGTATCAGCAGTATGCAGATGCTCCGACAAATAAACTTGGTCTTCCGCTTGCGGCTCTTGGGGCCACTCCACTTTCCGAAACAAAAACAACAGACAGACAATTAGGAATAATGGATTATTTAACCGCTGGCGCACAAATATATACTGGTATGCCAAGATTTTGAGGTGATATATGCTACCAAATGCTTTTAATCTTTCACAAGACGATGAACGTGATTTTAGACCTGTAGCAGCAGCCTTTGCTAAAGGGTTTAATACGCTTAGAACTTTTCCAGATCAGCAATTAAACGCTGATTTGCAAAACGTTATGCAGCAGCAAACAGCAAGAAAAGGCAGAAATAAAACTGTAGAGCTTTTGAAAAGTTACGGCACGCCCGACATGGATAGATTGGCGTCAATGGTTCAGACAGGTGGTTTGGGCGCAAAAGACGCTTACAGTTTGATGTTTAATATGCAAGCGGAGCAAAGAGCTTCTGATCGTGCAAGAACAGCGGCTGATCTAAAGTATAGTAGAGATGTAAAGCTTGCAGAGCTTAGGTCTGGCGGTACAGGTACTACTAGATATAAAAATGCTATTGCCGCAGGACTTGTTCCCAAAACTACTGAGTTTGAAAGATTTATGCTTACAGGCAAGATTGATAACAGCTTTGAAGCTGAGTATCGAAAAACACTCACTAAGCCGCCTGCTGGTCAAGATTATGAGTTTGTATATGACGAAATGGGTCAATTCCAAAATGTAAAACTTGTCAATATTGAGGGTGGTAAGCAGGAGGAAACAGCAGGAAAAGAAGATCAGGCAAGGATTGAAAAATTTACTAATCAATCAAGGTCTGGAAGGCTAGTTCTAGAAAACATTGATAGAGCTATTGAAATAGCTATGGGAACAAAAATGGCTACAGGTCTTAGGGGTCAACTTCTTCAAAACGTAGGCGGCACAGAGGCTAGAAACTTATCCAAAACAATTGAAACAGTTTCAGCTACAATTGGTTTTGATAGATTGCAAAGAATGAGAGATGAAAGCCCAACTGGTGGCGCACTTGGTCAGGTAGCTGTTCAGGAACTTGAAGCACTAAGGGCGACAATGGGTAGCTTAGATATAACCCAAGATAGGGAAATTGTGGTTGGAAATCTTCAAAGAGTTAAGCGTGAATACATTACCTCAATGAAAAGAATAATTGATGCTGCAATTGTTGATAATGAAAAAGGTCTTAAAAATAAATTTACAAACAAAGTGGTAACGCCCTATGATTTCTTTTCTGAAGCGGAAGTTAACATGATTTTAGGTAATGATGTTGAGACAGGTCAGGAAGGAAACTCTAACGCGACCGTCATAGACGGATATACCATTGAGATGGAGTGAGCAGCTAAATGCCAACATTTAATATTACATCACCAGACGGTAAAAAATATAGAGTAAGCGGCGATAACGCTCAAGGCGCTCACGCAGCGCTTATGAAGATGTTAGGTGAGGATGTTGGCGTTGTAGAAGATTCATTAAAATCACTTGGCAGTGGCGCGGTCAGGGGTGGCATAGGTTTAGCGGCTTTGCCCGAAATGGCTGCAAGAGGCGTTGCTAGATTGGGGCAGGAGGGTTTACAAGCTGTCGGCCTTGCGGATGATGATTATAATATTCCTGTTTTAGATACAGCCACAGGAAGGGCTTTAAGTGGTCTAACATCTCTTGATGATTATGAGGCCAAGACAACAGCAGGAAGATATGCAGGCACTATAGGCGAATTTGCTGGTGGCGCAGGAGCTTTTGGTGCGGCTGGCAAGGCAGCTAAGATTGCAGGAAAAGCATTAGCAAAAAATAGATCAACCCTTCCTGCGCTTGCAGATGATGTTCCAATCACAACAACGCAGCAAGCTATTGGCGAGGGCTTGGAGAAAGTAGGCCAGCGTGTTCAAGATTTAGGTGTTGGCAAGGGTCTTGGTGGGGCGCTTCAAACTGGGAAAACATCAGTTGTGGCTGGGTCAGGCAGTGAGCTTGCTGGGCAGATGACTGAAGGAACAGCAGCGGAGCCGTATGCAAGGGTTATTGGTGCTTTTCTAGCACCTGTTGCGGCAACAGGTGTTAAAAACAAAACATTAGCAGCTTTTCAAAAGAGAGCTATGGAAAAGCCTGCTGTAGAAACAGCTAAAGATGCGTCCAGAGTATCTTATAAAGCGTTTGATGATGCAGTTGCTAAAGCTACTGATGGTGGCAAATTTATAAATATGAGTGATGTTGTAAAAAAAGTTGAAGACAGTGCTTTCTCTGGAGAGGGTGAAAGATTGTTTATGGCTTACACCCCAAGGCTTGCTGGTAGTGAGTATGTCGATGCGGCAAGGCAGGCAATAATTAAGCACACTGGTAAAAAATTTAATTTAGCTCAATTAGATAGTCTAAGGTCTGGCTTAGGTGATCTTCATAGAAAAAGTGGCTATGACCCAAGAGTCGGATTTTTAAAAGATCAGATTGATGATGTTATAATGAAGACGCCAGTTGACAATATAAACCCTAATAATTTGCCAATTAAATTTGGGTCTACGCCAAGCACCAAAAGAGAAACCCTTGAAAGCTTAATTAAAGCAGCAAGAAGTGACTACAGAAGGCTTAAAAAAGTAGAGCTTTTTGAAGAAGTTATGGGAACAGCAGGGAAAGCTGAGCTTACTGCGGCTGCTCAAGGGGCTGGCGGTAATATTGTAAACTCATACAGGCAAGCAGCAAAGCAAATATTGCAAAATAAAAGAATGAGAGATCAGTTCGATGACCCAGAACTGGAAATGATGGAAGCTTTTGTTATGGGCAGGCTTTCCGACAATGCATTGAGATTAATTGGTAAACTATCTCCCACTGGAAATGGCCTTATGCAGGCTTTAAATATTGCTGCAATAGCAACAAATCCTGCTTTTATCTTTGGAACAGCCGCTGGTTTTGGAGCAAAGGCCGCTGGTGATGCTTTGGCTAAATCAACTGTAAATAAAATTAGAGAAACAATTATGTTGGGCGCAAAACCTAAACAGAAAATAAACATAACAGACCAAGACATTAGGCAACTTATTGGTTCGGCAGCAAGCATAGAGGGCGGCTAAATGGAACTTAAAGCTAAAACAGAACTAGAGATAGAAAGCATTGTCCAAGCCGCTATTGATGACGCTGTAGACTTTGTTGAAAGCGAAATATCTGAGGATAGAATAACTGCTCAACGCTACTACGATGGCGAGGTCGATATAGGCTATGAGGACGGGCGCAGCAAAGTAGTTGCTACTAAGGTTCGGGATACTGTGCGTGCGATTAAACCATCATTGATGCGTGTGTTTTTAAGCACTGCAAGGCCAGTAGAATTTATGCCGCATGGACCAGAAGATGTGAACATGGCAGAGCAGGCAACTGATTATGTTCATTATGAGTTTCAGCGTAGCAACGGCTATAGAGTGCTAAACGATGCTTTTCACGATGCGCTAATCAAGAAGCAAGGTATAGTAAAAGCTTACTGGGAAGAAATGCCAGAGGCAGAAATTTACACTTACACAAACTTATCTGATGATGAGTATACCTTTTTAGTGCAGGACGATGATGTAACGGTTCTTGAGCATACTGTCGAGCAGGAAATGAGTATGGATGAACAAGGCGTTGAGATGAAGACGCCTGTTCATTCTGCTAAAGTCTCAAGAAAAGCATACGCTGGCTGCCTAAAGATAGAAAGTGTACCACCAGAAGAGTTCTTTGTAGATCGAAATTGCAGAACCTTAGAGGATGCTCATGTTGTTGTTCATAGGTCTGATATGAGGGCCAGTGATCTTATTGCTATGGGCTTTGAGGCAGATGAAATTCTTAAATTAGATAGCTTTGATGCAGGCACAGAAATGACTGAAGCAGAGCGACACGAGCGCCAAGGTTATTCGAGTGATTTTGATGAAACAAGCTCTGATCCATCCATGCGGTCTGTTACATTAACAGAAGCTTATATGAGAATGGACGTTGATGGAACAGGGGTTGCTGTGTTGCATAGATTTTTATGCGGTGGAACTAAGTACAAGCTGCTAGATTATGAGTTAGCAGACGAGTTACCTTTTGCAAAATTTGAAGTAGACCCAGAACCGCACACATTCTATGGCAGAAGTATTGCTGATCTAGTTTTAGACGATCAGGACGCAGCAACCTCTATTTTAAGAGGAATACTAGATAACGTAGCTATGACAAATAACCCAAGAGTTGGTATAGTCGATGGTGCAGTTAATATAGACGATGTTTTAAACAATGAGATTGGCGCGATTGTGCGTATGCGTCAGGCAGGAGCAGTGCAGGATTTAGCTGTGCCGTTTACCGCAGGACAAACATTAAGCGCACTTACATACCTAGACCAGCTTGTAGAGGGTAAGACAGGCGTTAGTAGGGCGTCTATGGGGCTAGACCCTGATGCTATGCAATCAACAACTAAGGCCGCTGTACAGGCCACTGTGCAGGCCGCAGCAGGGCAAGTAGAGGTGATGGTTAGAAATCTAGCTGATGGTGCTAGAGATTTATTTGGCTTAATGCTGAGATTGCTGCAAAAGAATATGGAAGATGGCGCTATGATGCGTATGAATGGACGCTTCCAGCCAGTTGACCCAAAAGCTTTTGACATAGATATGGACGTTACTATTAATGTGGGGCTTGGCACTGGTAGAGAAGAAGAGAAGACAAACGCTCTCGCTATGGCATTGCAGCAACAAACTATGGTTTACCAAACATATGGACCTATGAATGGTTTGGTATCACTAACAAACATTAGAAATACTTTATCTGATATATTAGCCTCTAGTGGAATTAGAAATGCAGATCGTTACTTTGCGCCGATTACACCAGAGATTGAAATGCAACTATTGCAGATGCAACAACAACAGCAAGCGGCATTAGCAGGGCAAAATCAACCACAAGACCCTGCGGCTGTGATGGCGCAAGCTGAACAAATGAAAGCACAAACCAGAGCGCAAGTTGATTTACAAAGAGCGCAAATGGATGATGCTAGAAAGCGCGAAGATATGACTATGCAGGATGATTTAAAGAGAGATCAGATGGCGCAAAATTTATATGTTGATGCAGCCAAAACGTTAGGTCAATACGGTTCAGCAGTAGACATAGCTAGAATTAAGGCAGAGCAGGAAAAAGAGCGTCAGATAAATGATATGACCGCCAGAGCAGCAGGGCTATGACAACAGATATAAGAATACAGGCAGATGACGCCAAACGGTTAAAAAATGATACTGCATTTAAGCAGTTTATTGAGGATGTTCGTAATGAGCAAATTAGGCTTTTTACGACTAGTGTTGCTGAAGACGTTGAGCAGCGCGAAGAGGCGCACGCAATTCTGCGTGCATTAACTAAGATCGAAGTGCAGCTTGACGCTTGTATAATGGCAGAGACACTTTTAGATCGTAAGCAATAGGAGCAGTACCGTGGAAACGACTGACAACATACAAAGCGCAATTGATCAAATCATAGCGCCAGCCCAAGAAGAAACAGGCGAAACTAATCAAGTCGAAGAGGAAACAATTGTAGATCCAGAAGTGGAAGCAGTTGAGGAAACTGAAGAACTTGATGAACTAGAGGTATCTGATGAGGAATTATTAGATGCTGAAATTGAAGCAGATGACATTGAAGAAGAAACTGTCGGGCCAGAGTATTACACCGTCAAATCAGACGGCAAGGAAGAAACGGTAACAATAGATCAGTTAAAGCAAAGTTATTCAGGTCAAAGCGCAATAAATAAAAGATTTCAAGAAGTTGCTGATATGCGAAAGCAAATTGAGCAAAAAGCTTCTGAAGTCTTACAACGTGAGCAAACGGTAAGTTACCTTTATAATCAGTCTCAACAACAAGGCTTTGTATCACCACCTAAGCTACCAGATCATGGTTTAGCTGAGAGTGATCCAGTTTCCTATATGGAGCAAAGAGCTAAATACGATGCTGATATGCAGAGTTACCAGCAGCAGCAGATGCAAATGCAACAACTACAAAATCAACAAAGGCAGCAAGCTGATCAGCAGCACCAATCCTTTGTCGCAGAACAGGCTGAAATAATCAGAGGCAAAATTCCTGAATTGGCTGACCCAGAAAAGAGTTCTTCTCACTGGCAGTCATTAATGGGTAGTGCCAAAGAGTATGGGTTTAGCGATCAAGAAATCGCAGCCACAGCCGATGCACGTTATATACAAATGGCTAATGATGCCATGAAGTTTAGACGTATAGTTGCAAATCGCAAAAAGGCAGAAGCCAAAGGCAAGAACGCCAAACCTGTTGTACGGGCTGGAGCTAAGAAGGTCGCTGATCCAGAAGGTTCGCTAAAGCGTAAGCAATTTGCTAAATTGCAAAAGACAGGTCGAATGGAAGATGCAATCGACTTAATTATGAAAACTTAGCATTAACAAAATGCTATAAGCCGTTGAAAGGAATACATAATGGCACAACCAAGCAACACATTTGATTCTTACGATCAAGTAGGAATTAGGGAGGATTTGAGTGATATTATCTCAAATATTACTCCTGAAAGCACCCCTTATTTTTCTAAGTGTGGAAAGACAACTGCCAACAATACATTAGTAGAATGGCAGACCGACACTTTGAGAAATAGTGGCGCAAACGCACATATTGAAGGTGACGCAACTGCGGCTCAAGCGGCTGTTGCAACGAGCCGTCTTAACAACAGGACTCAAATCTTCAAAAATGCGGTAATCGTATCTGACACTGATGAAGGTCTTAATAAAGCAGGCCGACAGCGTGAGATGGCCTACCAAATTGTAAAAATTGCCAAAGAGCAAAAACTCGATATAGAGAAAGCTTTATTTGACAACAATGCAAAAGTGACAGGATCGGCTACTGCTGCGAGAGAGTTGGCAGGCGCACCGTCTTGGATGAAAACTAACGTGGATTTCCAATCTGGTGGTTCTGGTGCAAACCCAACTGGCGATGGAACGGATGCTAGAACGGACGATTCAAGTCCAACAGCATTTTCACAAGCTAAGTTTGACACTGTTATGCAATCAATTTGGGAAAACGGTGGAGAGCCTGACACGGTGTATCTATCTGCTTTTCAAATGAATGTGGCATTGGGCTTTACTGGTAACAACAACCAGCGTTCAAGTGTACAGGCAAGTGACGAGCGTGTGATCAAAAGCTTGGCAGTATATACAACTCCGTGGGGAACTATAGAGTTTATGCCTAGCCGCGAGAACAGAAGTCGTGACGTTTTCATCATGCAGGACAATATGTGGGAAGTTGCGACACTGCGTCCAACTAAAAACGTAGAGCTTGCAAAAACTGGTGATAACACTCAGAGACAAATTGTTACTGAGCTTACACTTTGTGCTAAAAACGAAGCTGCAAACGGCATTATTGCTGATAACACAACTTCATAATATAATAGGTGGGGGCAGAAATGCCCTCACTTTTACAGGAGGAAAAAAATGAAAGTATTAGTAAAAGATAGAAGTATTTCATCATCTAAAGGTATCATTAAGAATGGTGATGAAGTTGAGCTTCCTGAAGCAGAAGTAAAAAAAATTATGGCTATGAAGCCAAGTGCTTTTGAAGTTTTAAAGGAAGACCCGAAGCCTGCAAAGAAAGCAGCTAAAAAGAAACGTGCTAGAAATAATGATGGCACACTAAAAGCTGATGATCCGCAGACAGCAGATATTAATGAGGCGTGGCAATAATGTCTAATAGCACTAAAATTAGAGAGTCATATAAGTTTGAAGGTGATAATCTAATCATCAAGAATACGCATGACGCTAATGAAATGCTCAAGGATGTTGAATATGCAAGGCAACATTCTGCCAACAATTTTGGCTCTGACCATAAGCACGTTGGTAATGTAGATTTGGCATTGCTTGGCGTGTGGCTAAAGGAGGCTGGCGTTAGTTGGTCTGATACTGGCGCAGTTAAAGAAGTTATAAAGCGCAAGTTATTGAGCAATGAATTTAAAGACCTTAGAGTTTGGGAAGGCACATACTAATGAATAAGCGCACAGTACAATCAGCGCACTCACGCATTGACGCATTGGAAAAGCAAATGATTGAGATACAAACTGAAATGAAAATACAGTTTAAAGATTTGTACAATCGTATGAAGCGTATGGAAGCAATTATGATTGGTATTAGTGGCGCTAGTTTATTGTTGATTATTCGCATGAGCATTATGGGATAATCATGTCAGACAAACTGCCAAAAGTAAGTATTGCTGTAGTCGGGGTTGTTATAGCCCAGATCGGTGGCTTTATTTGGTGGACTGCACAGCAGGCTAGCACAATATCTAATCTTGAAGAAACGGTAAACATTCTGACTGTTGAGAATAACGCTACCGATAAAACTAATCTAATTAGGGATGTGCAGCGTAATACTGACCATCTGCAAGAGATTATTGATATATTATCAGAGTTTTATGAAGACATGGAAGATGCCGACAATGAGATTTGGGAAGACATAGATATGATCAATGAGGATATGGGTGGCATGGCTAGTCATATGATGGAGATCATCAAGCTTCAATCTCGCATTGCTATATTAGAAAAGACAGTAGAGTTTACTCGTGCCGATGGGATGTAGCGATGGACCCTATTACAATCCTTGCAGGGCTAAAAACAGGGTTATCTGCTGGTAAAACGATTGCCGCCCTTTCAAAAGATATAGGAAAGTTCTTTGACGCAACTGACCACGCTAAGAAAACGTTACAGAAAAAAGGTATATCGGGAAAAAGCACCAATGCTACGGCGCTGGATCGCTGGGCGAGTGTTAGAGCAGCAGCAGAAGCGGAAGCTGAGTTGCAAGAATGGATTACTCAAACCTA
>Ga0181400_1000385_pt1 | contig 19021 bp, 41 predicted proteins | sample 23SPOviralmetaG_FD_130129 | JGI IMG/M metagenome (GOLD analysis project Ga0181400, IMG submission 130129) | Marine viral communities from the oligotrophic San Pedro Time Series (SPOT) site, San Pedro Channel, CA, USA - 23 SPOT_SRF_2011-06-22 | ecosystem: Environmental > Aquatic > Marine > Strait...
GAGTGGAACCGGCTGCCCCTTGGATACCTTGAGCACCTTCGTCTCCATCAGCGCCTGTACCGGTTGAACCTTGAATTCCTAAACCAGTTGTACCTTGAGAACCAATAGTACCTTGTAAACCTTGAACAGAACCAGCTGGACCTTGGATCCCTGGGTCACCTTGTTGGCCTTCATCACCAGTTTGACCAGTAATACCTTGTGGACCTGGATCTCCTTCAAGCCCTGGATCACCGGTTGAACCTTGAACGCCAGGACCACCTGTTGGACCAGCATTACCATCAGTACCTTGAATACCTTGGGCGCCTGGGCTTCCACCGCCACCGCCTCCAGCACCACCAATGCTTGACCAAGTAGTTCCTTGAAATCCTTCAAATTGTTGTGATGCTGTGTTAAATCGTAAATGGCCTGCTTCACCAGTTGGTCTCTGGCCTGTTGTACCGGCGGGGATTTTAACTGCTCCAGTTGGACTTGTCTGTGGCGTGATAGCATCAAAGTTATCATCCATTTCGTCGTATGTTAAAGCACTACCCTTTTCGCCGCGTTTAGTAATTGCCATTATGTCGTTTCCCCGTTTTCATTATAGTATACACCAACGTAAGCAGACCAGCCGCTTTCATTAGTTACACCAATTCCGTTTTCTATATTTATATAACCTTCTATCACGTAGTTTTCAATAACATATGGTTCAGCTGCAGCCAGTTCTGTACTAGTAATATATCCGTTTGCTACGTAACCTATTGTAACATATGGTAAAGACGCGTTTGCGTTTACATATCCAGGCGTATCTTCTACATAATCAAAATTACAATATTCAAATAATTCTCTTTCAGCATCAGTAAGTGGAACAAAAAACTGGTAACATTGGTCTATTAATTGTTGCTTAATTACTGGATCTGTTTCAGCCGCAATTAACGGTAACAGTGTAGCATAGTCTGGATTAGCCACCTGCGTTTACCTTACTTGATCCTTCTGATGATGCATTTGCAGGCCAAGATCCATGACCTCCAGTAGCGTCACCTTTACGATGAACACCTTTACCACCAACAAATACTTTAGTTGAAAACCCAACAACTGGATCTCCGCAGCCGGTTGAATCACCTTGCGTGATAACATCATTACCTTCTGCCTTCACAGCTGATTGTGATGCTTTATACTTTGTACGATGAGCCGGATTAGGCGTTGGTGATGCATGACCGATATGTCTGTGTGCAGTTGTTGAAACTTCTGGCATGTTGTTCCCTTTACTAAAAATGCCCCAGAACTAATCCAAGGCATTCTATTTAGTTTATTTATATGTATTTATGCCACATCCTCGAGTATTTGTTCTTTCGCCATAATGTACTCCTTTACTAATCCGGAGCGAACAATGTCATTAATCCCAAATCTTACGACGTCAAAAGACGGTATTGCATATAAGACTTTAAGGAAATCGTGTAGTCCTGTAATGTCAGCTCGATTTCTGTTTGTTGCTAAATCATCTTGTTTCGTGTCTCCACAAAATATAATTTTTGATGATTGTCCTACCCTTGTAATAATACTATCAAGCTCGTGATAAGTCATTGACTGACATTCATCTACGATTATGATTGCGTTATCAAAGGTTAATCCTCTGACAAATGATGAAGTTTTAAACTCAATCATTCCTTTTGATTTCATTAGATTATATGCATCTTTTCTATCGAATAGATCGTTTACGATATCGGTATATGGTGCTTCAAATACCGCTTCTTTCTGTGCCTGAGTGCCTGGCATAAAGCCCTGCTCTCTAGTCTGAACTGCAGATCGTATTATGACGACTTTTTCATACTCTCCTTTCTGTAGTACATCATTGAGTGCCAAGTATGTAGCACACATTGTTTTTCCTGTACCTGCTGTTCCGATGGCTGCTAAATTATATCCTTCGTTATACGACTCGAATAAATCTGCCTGTGAGGGCGTGAGTGGTTTTATTTTGCGTATTGAAAACTTAGTGTTTAAAATACCCATCATGTGAACCTGATCTCTTTCCATTCTGCGTTTTTCCTTGCGGGATAATTTGCGCTGTTTTGCCATGAAACCTCCTAGTGGATACTACCAAGTATTGATGTTATCCTTTTTGTGATGATGTTGAACATTTCTTAGTACATCACGAAATCCGTCGTCAGGTTTTTTCAAACCAAGACGGTACGGGTCACCGATTGACGGTGGCCTTCCAACTAATTGTGTTATGTTAGGGTTGTCTGTAAGGAAAGTTTCCCTCTCGGCCATTGACATGATCGAGTCAAAAATTTCATCTGTTTCAATATTCTTAAAAGTATAACTGGGCAATTAAACTTCCTTCCATGGTTATATTTATAATATCAGTTCATAGATTTCGCGCCAATTTGCAACTTTAATTGCATTTCCGCGATAATCTTTATTATGTTCGTGTTGGATTAAGACAGAGTTTAAACCTAATTTTAGACCAAGATCGGCATTTTGTTCCTTATCCTCGACCCAAAAACATCCGCTATCACGGTATGGTTCTAAAGCTTCGTCTTTGTCACCTCCACATTCTAAGCAAATTACTTCCTCAAAAACTTTTTTACCGAAGATTGCTTCGAGGTTTTTAGTTCGTAGTTTACCAGCGTATTTATCTGTCGACAACGATGTAATACAATGGAATACAAAGCCATGGTCTTCATGTAACTTACGTACGTATTTCACGGCATCTCTGAATGGAGTTAACCAACCAATTGCTGCTGAACAATTAAAGTATTCACACATTTGTTTGGCTTCATCGTATGACATGTCAAACACTTTACCCATGTCATAAACACCATCAGTGACTGGAGTATAACCTCGTTCAGCCATCCATTTATAGAAAGAGTATTGCCAATCAAGCAATACCCCATCACAATCTACAAGTATTAATTTTTCGTTTAATTTCATATTATATTCTTTCTTCTTATGCTGCAAACCTAGCTACGACACCACGTTCGTCAGTCTTATACAATTTTCCACGAGACTCATATACGAATGAGTATTTTTGAGCACGTGTTTTATACTCTACAAGTTTATCACCTGCGTCATTTTTCATTTTTAGACCAAGACGATCAGCTTCCATTTGAAGAATTCGGTCAGCTCGTGAAACTGCACCTTTTACTTTTGCTTGGACTTTAATATTGACTTCAGTATCTGAGAAACTCATGTTTCCTACTGTGATTTCCAAATTAGTTTCAACACCATATGCCTCAAGCAATGCTTGCATTTCAACACGAAGATTGCGAAGTGTTGGTTGGTCGAATTTTGTAATTGTCTTTGTCATTTTATTATTCCTATTTGTTTTCATTTGATATATACATTATAACTGATTCTATTGGTAATGTCAATAGCTAATTTGATTTTAGTTCAAATTATCTTCAACTAATGACCATTTACGATTTTCTAAGTTTTCAGTTGATGTAATTAACCAGTCTTCACCATCATAAAGGTAAAGGTATTGAGCACCGTGTGTTGTGTCGCCATCGTCAATAAATGTTTTTGGTGTATTAAATACAGAAGGTTCTTCTTTGTGAACAGATTCTGATTTAGAAACTTCCAAGTCTTCTTTTAGACCAGAAAGGTAACCAGTTTTAGCAACTTCTTTTGCTCTTTCTGGTGTGTTATATGAATCTAAAAGAAGACGACCGTTATACTCTACATAACCATCATAGTGACAATATGTAGCAGCTACCGTGCCGTCTTCTTTAATATAACCGATCATTGATGAAGTACCCATAGTATTGATTCCTTTTGTTTTACCTTATAGAATCAATATAACCGATTCGACATCAAATGTCAATAGTTATTTTCGTTTAATTTCAACTTTTTCATCAAAAGTTTTATTTTTTTCTTCCCTTTTATTTCGCTTACGATCTCTGCGATTTTTAAGGCGTTGCTCTTTCAGCGATACATCATCGTCGCCTACCTCGTCCCATTCATCGTAATCTTCGCGAAATTTTTTAAATGTTTTTGCCATAGACCTATTCTTCTATTAAATTTGGAAATGCTTCATTTACTACTGCTTTAGTTAAACCTTTTATTGGAGTATGAGAAATCATGTGATTAGCCAATAGTTTGGCATCATCATTATCCACATCCTCAAGTAAACTAATGAATAGTTGCTCACGCTTCATTTGTTTTAAGTTGTCGTATCCTCCGCCTTTGATAAAAATATTAAGTCGACGAGCTTCTCTAAATAGTAACGATTTTGCCTCATCCTCAAACTCATTAGGAGTCCAAGGTGGAGGTGTATCAGGTACTAAAAATTCAACCCTACTATCATATATATTCTTTAGCACGACCTGCAATGGCTGAGAAGTGTTCTCATGTAACCATGCGACCTTTTCACTCTTACTTTTAATTGTAGAGCAATGGTTAATTATTTCTGAAATTGATCTATGTACTGCCATTAGAAATCCTGTATATCTGTAACTAAGTTTTTAAGTTTCTTTTGAATAAAGAAGTTAAACAATTGAGAACGTCCAACGTCTTTTTCTTGGTTAAACTCAGAACGAATTTGGTCTTGGTATTTTTGAGGAATTTGAGTAAGGTCAATCATCATTTTATTTCTATGAAAACGACGTAGAGTTTCCTCATCCATTTCTTCTGGATTACCTTTAAATTGAGCAAGACGTTTTTGAGTCATTGGTTTTTGTCGTTGACCAATTGCTAAACAATTGTCTGGTGACAAGATATTTGGTACGCCATCGCCAGTATCACCTCTTAAAATATGTTCTTCAAGGTACATAGATGGATTATCGTTCTTAATCCATCGTTTACGAATTGGATCAAATTGTTGAACATTGGCGTATGTTTGAAGCTGAATGAAATCTTTATCAGCTGATAAAACTAGGAATTGTTCTGAACCCATATTTAATTCAGTTCCATGGTCGTGAATAATAGTACCGATAATATCATCGGCTTCACAATGGTCAATATGAATTACTTTATATGGGAAGTGCTCTCTGAGCTCATCGCGAATAGTATTCATAATACTAAAAAGGTTGTTCCAATCTAAATCAGACTCATCACGAGATTTTTTACGATTACCCTTATAATAAGGATATGCTTCTCTGCGCCATGTATTTTTACCATCAGCGCAAATTACGATTTCACCAAAGTCTTTATGGAACTTTTTACGGTTATGTCGTATTGAATTTAAAAACATATGACGAATAATATTCTCGTCAATGTCGATGTTGTGGTGGTTACCAATACTCGCGAACAGCGAGGCTAAGATAACCTGATTATAGTCTACTAATATAGCCATTTTGATTCTCTGTTATAATTTAATTTATAGATCTATTTTAATCTATATCTTCGTCAATGTCAACTGTTATTTCTTGTTCTTCCCTATAATCATCAATATTAATTGAATCTCCAGCGAAGTCTTGTAAAGGGTGATGTATCCCGTATGTTGACAGGTGAAGTGATTTAATTGCCTCTAGTACTAAAACCATTGCAGGGAAATGTTTATTTGTCTCTGCAGGTCCTTCTGAGGTAAAGATACATCCAGCTCTAATGAGCTCTGTTAATACATATTGCCAAAGCGCTTCTGCAATCTGGTCCGCATGTCCCAATTTAAATTCAAGCAACTTTTCAGCGACTTCTTCTTGGGATTGCGGTGGACCATTTTGTTTGTCTTTTGGAAATTCTATAATATCAGCCATTTAGTTCTTTCAATAGTTTATTCCAACTATTAGCAAAAATAGGAATACTGTTTTTGGATAAGAATGCTCTATCTGTTGTAGTAAATCGCTTAAGGAATTGATTATCTTCCTTTTGTGTATTTAATACTTGGTCAGCTATGCTATATGCTGCGTTTGCATTTGAGTTATTATCCTCACTGTAATCATACGTTAATGTTTGACCACCAGATACTTCTGTTAAAGCACCATAGTTTGGATGGATACATAACACACCAGATTTAATTGCTTCAATAAGAGCAATACATGACGTTTCTTTCCAAATGTTTGGATATAAGAATACATCTGCAGTTTCCAACGCTTTAATAATTTGAGCATTTGGAACTGATCCATGATACGTCATATTTGGATGGTTATGAATTTCTGTAAACAACTCAACGTATGGATCATCGCGCTGTGCCCAGCCATATATAGCAAATGATGAATAGACATCGAGATGGATATTGTCGTGATGTTTACTTAGTTCGTCAAAAATTGGATATAGTAATTCCAATCCACGATGTGGAGTTGTGTGATAGATAAATCGTACTTTACCTGTATGACTCATATCCTCTGGCGCCAGGAATTCTTTCTCTACCGCGTTTGGAATCACTGTACACATAGAATACGGAATTTTAAAGTACGTAATATATTGGTCACGCTGCCATTGTGATACAAAAACAAAATGATGGAATTTCTTCCAACCACCATCTGCTAGTATAGCGTTTTCTGGATCTTCAGCAAGATCGTGGCAATACATGATGTTCTTTACATCTACTGGTATCTCTCTTGGACGAGAGAAGTGAATTGCCACATTTGATAGTAAGTTAGAATCAACGTTATCGAGTACGCGTTTGCGCATCATTTCAGTTCCACCTTTTGAGTTTTTAGACAGTTCTGACTCGACTATATGACCTTTATGAATCATACTCATTTATTAAGCTCCAAATTATGTATTGATTGATTGTAAGCTATCCCATCGGAATGAACGCCAGCCTTGTGCTTCAAGATCAAAGACTGCTAAAACATCTGGGTTAACTTTACGTGTTTGTTTTTCCTGGCCTTCTTCAAGTGGAAGTTGAGGAGGAAGCATTGAAGCTTCTAGTGTACAACGCATTTCGCGTTTATCACCGTTTTTCTTTGTAAAGACTACGTTACATGGTCCTGCGACCAATTGCGCTATTGTTTGTTCTTTGTTGATTTCCATAATGTATTCCTTTTCATTCTCAACAGTTGTATTTATAATTAGTCAATGTATTCTAATAATTTTAAATCTTGGTTTAAAACCTTAAACGATATATCAGCTACGTCTTGTAATGGATCTATTCTCATATGAGTGATAAATCTATCAATATACTGAAATTCTTTTCCATGTTCTATTGCTATATTCATGCCTTCATAAAATGTTTCTATATCGTAGGGGTTTTCATAAAATATTGGTTTGGTTGCCGCTTTAGGCTGCTCTGCTTTGCGATCCTTTTCCATAAAACTCTTTCTTATGTATTTGTTCTAATACTGAATAAAATGATTCAATAGTAGAATTATTGTGAACTCTGTAAGTCTTTACATTAAACTTATGAGGTAACACATACTTTTTGTTTATTTCTGTACGATGGGAATTTATGTATTCCTGTTGAACATCGCCATCAAAATATCTCCGAGAGTCAGTAGAATAGTCACAGCCATCTCGTGTAAGTTGGACAAGTACGAAATTGTTATCTCCAATTTTATTTATAATCGGTATAAGTTCATCAACAAAACCTCCATCAGAAATTGCATAGTTTTTACTTAAATCAATTTCATTGGCGACTTGATTACCAAAGTAATCCAAACCACGTTTAGGTTTTACTATTTCTTCTGATACATATATCATTGCTTCACGACAAGACATATGACCAAGATCCATATGTGGAACTTCTTTTACACTACGATCATCATAACGTTCCATAAACCATTCATAATCAACACCAAAGTATTTTGCTGTTTCTTTATATAATTGGTATTTAAACGAAAGATGTTTCCAACCTTTTTCTTTAAAATAGTCGGCTGCGGCATCTTTACCTGACCGTGGAGGACCATTAAATAAAATTATCATGCAAACGTGTCTTCCACTATTGCACTTATTTCAGCACATGCCTCTGTCCATTCCGACGGTACCATACCTGACAAAATAAATTCACGGTCTTCGTTTGTAAGATAAGGCATAACCTCATGTATAGATCCAAAGCCACCTTGATACATGGCCCAATCCTGTGGATCTACAGGGATATTCTTTTGGCGGACTTTGCCGCTATATGCTGATGAACGTTTGATAATCATAATATGCTCCATAGATTGATTCCTTATTAATACTAATATAAACCAATTTTTATGAAATGTCAACTATTATTTTTATCCATAAGCCATTTTAATCCTTTAACGTGGCTACGATGGATTTTTGCTTGGCATATGCCGTTGTAATATGAATCATCTAATAGAGCATGGCGCGTTATTTGCTCATAAAGTTCGAGGTAACCCATTTCGCCTTTTTTATTACAAAGGTGGATTATCTCTCGGTAAAAGTTATCTGCGCCTTTTTCCTCAACCATAAGTTTAACTTCTTCTGATGAACCATAATATTTCATCCAATCTGACTCAACTATTTTAGTTCTCTTTCGGGTTTTGCCTTTAAGAGGTGGAAGTTTTCTTTTTGATTTGAAAATCTTTTTACCGATATATTTTCTATCGTTGGAACCATCAGTGATTATATAAACAAATCCAATATAATCGCCAATCATCTCTGAGGTGAATTCCTCACCCTTGTAGTGCCACATGCAATAACTCCATAGTAATAGAGTTATTTATTCAACATCCTCATGCATGTAAATACGGAGTGTTCCTGTAAACAATCAGTCCATATATGAGTTAAATACCAGCCAATCAACAAAACTGCAATTGTAATAGCTATCCACTTAATCAATGCATATCTCCTCTTCGTCTTCATATGTGACCATTACCTTTAGAGTTTGGTTATCATCTTGTAAAGAAAGCCATACACGTTCAACGTTATGTTTAACATATGACCTTCCATTATTATCAACTACTTCAACTCGAGTAATAGGATATTCAAAATGAATTTGATCTGGTTGTTTATTAAACTCAATCTTGCCAGTCATATGTATACCACACTCTCACGTAATCATTAAAGTTATCTCCAAAATTAGCAAACTCTTTCATTGGATAACCTTCTGACATGAGCCATAGGTTTAAACTCCACGGTTCTGGCAGAGGGTTCGGTAAAGCTTTTGGAAATCCATATGCCCATCCTTTAGGTGGATCTACCCATGTTGTTTTCATATCATCTCCTCATGTTTGCTATAGCAACAGCATCTTCTTTACGTGTAATAGGAACACCATTAGACTTATGCATTTGACCAATACCTATAATATAGTCACCAGTATATTGAGTGCTTTCTCTGGCTGCTCCGTGCCCAGCAACTTTATTGCTGAGCGGTGTTTTATTTTTAGATGCGTAATCTGGAATAGTATTTGTATTCCGAGCTTTAGTTTTACCAACACCCATTTTCTTAAGGAACTTCTCGTGCTCGATAGCAGCCAAACGATCCTTTGGTGTTAGTTTCTTTTTCATCTTGCCGTGGACTTGAACACCACGTATCATATGCATACTCATTCAGTATACCTCCTTGGCACTGCAGACGCATCCCATACATAAGGACAACGACTCTCATCTTCAAAAATTACAACGTCTTCTGAACCAACTTCGCTCATAACGCGATCGTCCATCCGACGGTGAAAGTACGCAGGACCACCAAAGACCCTACGTGCTCGTTGGTATGTTTCTTCAGTCATACCAACATAGTGTACAACTCTAACCATATCATAACCTGTTATTCAATCCCATCATACATTTCAACCATACGGTCTTCAATTTCACACTCAACCAAGAAGTCAAAAGACTCATCGATGTATGTGCTATCATATTTTTTTGAAAGATCCATATGCATATCAGCTGAAACAAAATTCCAAAAGGGCGTTGTGCCAAAATTATATGACATATTGAATTTATCTGCAATTGCTTTTTGAAACGAAAAGACAACATCTGAAGTGATGAATTGGTCTGTATTTAGATTAGTCATTTGGTAAGACATGTTATATTCCTTGTTTGTTGATTCTAATATAACCTATTCTATTGAGAATGTCAATAGCTAACTTGATTTAATTTCATATTTTTTAAAGTTTCAACAATTTCTTTACCGAATGGAGTAAACAAGATGCCAAAGGACCATACCCAGTGTTCAATAGCTTGGTCATGTTCTAGAGTATTAACATCTACCATTCGAGCCAAGGCTTGCTCATTTGTATCCATTAAGTTGATACTAAACATGTCTATCTTAAATTGCTTAACAGCTTCAGCCTCAGCTTCTTTTTCTTCAAGCTCACGAATTTCCAATTGCTCAACTGTGTAATCCCAGCAAGACTGTTTATCATCATCACTTGATGAATAAAAAGGATGGTCGCTACTTGGACGGTAACCAAAAGCATCTTTGTGAAGGTCAGAAAATATTTCAGTTGAAAAAGTATTCATAACGCTAACTCATTTGAATATGAGTAAGTGTAAATAGTACCTTCAGTAAGATCGTAAAATAGGTGATCCTTAAGTTCTGAAATTGACTGTTTTTCAAGTGATGGTTTAACTTCTTCCCATGTTGACTCACAGTTGAATAATAGTATTTCAGCAATTAGTTCAATTTTAGTTGATAAGATCTTATGCATTTGATGATTCCTTTTTTATATCTGTTAATACTAATATAACCGATTCTATATCAAATGTCAATAGTTAATTTGATTTAATTTCAAATTAATTTAAGTCGCCGTCTCCACCACTACGAGTATTTTCTATTTCTGCTGCAAATTCATTATAACCACCAATATGTTTGCCATACCAAAAAATCTGAGGAACTGTTTTGGCTTCTTTACCGAGGCGTTTAATCATTTCATCTCTATTTGAAGAGTATGTAATATCTTTATATTCATGTTGTAAACCGTGGCGTGCTGCTAACTTTTTAGCTCTTAAACAAAACCCACAGGTAGGTGTTCCGTATATTAAAATCATTAACTGTCTCCCATTAAATATGCGCCTTCCGGCAGGTTCATTGATGCGATAATTTCTCCAATTTGATCTGGTGACATTGTGATTATACTAAACCTATTCATATCATTATCAAATTGACGTATGTAAGCAATATCGTCATAAATTAAAAATTGTACATCTTCATTTTCGCCTGTTTGGTCTAAGACTGTGATTGCTGTTTCATCCCAATCCATTTCTATTGTAAACATTTATAAACTCCTCAATATTTTAAATGTGTGCTGCCAATCTTTTACATGGTGATTGGTTCCTGCTTTGTTTGCTCGTGCTAGTGGATAATCATTGCCACTCATATCCATTTTATCTCCAAAGAAATGAATGTTATCATCTTCGTTGAAGTCTTCAAGTATTTGTGATTTATCTTTACCTATAGGATATATATCCAAACCAGTCTCACCGCCAATGGCTGCATGGAGACCTAATGATTCTTTACCAAAAATGTAATTAAACGTATTAGCTAAATTACTTCTTTCTCTATTTTTCTTATCATATTCAATATATGTATTTCGTTCTTTAAACGTAGCGTTTCTACCAACGATACTATAATTAATACAACCACGACGTTCTTCAATATGATTACCAGTTTTTATTGGAAATTCTGATAATAAAAGTTGAGTATTAAGCCATGATCGTGCATCGTCAGGTAATGTCCAACTTGAAGCATTAACAATTTCACCACGATGCCTTGTTTCAGATCCACTGCAATTATAACATGTAACTACATTTTCAGTAATTTCTGCGCCAAGCTGCTCTTTTGTTTTAGCATAATCAGATCCTGTTACCAACCATACCTTATGGGTTTCCATAAACTTTAAAAAGAAATGTTTAAATTTAGGATCCATCTTTTGTCGACTTGGCGTAAGTGTTCCGTCTACATCAAAAATATATCTAATCATCTTCGTATATAAATCCTTCACTATCATCTGCTTTAGTTTTTGTTTTTTTAAATCTTAATGTAAATATTGTAAGTTTAAATCTTAATTTAAGAATAAATTTTTGTATAATGTTCATAGAACTTCCTTGCTATCCATTCATGCCCTTCAGCGTTTGGGTGTTGATCCTTTTCACTTATTTGATATTTCTTTGGTAATATAAACGGAAACTTAAACCCAGAAACGTCTTTAAAGTAAGGATGTCCAATCAAATGTTCTGCGTCTAAATCAAAAAAGCTTTCCATGTGGGCAAACATTATAAACCATTGAGCTTCTGTAAACTCAATATTACCATTAAGTGTTTTGTCGGATGGCGCATACCTAGATAAATTAAAAGTACCACAGACTGGCGCCATAATATATTTAATGTCTAACAGTTTGCAGAGCTCTTGTATTTGAAACATGTTGTCTATCCACGACTGCATATGTAATTGAAATAACGAAGGAATTTCAGACGTGTAGTGTACATCAACTAAATCTTTTTGATACATATATTTAAATAAATTTCGTGCGCTCTCTTGGAGCTCTGGATGGTTTTTATCAGGCCATGATAATGCTACCATAGGATTAAACTTATAATGGTTATATACAGCAAACCTCCAAATTTCACTCCAACCAACCACGACCATTTCAATATTTTTATGATCCTTTAAGATAGTTTTAGTAAGACTATTTGTTATTAGATCATTTCCTTTACCACATTTACCTTGATTAACTACATCTAATCCACAAAATTCTCCAAATATTTCTGGCCAACTTGGCCAATTAATTTCCATACCTATATGTACATCGGATACAAAGTTTGCATCAGTAAAGCTGCAGCCATCAGCCAAAATATATTTAGAAGACTTTGACATTATATTCCTTTTGAAATGCTAGAGCATCTTCCCAAGTATCAACCATTGGCTGACCTTTGATGTTTAAACTTGTATTTAATAACATTGGACAACCAGTTTTTTCGTACCATTCTTCAAGGATTGGTCGTATAACTGATTTACAATCCGGTTTAACTATTTGAACTCTCGAAGTACCATCAACATGTGTTACTGATTTATAATCATGTTTTGCTTTTGCTACGAATTGCATGTATTCGTTCATTGGTCCTTTGAAATATTCATCAGCGTATTCTTCCAAGATCGCAGGTCCAAAGGGTCGAAACCGTTGTCGCCGTTTAACTTGATTAATAGTGTCCTTAATATCTCGTCTAGGGTCAGCGATAAGGCTACGATTGCCAAGGGCACGAGGGCCAAACTCACTACGACCATTTGCAATACCACAATAACTATGGTCAATAAGATGCTTAACAACTTCTTTAATTTTAATATCATTTTTTATATCCGTTCCAAGGTATGGATCAATCCATTTTAATTTTTTACCATACGCTAAAGCAGCGGCACCAAGAGACGATCCACAATCACCTGGGTTTGGCATAATCCAAATATTTTTACCTAGTCCTGCTATTTTACTATTAGCAACACAATTGAGAGCCACACCACCCATCATAACAAGATTACGTGAAGGACAATGGTTTAATACCAATTTAGTAAGCTCACGCTCAATAACACTTTGAGCAGAGGCAGCCATATTCTCTTTACTTATATGACGTAACTCTGGTAGGTCAGGTAAACCTTTATGGCAATTAACATTCTTTAATATATTTTCCATTAATAATGAATCAGTAGGATCGCCATAACCAGCCATACCCATTGTTATATATTCATCTTCCATCGGTTTCAAACCAATGTACTTTGTAATTGCTGAATAAAACAATCCAATTGAGTATGGATATTTAAATGATTTAATCTTTTTCATATGTGGACGTTTTTTGCCAAGAGGTCCTTTTTCAACCCAAGCTTTCCAAATAGAAATGGTATCCCATTCACCAATAGCGTCAACGACTAATATGTTACATTCGTCAAACTTTGATGTATAGAAACCTGCAGCGGCATGAGACTGGTGATGGTAAAAAGAAACATCTGTTTTAATACGTGGCTTTGCATAAGGTTGTCTAGCATATATTTGGCGTGTTCTTTTTAACCAATCCTTTTCGTAAAAGGCAGTGGTATCTGCCTCTGCTATTTGACTATGGTGTAACCACCTATCATTTTTAACACGGCTTATTCTTTCAGCATGGGTAGCTGATAATATTTTACTGTTTTGGATTAACGTGGCGCCAGCATCGTGGAACCCTTCACTTAGTCCTAATATTTTGTTCACGATTTAATTAAGCACCTTACTTTTTCATTATCAGCAAATGGACCAAAATGTGTTTCAAACACAGCTTTATTTATTTCACATGTAAAACGATCATTGTAATCTTTAATATACGAATAGTTATGTACATCGCCTTCCATTACAGTGATAACTACTATTGACCAAATATAACTTACCATTATGTATTCCTTTGTTTACTGATTCTATTATAAACAATTTTATAGCAAATGTCAATAGCTAATTTACTCACTTCCAGTCCAATGGCCACGAGTGTGTGCTCTACTGGTCAAATCAATAAACCTGCTTTCAATTTGTTTTAAAGTCTTTTTGGCTATAGGATTTTCTTCTTTATCACATACTGCTTTTAGCACTTCAATAAGTTTTAAATCTTCTTGCATTACTTTGTTAACATCATATAAATCACGTTTTTCAATCATCGTGATACCAATGGTTGAGTTGCAACACTATCGTGATAATCACCAGATTTATAGTAATCACGTGTTGCTGTTTCTTTTATCATTATACCATTTTTAAGACGATATGTTATAATTTCTCTGCGAATAACGTCTTCAACGTCTGATTCAAATGCACTTTTAAATGGTCCTTCAGTCATTACATACTCTCTTTCTTAAATCGCTTGTGGAAAAGCGATGATCCCTTTTATTAAAATATAAATCAATTCCACGTTTTTGGCATATATCTTTGCCAGTAAACTCTTGAGTTTTATATTCCACTCCTAATATTCTAACATCAATTGTGTATAATGTCAACAAGTCTTTTAGGTCCTCTTCAGTATTATATGGAATAATTTCGTCAACATATGATAATGCTTTAAGTTGTGTATATCGCTCAACCACTGTTTGGATTGGCTTATTCTTTTCTTTCCTATCAAAGCTTGGATCTGTTTGCAATCCGCAAATCAAATAATCGCACTGGTCCTTAGCTTCTCTTAGCATTTGAACATGGCCTGCGTGAAGCAAATCAAACGCCGATGCTGTGAAACCTACAATCATAGTTCTTTAGGACCGTCCGACGTAAATTCCATGTTAGATACTCTTCCAACATATATTTTACCATTCCAACGCAGCTTAATTCGTTGATTTGCAACATAAGCTTCAAACGAAATTTTAGGCTGCATTCTGTCTGCCTCAACTTCAACTGTTACATCTGTAAGGGTACTAGTTATCTTACAAACATCATCATATTCTATTTTACTCATTCACGTATTCCTTTATTATAACTAATTGCTTCACTTATTAAACTCAAATTATATCCTGCCTTTTTTGCACTATGTACTATCGCTGTAGTATCTTTAGGAAAACAATGTCCACCAAAACCACGATCGTCTTCATTAACATATGTATGACTTTTACCAATACGAGGATCATCGCTTACATTCATCAATACTTCAGCAGGGTCAACATCTACTCTTTTTGCCATATCATTTATCTGATTAAAGAAAGCTACCTTTGTTGCTAAGTATGCATTACGAAAATATTTAGTTAAGATTAAAACTTCAGGATCTTTAATATCAACACGCACACCTAATGAGTTTGATAATATATCAAGCCAAAAGCTGGTATCTCCACCACCTATAGAAATTGATGTATGGTTTTTAAAATCTTCAAATGCATGGGCTGCACGTAAATACTCTGGTGAAAAAGTTATTTTGGCTGCATTAGGTCGTTTAGTAATTAATCTCCAACCTTCAAGGCTTATGGTCGATTTGATTAGTATAGGAGTTTCTTTATTGCATAATTCTGCGCAATCATATACATTTTTCATATCACACTCACCATCTTCACCTTCTGGTGTTGACACTGCGATGATAACCGCATCAGCATTTTTAAATACTGATTGATCCTTATATCCCAATTGTGGGTCAAATACTTTAATATCATGTTTTGATGATAATGCTAATCCGTGAGCCTTACCAACAAAACCGTGTCCGCATATTACGATATTCATTTGGGTTCTTTCCAATTATGAATGAGTTTAAGCTTTTCTTCTTTTGAAACACCTTCTACCATGTGGGGATTATCTCTATCCCATAATTGTAATACTCGTTCTTCGTCTAAAATAAACGTGTCTACAATAATTTCATCCATATAGTGCTGAGAAAATTCTTTAACTTCTTCTGCAACTACTGAGTCGTTTGTCCATTCAATAGCTTCTGCGATTGATGGAACTTTTCCGTCTTCTGCCAACGCACTCATAGGTACGAGGTAACGCATACGGTGTGTTGACACCACGGTAGTTACGACATAACGTTCGTCGTTATCTTCTGACATTTTATTCTCCTTAATGATTTATCCAAACGACTTGTGCATATCTTGCGTCAAGCCAGTCTCGGTATTCTTGTGCATCCAATGGGCATGCGAAGTATTTATTAATTTTTTTATTTTTATAATATGCTTTAATCTGTACCATATTAGTCTTCTCTATAGAATATATGTGAACCCATACGTGCTACCCTATGCATTGATGGTGCCCAATAAGGAGATACGTATGTAGCATGGTAATGTGTTGCGCTCTCCGTAATGCCACGATGCTCTCTATGTACATACATATCACGGGCATGTTTACGTGATTTTTCCCAAGCTTCATCATCTTGTGGTACATCAGATTTGCCATCGCAATACCAAGAAAACTGACATGACTTACGACCAGGTTTATAACCGTCATGCACTACATCACAAACAGTTGAAGGATAACGTGAACTTTCAACACGATTTAGTACCACGTCAGATACTGATACTGCATCAATCAGAGATGAAGCCCTGGTCTCATAATAGATGTTTAGAGCCATACACTCGAGCTCTTTTGAGTGGAACTCAATCAATGTATCTTGGAGGTCCTGAGCGTTCAGTTTGGAGCCCGTATAGATGAACCCGCCAAAGGCAGTCGTATTGATAAGAAGTGCGCAAATTGCCGTTTTAATTTTCATAATTTAGCCTCAATGTTATATTTGTTGTTTCTAATATAACCGATTCTATACTAAATGTCAATAGCTAATTATGGCCAAAGTTACTTTTTATTTGAGTTAAAACGTTTGTTAGTTTGAATACTAATCCTGATGCTTTGGCTTGATCTGACCAATAACTTTCGTCACCAGTCAGATCTGTTAATACTTCGAGTAACATCATATTTTGATTTCGTAATGTATCCATTTCATTGTAACATGCATTTATATCTTTGTTTAGTTCTTTAATCTCTAATCTAAGAACGTCTATACTTGCTGCACCTTTATGGACCTTCATTGCCGTACTTTTCATAAAAGTCATAATCAATTTGATAAAGATTTTTAATAAACTGAATCTGCTCTTTACTGAAATCCTTTTCAGTTATTTCTTTTTTAGTTTGATTTAGCTTCTGTGTTATTCCAAAGTGGCTGCAAACATCATGTTTCTTAATGACTGTAAATCCAATGAATTTATCTATATCAATAAACAATGCTTGAGGATGGAAATGGTGTAATTGATGCGCTGAACCAATTTTATGTAAATTTGCAAAGAAGTAATCAATCTTTTCCTGTTTAGTACATTTACTTAATTCAACACCAAATGTAGAGAATATATCTTCGCCATAATGGTAATACCTTTGCTTTTCAGTAACATAGGCATTAATACATGAAACGAACCTTTCAACAGGATCTGAGTAAACAACAAGTGGTCTACCTCTTGCATCATCATATTGGTCAGTATCTCTAAACACTTGTTTACGATCTGGGAATGTTTCCTTGACTGTTACACTACAGCTTCTTGGTATTTCAAACCAATTTCGTTTACCATCAAGGTTATACATTAATGGGAACTTAAGCTTTTGACACCAAAAACAATTACACTTATTAAATTGAAAGTCTTTATCTAATTTGGTTGTAGGTAATAGGAATTCTCTAATCTCAGGATCGTCAAGCGCCAATGCTGGTAATTTATCAATCGGAAATCTTTTTAAGATATGAGTATTATTCCCGTCTGGCGCTGGTCCTTCTTCCATTAAACTCTCGTCAAGTTTGGAATATTCACTATAACCTCTAATATCTTCCATCCATTTAAATGAGTCATAGGCATGTGCAAAAGAGTCAGCTTTAACTTTACGAGTTTCAGCTCCACCCATCCATGCCAAATGCCAGCCCATATCCTGAATGATTTTGTTTTGATGGGTTGGCCAACGAACAGGATAATGCATGGCGCCGCATCGTATTCTGTTTACAGACGTTTCCATAATTTGTTTCTTAGTTGCAAAGAACATAGCTTTCCACCAAACTACAGGGGTGCCATCAGTATTAAATGCTCGTAAGTCTGCGCGACCTTGTAGATACGCTAATGGTATTTTAAGAATAATTTCAGGATTACCTCTACACATTTGAGCAACCCATTTGACATTCTCTGGTTTAATGATTTCATCTGCATCACCATATATGAATACATCATCGTCATTAAAGTTATCCATTGCTTGCATGACAGCATCTTTTTGTAGACGTTCACGTACTCTAGCATATAAAGAGTTTTCACTATCTCTATTTGCACCAGCATTAATTCTATCAACTTTTAATATTTCTAAGTCTTCTTGTTCAGCAATGTCATGTTCAACATAATGGATTCTTTCCATTGGTAAACCTTGCTGACGTGCAATCTCTAAAAATTTACGTTCAACTGGTTTACCACTGTGTGTTTTATTAGACTCAACAATAATAAACTTATCCACTACATCTTTTAAAAGATTAACTCTAAGTTTTAAGAGTTCAACTCCAGTAGGAGCAAAAAATGGAAAGCAATCAACAATCATTACTTGGTCCTCTCAAGTACAGTAAGTCCGTTATTATTAGTTCGGAATTCTTTAAATCTCCACTCAGGATTGTTAATAACAAAGTTAACGATTGGTCCAATTAAACCTTCATTAGGCATTGGTCGTTTATCAGCGAAATCTCTCCAGTTTTCTTTTTCATCTCTGCAGCCATATGTTTGAGTATCATGGAAAACAAGGAACTTATTTGCTTTATTACCATGCATTGCTAGCTCACGTTTTAATTGAGAACC
>Ga0181400_1000386_pt1 | contig 18982 bp, 22 predicted proteins | sample 23SPOviralmetaG_FD_130129 | JGI IMG/M metagenome (GOLD analysis project Ga0181400, IMG submission 130129) | Marine viral communities from the oligotrophic San Pedro Time Series (SPOT) site, San Pedro Channel, CA, USA - 23 SPOT_SRF_2011-06-22 | ecosystem: Environmental > Aquatic > Marine > Strait...
ACAAAAGTTCGCGCTCGAAACAAAAATGGTACGCTTAAAGCAGACGACCCTTCTACGCCTCATGTAAATGAGGCTTGGGAAGCGAAAACTGCAAAGAAAAAGAAGGGCTAACAAATGGCTGGTTCTGATGTAAGAGCAAAACGGTTAACTGCCACTGGTTCCGCTGGTGTCGGCCCGGCTCGCATACGTCAGGTTCAAGTTAAAACAACCACCGGATCACCCCGTCTGACTATTTCAGACGGGAACGGGGGCTCCACTGTTTTAGACATGGACTTAGACGCTTCGGACACTCATTCCGTAAACATTCCGGATGAGGGTATTCGTGTTGCAGATATCTATGTGGCTACCTTTACCGCTTGTACGTCGGTAACGGTTTTTTATAGCTAAACGGAGGCTCGAATGGCTCGTGAAGTTAGTTCCATATCAAGAGTAGGGACTTCAGAGCCTTTTGAGCTTCAAGTTTCCCGCGGGCAAATTGCCTACCACTATCCGCTGTTCAAGTTCGGCAACAACACTACTGTTGGAGACAGTTTGGAAACCATATGGGCAGAAGGTGGCCTCTATAGTTACTTGACTGCGGCAACTGTTCTAAAAGTTTCTAGTTCATCTACAGACGACACTTCTGCGGGAACAGGGGCAAGGACAGTCCAACTGTATGGGCTAGACGCTAATTACAATGAAATAAACGAACTTGTTACTTTAAACGGACAAACCGCTGTAAATACCACGCAATTATTTTTACGCATATACCGTATGGTTGTGCGTTCTGCGGGATCGGGTGGAGCAAATGCAGGTGTTATTTATGCGGGAACAGGCACGGTAACGACAGGTGTACCTGCAAATGTTTATGCTTCCGTAAACGGAGTAACAGGAGCAAATCAGAGCTTGATGGCTCTTTGGACTGTTCCTGCGGGATACACGGCGTACCTACTCCAATATGACGTATCTAACGGCACATCATCTCAAACGCCTGCGGTCTGCAAACTGATTTTAGCGGTGAGGCCGTATGGCGAAGTGTTTCAGTCAAAGGATGTTAAGTCTTTAACAACAGGAATGCACGTTGAAGAAACTTTTGCATTGCCTGTAAAAATAGAAGAAAAGTCTGACATAGAGGTAAGGGCGATATCGTCCTCCAACTCTGTCAATTTTGACATTTCTGCGGCGTTTGAGATTGTTTACATTAAAAATGGAGACACTTTTTAATGCCTAAAAAGAAAGATAGTCGCTTAGAACGCGCAGGGGTTAGCTATGGCTACGACAAAAGACGTAACTAGAACACCTTCGGGACGAATAAAATACCGCGGGGAGACTTTTCCCGGCTTTAACAAGCCTAAACGAACTCCTAACGCGTCTAAAAAAAGCGCCGTTTTGGCTAAAAAGGGCAGCGAAATAAAGCTTGTGAGGTTTGGCGACCAAAACATGTCCATAAAAAAAGACCAGCCCGGTCGCCGGAAGAATTTCAGGGCTCGGCACTCGTGTGACACTGCAAAAGACAAATTCACGGCCCGGTATTGGTCCTGTAAGGCTTGGTAACATGGCATATTCTAGGAAATCTAAAAAAGCTTCTTCCAAAAGCAAGGGCAGTAAGATTTGTCCGGAAGGTAAAGCTTGGGCACAACGAACTTTAGACACTTACCCCTCTGCTTATGCCAATATGGCTGCTTCTAAGTATTGCAAAGACCCTAACTACGCCAAAAAATCTAAAGGCGGAAAACGGAAGGGCTCGTAATGGGAAAATTAAAGGATTGGGTTGATGAAGATTGGGTCAGAATTGACAGCCAAGGTAATATCGCAGGCAAGTGCGGGACTTCTAAAAATAAAAAGAACCCTGATCGATGCCTTCCACGATCTAAAGCAGAGAGTCTTAGCAAGTCTGAGCGAGCTTCTACGGCTCGCAAGAAAAAGCGTGAAGGCGCTAAAGGAAAGCAAGTTGTTTCGAATACAAAAGCCGCCAAAGTAACTCGTTTGGCCTGTGGTGGAGAAGTGTCTGCAACTAAAGCAAAACGTCCTTTTAACGGTAAATCCAAACCCAAAACGGCTGTGGCAAGGGGTTGCGGCATTATCTTGGCGGATCGTCGTAAGAGAACAAAAGGTTCGGTGACTCAGGGATGAACTTAGGTTTTTACAGTGATCCTACGGAAAAAGCTCTGGTCAATGAGATTATGAGTTGGTCTAAGGTTGCGTTAGAAGAACCTAGTGTGCATTTTAACGGACTTCCACCGTGTCCGTTTGCAAAAACGGCGTGGTTAGAAGACAAGGTTTCAATACTTTTTAAAAAAGAAGATTCCTATCAAACCCTGTATTCGTGCATTTCTATGTTTGATGACGCGTTTGATTTGGTAATTATTGTTGACTTAAAAAACACAAAGAATCCCGAAGACTTTCACGAATATTTGGACGATCTAAATCTTAGAATTTCTGAAGGTATGTTTATAGACAAAGACATTTGGTTAATGGGGTTTAATCCAGAAGATGAGCCGAGCGATTTTGTAGAAGACGTTACTTTTAATTATGACGTTGACGATGAATATAGCATGATTTTTGTTCAAAGACTTTCTAAGTTACAGGAAGCAGCAAACAGGTTGGACAAAAAGGGATACTATGATAGTTATGACGGTGAATACAACTCTACAGAAATATACTTTAACCGTGAAAAACTGTACAGGAGACTAAAAAATGGCGATGAAACCTAAAAAGATGCGTGGCGGCGGCATGGCAAAGAAGCTGCGTGGCGGCGGCATGGTTAAGAAGCTGCGTGGCGGCGGCATGGTTAAGAAACTTCGTAGCGGTGGAGCCGTTCGTAAATCTAAAAAGTAGGCTAAAATGACGTTATCTGGAACATCGGACTTTGAACTAGACGTTGCTGAGTATATTGAAGAAGCTTTTGAACGTTGTGGTTTAGAGGTCAGGACCGGGTATGATTTAAAAACTGCAAAACGGTCTTTAAATCTTATGCTTGCGGAATGGGCAAATCGCGGTTTAAATCAGTGGACTATAAAGCAAAGAAGCTTTACCTCGACTCAGGGGGATGGCGATATTTCGATAAGTGCCGATGTTATAGACGTTTTATCGGTTGTGGTTCGTCGAAGTAACACCGATTACGCTTTGGATCGGGTTAGTCGAGATACCTTTTTATCTATTCCGAACAAAACAAGTCAGGGCCGACCTTCTCAGTTTTTCTTAGATCGTCAAACTACGCCTGTTTTGCAGATATGGCCGCGACCTGAAAACAATACGGATGTAGTTATCTACGATGCGTTAACTCGTATGAATGATGCGGATGGTCAAACCAACACGCTTGATATGCCCTTTCGTTTTTACCCTTGTTTGGCCGCAGGGCTAGCGTATTATATTTCCATGAAAAGAGCTCCGAACCGTGTGCAGCTTTTGAAAGCTGTTTATGAAGAAGAGTTTGAAAGAGCTATGACTGAGGACCGAGACAGGTCTTCTTTTAACGTTGTTCCGCAGTATCAGTACTTTAGGACTAACTAATGAGTAAGTTTGCGTCTGGTAAAAACTCTTTTGCTATCTCTGACCGATCCGGATTCCGGTATCGGTACAAGGACATGCGTAAAGAGTGGACCGGGGCGCTTGTTGGTAAGGATGAGTTTGAGTCTAAGCAGCCCCAACTAGGCCCTTTTCCCAAAGTTATAGACCCGCAAGCTTTAAAAGATGCGCGTCCAGATACTAGCAACCCTACGAGTGCCTTTTTAGTGGTTACGACTAACGGCATTGTTTATTTAGGTAACGGTAATTGGAGCACGGCGGGAACTGCGGAAATGCCCACAGAAATACCTAACACAGTAGCCCTTTCTGGCGGCGTTGGAACAGTAACGGTGGTGACAACATGAGTTTTACATATGCGCAGCTAAAGCAGGCTATTCAGGATTATACGGAGAATGACGAGACATCCTTTGTAACAAACCTGCCTTTGTTTATTCGTTTATCTGAAGAACGAATCTTAAAAATGGTTCAATTAAGTTTGTTTCGTAAAAATTCTACGGCTTCTACAACAAACTCAAATCAATATTTAGCTTGCCCCAGTGATTTTTTGGCTCCTTTTTCGTTAAGTCTAACCGGCTCGAACGGTGATAAATTTTTTGTAGAGTTTAAAGACCCTAGTTTTTTACAGACGTATACTCCAGACGTATCCACAACGGGCGAGCCGCGTTATTATTCTGTTTTTGACGTAAATAATTTTTTATTAGCTCCCACGCCAAATGCGGTATATACGGCGGAACTACATTATTTTTACAGGCCTGTAAGTCTTACGGCAGCTGGAGAAAGTGGTACGACATGGCTGAGTGAAAACGCGGAACTCACTCTTTTGTATGGGGCTTTGGTGGAAGCTTGCCTCTTTATGAAGGGAGAGCCGGACATGATGCAATATTATGACAAGCGTTTTCAAGAGAGCATGATGGCACTAAAAATGTTGGGTGAAGCAAAAGAGACAACGGATGAATACCGTACAGGTAAGGTTATAAGGGCAAAACAGTAATGTTTGAATTAAATGTGAATACTCCCCAAAACGAACAAGTGGTGTTGGTTAATACTACTAAGGGTCGTGGCTTCACACCTGAAGAACTTTCTGAGCAATGTGTTCAGAAGTTGATATCTGTGTCTGATACGGCACCCCCCGCTATCAGGGATCAGGCTCGTGCTTTTTCAAAGCACATTGAGACGCTTGTTGCATATTATATGCGGCAGGCTATTCGCAGCGACAGAACTAGTGTATATAATGCACTTAATGATGCGGGATACCCCGAACTAGCCGACCTTATAAGGAGACTTTGACATGGCTTTTACTGGTAACTTCATGTGTACGTCATTCAAGAAAGAGCTTCTTGAGGGCGGACATAACTTTTCACTTAGCGGCGGCGACACTTTTAATCTCGCTCTGTATGACAACAACGCTTCCTTCACGGCAGCAACTACGGATTACACCGCCACCAACGAGGTAGGCGACTCTGGTTCCTATGCCGCAGGTGGTGGTGCGTTGACGCGCATCGACCCTACATCGTCCGGTACAACGGCGTTCACGGACTTTGCTGATCTGACGTTTACGTCGGCTACCATCACTGCTCGCGGTGCGTTGATTTACAACACAACTGAAGGCGCTGGCACTGGCACAACAAACACTGTTGTGGTTTTAGATTTTGGTTCAGACAAAACTTCTACGGCTGGGGACTTCCAGATTGTCTTCCCAACTGCGGATGCGTCCAACGCTATCATCCGTATCGCCTAAACACTTTAAGGAGAGCGCGGCATGGCCCTTGTTGTCAAAGACCGAGTTAAAGAGTCGAGTACGACTTCTGGCACCGGAACATTAACGCTCGCAGGCGCGGTAACAGGCTTTCAGGCTTTTTCTGCTGCGCTCTCCAACGGTGATACTACTTACTACGCTATTGCTGAATCAAGCACTGGTGCGTGGGAAGTAGGTCTTGGTACATATACCGCATCTGGAACGACACTGGCTCGGACAACAGTGTTGTCTAGCTCCAACAGCGGGTCGGCGATAAACTTGTCGGGCGCGGGTTCTGAAGTTTTCATTACTCAGCCTGCGGACAAGGCAGCGTACTTTGATGCGGCGGGTGATCTTTATTTAAATCAAGACCCGACCTCGGCACTTCAATCTGCAACAAAGCAGTATGTTGATTCGATTGCTGCGGCGGGGATTCACTACCACGACCCCGTCCGGGTTGAGCGTGAGGGCAACCTTACCGCAACGTACAACAATGGGACGGCTGGCGTTGGAGCTACTCTTACCAACTCTGGCACTCAAGCTGCTTTGGTTATCGATGGGATAACTCTCAACAGTGCCGACCGTGTTCTTGTGTACGAACAAACGGATCAGACGCAAAACGGTGTATATACCGTCACTAACACAGGCTCTGCCAGCACAAACTGGGTTCTTACCCGTGCGACAGACGCAGACAGCTACGGCCCTTCTGACCCTGACTCACTTGGTCAGGGCGATGCTTTCTTCGTTCAAGAAGGTGCGGCGGGTGCTGGTGAAACGTATGTGATGAACACTGAGGGTACGATTACCTTTGGCACAACAAACATAACCTTTGCTTAGTTCTCCTCTGCACAGATTTACTCTGCTGGTGACGGTCTTACGCTTACGGGTGTGACCTTTGCTGCGGGTGCTGGCACAGGTGTCACGGTTAATGCAAACGATATTGCAATTGGTCAGGACGTAGGAACAAGTGCCGATGTGACATTCAATACTGTCACTGCGGATTTGACCGGCAACGTCACTGGTAGTGTCACTGGTAATGCGTCTACTGCTTCTGCATTACAAACGGCTCGAAACATTGCGCTCACAGGCGCGGTCACTGGCTCGACCAGCTTTGACGGCTCCGGCAACGTCAGTATCACAACCACGGCAACGTCTGACCCTACGATTACGTTGGGCGGCGATCTGTCTGGTTCTGCTACGCTTACAAACTTGGGCAACGCCACACTCACGGCCACAATTAACGCTAACTCGGTAGCTCTGGGTACGGACACCACAGGGAACTATGTTGCTACCATCGCCACGGGGTCAGGGCTGGATGGCTCTTCTTCGTCAGAGGGTGGAACGCCCACTATTAGTCTCGACCTAAGCGAACTGTCCACGTCTACAACCAACGGCGATGGTGATTACTTCGTCGTGGTGGATACGTCCAATGCGCAGCGCAAGCTGACCAAGGGCAACATCAACATCAGCGGGTTTAACAACGACTCTGGGTTCACCACCAACGTAGGCGACATCACAGGCGTTACGGCAGGCACCGACATCACAGGCGGCGGTTCAAGCGGCGCTATCACAATTAACCACGCGGACACCTCTACACTGAGCGGTAATTACGGCTCGACCGCCAATAATACAAAGATTGACACGATTTCAGTAGATGCCCGTGGTCACGTTACGGCCATTACAACGGGTCCAACAGGCGACATTGATGGTGTAACCGCTGGCACTAACCTTAACGGCGGTGGCACAAGCGGCACAGTCACCTTAAACGTGGACTCCAGCCCTAGCTTTACAAACGTCACGGCTACAGGGGATGTGTATGTAGGGGACCAGATTCTCCACAATGGTGACACTGACACCTACATGCAGTTTGGCACAAACCAATGGAACGTTTATGTCGGTGGATCACGTGAGATTACAGTTGATACCACAGGTGTACGTCTAGGCGACACAGGCAACGGCTACTTCCAGCCTGTCTCTGGTGACTACGGCTCCATCCAGATTGATGGTGGTGCGCATGGCGGTTACGAAGGCTACAGCATCGGTGGTCGTGTTGTCCTTATGCACGATAACAGTGTTACTATGGGTCTGTATAATGACGTAAATAACGAGTGGCTCTTTAGAGCTGATCTGAATGGCAGCACTCGTCTGTACAACAATGGTACAGAGAAAGTACGCATAGACGCCACCTACATGGAAATGTCGCAGCACCTTGATCTCAACAACTACGACATCTATGGCATAGACCAGATATTCCACCACGGCGACACAAACACTTACATGCAGTTCCACGCAGCAGATCAGTGGCGTGTAGTTACAGGTGGTGCAGAACGCCTTGAGGTAAATAATAGTGATGTCACTATTCATAGTGCATTAAAAGAAGATTATGATGCACTATCAGGAACAACGCCAACAATAGACGTAGATGCAGGCGGTGCGTTTAGCCTTACCATGACAGGTAATACAACCTTTACTTTTAGCTCATGTACTTCAGGTGTTGGAGTAGGATTTGTTCTACAGATAACAGGAAACGGCTCAACTCTCACTTGGCCCAGCTCCGTAGATTGGGCTGGTGGTACAGCTCCAGATGCCCCCGCAAGTGGTGCAAGCAACCTATATGTGTTCTACACTAGAGACGGTGGTACTAACTGGATCGGCGTACTATCTGCGGCGGCTTATGCGTAAGGGATAACGAATGTTTGGCTTCACCCCCTTTGCTCAATCAGCTTTTTCCGACAACGGTGTTGTCGATGTCAGTGTTTCAATCACTGGCGTTTCTGCTGCTGCGCAAGTGGGTGCGGTAACTGCACGGAGCGTAAACCGATTCTTCCCGACTGGCGTTGAAGGCACTGGAGATGTTGGCTCTGTAACTGTCACCGCAAATGCAAACGTCATTCCAACCAGTGCGGCTGGTACGGGTGTTACGGGTCAAGTAACTATTTCTGCCGATTCCAGCGTTACGGTATCAGGGGTTGAGGGTGTTGCGGCTGTCGGAACTGCCGAGGGGCAAGCGGGTGCCACGGCCCCGGTTACTGGTGTTGCGGCTACAGGTAGCGTTGGTTCTGTTTCTATTCTGGCGGATGCCAGCACCACTCTAACGGGCGTTGAGGCTACAGGCGCTGTCGGTCAAGCCACAATAATAGGTGATGCGGTTATCCCAGCTACGGGGTTAGAGGCAGACGGCCAGATTGGCTCTGTCACGATCCGCTCCGGTGCGATTGTTTCTGTAACGGGGGTCTCGGCCACAGGTGCTGTCGGCACGGCGGAAGCTGAGGCTGGCGCTATTGTTCCAACGACAGGTCTCGAAGCTACTTCTGCCGTTGGCTCGGTCACTGTGGTAGAAGGTCAGGGCATCAACGTCCCTGTCACGGGTGTGTCAGCTACTTCTTCCGTTGGCTCAATTGCTTCGGTCACGGGTACTGCCAGAGTCTTCCCAACAGGAGTTGAGGGTAGCGGAGAAGTGCAAGCTGTGCTAGTTTGGGGCAAGATCGTCCCTGATCCCGGCACTACTTGGAATGAGATAGATTCATCTTCAGGAACCACTTGGACCGAGATAGCGGCATAAGGAAAAGATATGGCTAGTACATACGCAGTCAATACAGGCATAGAACTCATTGCTGACGGTGAACAGTCCGGCACATGGGGTGACACTACTAATACGAACCTCCAGATTGTTGATCGACTGACGAGTGGTGTAGGTTCAATTGCACTTTCTGGCACAACGCATACACTGTCCACTTCTGACGGTGCGTTGTCCGAGGGCCAGTATAAGGTTCTCGTGTTTGGCGGATCACCTAGCGGGACGAATACGGTCACTGTCACACCAAACGACCAGAGCAAGCAGTACTTTATCGTTAACAACTCTGGCGAGAGCGTCATCATCAGTCAGGGGTCTGGCTCTAATGTGACCGTTGTTGACGGAGCAACAGAAATTATCTACTGCGATGGTGCAGGATCAGGTGCTGCTGTCGTCAGCCTTTCTTCAGACTTGTCTGGTTTTTTAACCTCTGCCAACAATCTTTCTGACTTGGCAAGCGCAGTAACGGCTCTGACCAACTTGGGCCTTACCGCCACGGCAGCGGAAATCAATGTCCTCGATGGTGTGACTTCAACCACGGCAGAGTTGAACATCCTTGATGGCGTTACGGCGACCACTGCCGAGTTGAACTATAACGACATCACAACGCTTGGCACCTCTGAGGCCAGCAAGGTTGTCACTGCGGATGCAAATGGCGTTGTTACTTTTGACAACGGGATCACCGAGGAGTTCACGGCGGTCACATCGTCGAGCAACGCGACAACGGTTAACTCGCGTGATGGCACAGTGTTTAGTCACACGCTGACGGAGAACACTACATTTACTTTCAGCAACCCTGCGGCGTCCGGCAAGGCTTCGGGCTTTACCCTAAAGATCGTGCAGGATGCAAGTGCTAGTGGCTACACTGTAACATGGCCCGCCGCAGTGGATTGGTCTGGTGGGTCAGCACCTTCGCTGACAAGTACAGCAAGCGCAGTAGATCAGTTCGTGTTTTACACGCATGATGGCGGTACAACTTGGTACGGCTTCTTAGCGGGTGAGGATTTGAGCTAATGAGCAACTTCAAGAAATTAATGATGGCGAGTGCTGGCGGTGAGCAATCGTATCTTGCTTTGGGCCAACTAAACACAAATGTAAGAGTTTTAGACCACAACACGCCCGGTACACTAGGTTCCGTCACTGACACTCAAGCGGATACCGATCAATTCGCAGCCATTAATCGTGGCGGGAATTTCATTCTCACTAGAGACTATCAGAGCAATACTGAAGGTCGCATTTACACTTACAGCAACGGCGTTATTGGCTCTCTGGCGGAGACGTTTACTCTCAATGGTGGACCGTATGCTTGCGCATGGTCTCCTGATGACGATTATTTTGCTATTGGGACAACTGGAGGAAGCGGGACTGATAGGCTTCAAATTTTTTCATGGAACGGCTCTGACACCGCCAGCTTAGTGGATAGCTTTAGCGTAACTTCCACAGGAGTAGCTGATATAAAATGGCATCCAGACGGTGACAAGTTAACGATAGCATCTGGTTGGTCAAATAGGTGTTATATGCTATCCTTCAATGGCACCTCTATCTCAAATTTAGGAACTAAAATTATCGGTGGAGCTTACTCTCTTGCCTATAGCCCTAATGGAAATCAGCTCACCGTTAGCGGATCATCATCTTTGTTTACATATGATACGTCAGCGGATAGCTGGGGATCAGTTAACAGTATTTCTTGCCAGAGCGGCAATCAAATAACATATATTACTAATGACGTGGTGGCTAGAGTTGGAGGAATTGGGGCGGGTAGAGGCAGCCTCTCAACCTTTAATGTTAGTCCTAGTTCTTCGTCAGTGATTGATGTCGAGTATATGACCAACACTCAAGGGAATGATGGCTTAGACGGTCGAGGATTAGACGTGACAAACGACGGGGCATATATAGTTGCGGGCCTTGCTGATAACACTTACAACAAGCTTTCCCTCTTTAGCCTCAACTCTTCGTATCAGTTTGTCTCACTTGAAGATACGTTTGTCCCCGGCGGCGTAGCTATGTCACAGCTTTGTTTCTCAAATGGACTAATGTTCTGCCAAAACTACTAGTTTTAACTTCACCTTAAAAGGATAGGGAAATATAATGTACGTCAAGATCACAAACGGCATACCCGCAAAATACACAATCGGGAAACTACGCCGTGACAATCCTAACACATCTTTTCCCAAGTCTGTATCTGATGCAGTTCTTGCTTCGTATGATGTTTTCCCGCTCTCCCCCACTGATAGCCCCGCTTACGATCACACTAAAAACGTAGTGGAAGGCACTCCTGTTCAGTTAAGTGGTGTTTGGACACAGGTTTGGGATGTCAGTGACGCTTCTAGCGAAGAGATTGCAAGCAGAAATGAAGCGCAGTCCATAGCATCAAGAACAACTAGGTTTGAATTGCTTAATGAAACTGATTGGTGGGCATCATCCGACTTGACCATGACTGCTGAACAAACAGCATATCGCCAAGCACTTCGTGACATCACAAGCCATGCCAACTGGCCTCACTTGAACGAGGCTGACTGGCCTACTAAACCGTAAGGATAGCGCAAATGCCGTTAACCAAACTTCAGTTCCAGCCCGGTATCAACAGAGAATCCACCTCGTATAGCAACGAAGGTGGTTGGTACGATATGGACAAAGTGCGGTTTCGCATGGGTTATCCTGAAAAGATTGGTGGGTGGACAAAGCTAGGTATCAAGTCTTTTCTTGGTTCGTGTCGGGCATTGCATTCGTGGAGAACGATTGCTCTAAATAATTATTTAGGGCTTGGAACTAATGATAAGTACTACATCGAAGAGGGTCAGGGCTATTACGACATTACTCCTATCAGAGAAACGACCGCTGCGGGGGATGTAACCTTTGCTGCATCAAACGGCTCATCTACAATCACTGTGACCGATACAAACCACGGCGCGGTGGTAGGAGATTTTGTTACCTTTAGCGGTGCGGTTTCTTTGGGTGGGTTAGTCACGGCAAATGTTTTAAACCAAGAGTATAAGATTAACTCTATTGTGGGCAGCAACAGCTACACAATAACTGCCAGAGAAGTAAACAGCGTTGCCGATATTACCGTTGACGGTGTATATACTCCAGTTGCCGTTACGGCAAACAGCTCTGATTCGGGGAATGGTGGCTCCTCTATCGTAGGCGCGTATCAGATCAACACGGGTCTGGATACTTCTGTGTACGGCAATGGATGGGGCGCTGGAACGTGGTCGCGTGGCGCTTGGAACTCTGCGGCGGTCATTGATACTTTAACAGATACATTGCGCCTATGGTCGCACGATAACTTTGGCGAAGACTTAATCATAAACGTGTACAATGGTGGCCTTTATTATTGGGACGCATCAGTGGCGACTCCGTTAAGTTCAAGGGCCGTTCCATTAAGTTCTCTTGCCGGGGCCAGCAATACTCCAACAGTTGCCGCTAAGGTTATTGTCTCGGATGTTGACAGGCACGTTATTGCTTTTGGTGCAAACCCCCTCGGTAGCGCAGTACAAGACCCCTTGTTGATAAGGTTCTCCGACCAAGAAAACGCCGCTGATTGGACTCCGTCAACAACCAATACTGCGGGAGACTTGCTTATCGGCTCTGGGTCAAGAATTGTTACGGCACTTGAGACCCGCCAACAAATATTAATATTCACAGACGTATCTCTACATGTAATGCAGTACTTAGGCCCACCGTTTACATTTGGGATCAACATGATCTCAGAGAACGTGACAATAGCAAGCCCCAACTCTGCGATAGCAATTGAAGATAACGTCTTTTGGATGGGTAATAACGAGTTCTATACTTATGGTGGCGCAGTTCAAAAGTTACCTTGCACCGTGCGTGATTACGTCTTTTCTGACTTTAATCAAAATCAATCTGAAAAAGTATTTGCCGCATCTAATACGTCATTCTCTGAAGTATGGTGGTATTACCCCTCTTCCAATAGTGAAAATGTAGATCGTTATGTTGTTTATAACTACCAACAGAACGTCTGGTATTACGGCACCCTAGCTCGTGGTGCTTGGATAGACCGTGGTGTTGAGCAAAACCCTATTGCGGCAGGGCTGGATGGATACCTTTACACGCATGAAAATGGGTTTGATGACGGAAGCCAAAACCCTCCAACTGCAATATCCGCATATATTGAGTCTAGTCAGTTTGATATTGGGGACGGTAACAACTTCTCGTTTGTAAGTCGGATTATCCCAGACGTTACGTTCAGGGACTCAACCGCGAATTCTCCGTCTGTTACGTTTACGATGAAGGCAAGGAACTTCCCCGGCGGCAATTACCTACAGGAAGATGATAGCATAATAACAAAGACAGCTACTGTTCCAGTAGAGCAGTTTACAAATCAGGCAAACATAAGATTGCGCGGACGATCAATGGCTTTGCGTGTGGACTCTAACGAAACAGGCATGACTTGGCGGCTTGGTTCTCCTCGCATGGATGTTAGACAGGACGGGCGCAGGTAATGTCCGTAAGAGAAGCCCCGGTCCCATACTTTCCGATTGCACCGCAAGCCTACGATCAGCGGTACATGTCAGAAGTGGTGCGAGCTTTCTCTGTATATCTTGCTCAGGCACAAAACCCCGGCACGGCTGTATTTAATACTTTAAACCTGCTAAACTTGCCAACATATGCCGATAACGCCGCCGCTGTAGCGGGTGGATTGTCTGCAAATGATGTGTATAAAACTTCTACTGGCGAACTAAGGATAGTAATATGAGTGACGCAACAATCATTACAATGTCAGACGGTAGCCGCTGGAAGCCTGCTACCTCTGTGGATACTATACAGTGCCACAACTGTGATAACTTGGTGGACACACCAGAAGAAGTAGCGTCATACCCTGATGGCAACTGCCCAGACTGTGGTGAGGCATGGACTGATACAACTAAACGGCACACGGCTATCACCGTTACAATGCCACAATCCGCAGACGGTGGAGTTATGTAAAAGTTAGGTGCGAACAATCTCTGGAAACCGTAAAAGTTTTTTGTTAAGGTGAACAAAAGTTAAGGTAGTCTGACATGCAGTATAACAGTTTAAAACAAATGCCGTCTGGCGGATTGGCCTCTTTTTTAGAGTCCAACATGGACGAAATAGGCGACAATGTACTAGCGTTTGGCTCTCCGAGCGGCATTAACTCTATGACTGACATCGGCAACCGGATGGCCGGAATGGGCCGAAACGGTGATACTGAGCTTGTTCACATGAAAACGGGCGAAATTGCGGTTTCTCCTGAATTACTAGAAGAAAACCCGCGTTTGGCTAGCGAGCTAACAAACGCATTTCAACGTTCAAACGTGGACATGGACCGTTATACGGTAGGTTCAGCTGCAAACTCTATTAACCCCATAACTGGGCAGCGCGAGTTCTTTCTTAAAAAGCTTGTAAAAGGCGTTAAAAAACTCTTTAAAGCAGTTGCTCCTGTTATTATTCCTACGGCGCTTAACTTCTTTGCTCCGGGTTTGGGCACGGTTGCAAGCGGCGCGTTGGGCGCGGGCATCGGCACTTTGGTACAGGGCGGTAGTTTTAAAGACGCCTTTAAGTCGGCGGTTATTGGTGGTTTTGCTGGCGGCATTTCGGCGGCTGCGGGTGCTGGTGGACCTGCGAATGCGTCTGGGTTTAAAGAAAGGGCGTTTGGTAAGCTGGGTGGAATGGATACTACACTCCTCCGGCCCGGAACTTTTGGAACTCCTCCGGCTGCGAATACTGTGACAACCCCAACTGTCGATTCATCCACTGCCGTTACGGACAAAATTGTGGCCCCTGAGTCAACAGGCTTTGTTGATTCCGCAAAAAGCTTTTACAACGAGAACCTGTCTCCTAGTAGGAACATGCCGACACAAACTGAAATAATTGACGTTGCGTCATCCTTACAAAAAGAGGCTGCAAAAAAAGGCTTAGAGTTATCCGGTCAAGCCGCTTTAGATCAAGCCAAACAACAATTAACTCCCGGTCTTATTTCGCAATACGCGCCTTTGGCTGCGGTAGGTACTGCGGCAATGGGAGCTTTTGGGGGCTTTGAAGCTCCGGAAGAGGACTTGTCCTCTCCTTATGGCTATACAAGTCGCGAAGAGTTTGAGCGTGATCCAAACAAATACAGCATTTACTCAGGCATTAACTTTCAAAGGCCTCTTGTAGGCCAGACCCCAGACATCAACCGAAACCCCTTTGTGTTCCAAGATTACTTAGCACAGCCCCCTGTTCAACAGGCCGCGATGGGCGGTGAGATGTTTCCTCGCAAAAACGGCTATATAGCTGGCCCCGGAACGGAAACTTCGGACGACATTCCAGCAATGTTGTCTGACGGAGAGTTTGTAATGACTGCCAAGGCCGTTAGAGGACTTGGAAACGGAAGCCGAAAACAAGGGGTTCGTAAGATGTACGATATGATGCGAGCGTTTGAAGGGGGAGTGGTGGCATAATGGCTCAAATTCAAACACAGTATAACAACCCTGACATTGAGGCTTACCGCCTCGGGCTCTTGTCTGACACGCAGGGTTTAATTAGAAATCAACAGCTTGGACGACAAGTTCAAGGTTTGCGCGGTCAAGTTAATCCTGCTACGGGTCTTTCTTACACAGATGCCGAAATAGCGCAGCTTTTAAGCACTCCGGGATCGGGAACAGAAGGAGAAGAGGGTTACGTTGCTCCAACAAATTACGATCCCGCTTACATTTCTTCGATTAGCCAAGACGCGGTTTTTCAACCCCCGGCTTTTAAAGTTGCAGGTTTAAATGTTAATCAAACAGACGCTATTGACCTAGCAGCACGGGGCGTAGGCTCTTACAAGCCTTATATTCAAGCTGGAACTTCCACCTTGGGTCAAGGAATTGGTACGGTTGGAACGGGAGTTGAGGCGGCGCAAGCTGGAACTAACTTTGCTTTAAGCGGCTTGCAAAACGCCTCTAACATGGGCCAATCTGTAGCAGATACCACTTCAGCTAATGCCCGTGCGTTAAAAGCCCCCCTACAAGCTAGCCTTGCAAGCTCTACTCAAGGCGGTTTAACTGCCGCTCAACAAGGTCAGTTCGGTGCAAATCTAGCGGCGGACCTTGCCCGCGCGTCTACTTTTAGGGCTCAAAACCAGCTGGCAGATGCGGCAAACTTTGGTTTGGGAACGGCGAAATCGGGTATAGCGCAGCTTGCAGGGGCGTCTGCGGAGTTCGACCCTACAGGAATAGGCGCTTACAACAACCCGTATCAGGACGCAGTTGTAGCCGCTACTTTAGCAGATTTAGAGCGCGTAGCGGCTCGTCGTCAACAAGCAGCTGAAGACGAAGTTGCAAGACAGGCAGTTTCCGCGGGGGCTTTTGGCAGCAGTGGTTATGAAAGAGCTCTGGATCGTTCTATAAACCCAATTCAGGAGGAGCTTGACCGAAACACGGCGTCTGCAATTGCTCAATTACGGTCTCAGGGGTATGAGTCTTCTGCACAACGGGCTATGTCAGCCTTTGAAGCCGCTCGAAATCGGCAGCTACAGACGGCTCAGACAACGGGGCAGTTAGGGCAAGCTGGGGCTGCAACTTCTGCAAATGCTGCGCAGGCGGGCGGTCAGTTAGGACTTGGCGCAGAGCAACTGGCACAGGGTAGCGCCTTGCAGGGGGCTAAACTTGGTTTAGACGCCAATCAAATGGCGGCCGCAAACGCACAGGCGCTTGCTACAACGGGGCTAAACATTGAACAACTGGCCGCTCAAACAGGTATGAACGCCGCTAATTTAGCCGGGGACATGGCGAATAGGGCTGGAGTGCTTTCTCAGGGGTTAGGCTCTTTGATGACAACCGCAGGTCAGGCTCAAGGTCAGTTAGGTATTCAACAGGCGGGAATGGGCGAGTTAGAGCAGTCCTTGCGTCGAAACGACATTAGTGATTTGCTGACTACGGGCGGCATTCAACAGACAAATGAGCAGGCGGTTCTTGACGCGCAACGGATGACAGATCAACAGAGTTATCAGCTTCCGTTTCAAGAAACAGGCTTTTTAGGTGACATATACGCGGGTGTTCCAACATCGGCATCCACTGTGACCTCTGGATCAACTTCCAGTGCGTCACCATTTATGCAGGCAGCTACGCTAGGAATTGGCGGTCTTAGCGCCGCGGCGGGCGCATCAAGAGCGGGGTTATTCTAATGAACAAAGGCTTCAAATCATTACCTGAACACGTTCAGCGTAAGATCGACCCCGAAATGGCTAAGAGATACATGGGTGGCGGCGTTGTTATGGATCGACCGTTGTTTCGACAAATGGGTGGTCCGGCTGCTCCAATGCCCCAAGATATGATGCCGCCTCAAGGTATGATGCCGCCTATGAGCCCTGAAGAGGAAGTTATAGACGCCGAGCAAAGCGCGGAAATGGCGGGCCGTGAGTTTGTTGCAAACATGATGGGCAACATTGACGCGGCGGAAGATGTTACCAGCATGATTAACGCGCTGCGAGGCAATGAAGCGCCTCTCGAATCGCGGTACTCGGAACTGGCCGGATATGTTGGCGAAGCTGATGCAAGTCAGACTCCTGAAAGTGTCTTAGCAATGGTTCAGCCCGCCATTATGCTGACAGAAGAAGGCGCTATCGACAGCGGTATCGGGGAGTTAATGTCCAAAATGGCTGGCTCTGAAATGGAGACGCCCGACGGCGCTCCTACTCCGATGGGCCAAGGAGTTGGCGAACTTATGGCGATGGGGGCGGGCAGCACTCCACCCGTAAATTTTAGGAATGGCGGACCTGTAGAGGTCCGACGTTTTGCTACTGGAACACCTCCCACGGGTAATTCAAGCGTAATATCTGAAGCTCAAAGGATGGCCCCGGCGTATCAAAAGTTTTTTGCAGGTGCAATGGACAGCGAAGCGCGGGCCGCGGACCTTGAAGAGCAGAAGCGTTTATCGCAGGCTCAAATACTTTTTGACATAGCTCAAACGGCTCTGGCCGCTGGAGCGCCTACGGCTACCCCAATGTCGCCTGCGGAGCGCATAGCTGGCGCTGTTGGTCAGACACAGCTTTTTGACAAAGTGGGACAGCGGTCCGCGGGTCTTTTGCAGGCTAAACAAGCGCAGGCGGCTGAAGATCGTCAGATGCGGATGGCGGGTCTGCAAGCAGGATTGGGTCAGGCTCAAGCTGATGCAAAATTTCAGCAAGACTTGAAGTTGGCCGCGGCCAAGGCCAAGCCCGGGGACGCTAAGTATCAAAGACTTGTAGGTCCAAACGGTGAAAAACTAGGCACTTTCAACGTTTCAACGGCGTCCGGCGTGGCTGACTTAGACGCTGCAATTAAGAATAACCCCGATGCTACTTTGTATAACGTTGGTACGGAGCCTGCGGATAGCCGCAAGTCGGACCTTAAAATTGTTGTATCACCCTCCGGACAAGCGGAAACGTTTGATCTAAGTACTGCGGACGGTCGAAAAGAGTTTAACGCTGCTTCCAAATTAGACGGAGCAAAAGTTTATAACGTTGGCGCGGCCCCAACAGATACCGGGTTTAAAACTATTACACTGTATGACCCGAACAACCCCACAGTTCCGGTCACTAAACCAACAAACACTGAGGAAGAACGAAGCGCCGTAAACGCGCTGCTTGCAAAGGGCTTTACGTCTGACGATAAAGTTGCCGCGGCAACAATTACCGACGAGTTTGCTATAGTGAAAGAAGCGCGCGCAGTAGAGCGGGATATTGCACGAGAAGAGCGCAATCTTGCAACTACAATTGCCGCAGAAAAGCGTCTTGAAAGCACAACAATTAGCAAAGAAGATCGTGCCGTTCTTATGGCAGTTGCCGCGGAGGGACGTGCAACGCAACGGCTTATAGAAACTGAAAATCGCCTCCTTCAGACTACTCTTGGTTCAGAAGCTCGCAGACTTGCAACCGTTGAAGCGCAAGAGGCTCGTGACGAGCTTGCAGCTATTAGAAGAGAAAACCGCGCGATACAGGCTCAGATTGAAGCAGAAAAACGTGATCTTGCAACTACAATTGCCGCGGAAGATCGTGCAGTGGATCGTGAAAAAGTCGTATATGGTCGGAACCGCGCGGATGAGCTTGCAGATATTGCGGCCCAAGTTCAGTCTACAATTGACGCCGAAGAAAGAGCTTTGGGTAGAACCCTAAATGCAGAAGAGCGGGCTCAGACAACTTTCGTAACTCGTCAGGCTATAATTCAAGAAAACGACATTGC
>Ga0181400_1000390_pt1 | contig 18885 bp, 13 predicted proteins | sample 23SPOviralmetaG_FD_130129 | JGI IMG/M metagenome (GOLD analysis project Ga0181400, IMG submission 130129) | Marine viral communities from the oligotrophic San Pedro Time Series (SPOT) site, San Pedro Channel, CA, USA - 23 SPOT_SRF_2011-06-22 | ecosystem: Environmental > Aquatic > Marine > Strait...
AATCCTCAAGTGTTTGATTATTTTTTTAATGATAAAAAACCTGTCGAACCTAACAACATCGACAGATCAAGAATAAGAACCAACCAGGCAATTGCTAGATATTATAGTAAAATACCATCAACACCACTTATCCAATCTCCTCGTACCAGTGCACCCTCACAAAAATCTCGGGCAAAATCTTCTCGATCATTAGCTATTCCTAAACCTCATGGTACTCTAAACTCAATTAGCCCATTAGCTGGTTACTTGCCTTTCATCGCGATCTCTGAATTAATTAACCGTGTACGGCACGGACAAGTACACGAAGAACATAAAAATGAGATATTACATACGATTGAATTCAATGAAGCGTTTGTCGAACACATGCAACAAAACCCAATAACAGATGCTGAATTAGCAATTGCGCAGATGAAGTCTACCGGTGGTAACAAACCTGGGGTGATAACATCTCCGGAAGACATTAAACAATCAATAGATAAAATATTATCTACAAAGAGGGTGCAATACCTGGAGACGTTTTATAACGATGTGTTCATGCCTAGGATTGAAAAGGGGTACATGGATAGTTTGATGAAAAAACGTGACAGGGACATTCATGAAGAAGGTACATTAAAAGTGCTGAGACAGAAATATCCAGAATTATACAAACAGAACAAACATGGAGATTATTACCCTGCTGTGGTAGATCCGGATCCATACCTAGGGCCACAAGCCATGAAGTACAATCAAATAATAGAGAGCATCGAGCAAACACCACAAGCGACAAGTATAGCTAGTAATGTAACAACCCAACCACCTGCGGTTGATATTGTTGATCAGTATGACCAAACGGTATCACCATTCACCGCTACGACGTAAATAATAATATGGACACAGAATCCACCGCTAGAACACAATCCTTGATCGATAAACTAGATGAAAAAATCGCTAGTTTGAATGCCACGCGTGTTGATCCAGCTGATATAGCACAGCAATTTTCTTCTAACTTACAGAATTATGTATCACAACTGATATCAAACTTTCTGATGATGCGCGAGCGAACAGAGCAAGAATCTAGAAAACCTCGTGATGTAATCAAACAAATAATACCAATTGATATTGTGAGTATCACACCTGGTGCTGCTGATCAAATAGTACAAGCTTTAACTGCTGCAGGTCTCGGTAAATATAAACTAAATATAAAACAAGTTTCAAATCAAACACGAAAATCAGATTCATCAACCGGTGGGATGTCTGCAGGTGTTATAGCTGCAGTTGGTGCTGGTGCTGCTTTTGTCGTGTCTACACTAGCAGCTTTTATAGACCCAATCTCAAATTGGTTAACAGAAAAATTCAATTGGATGAGCAGTTTTTTACCTGGTAGTGATGATGAAGAGCAAGAATTTTTAAGAGAAGGTACCTCATCAACACTTCAATCAGAAAAAGAAAAACTCGACACATTAGCATATGATCTAAAGAACAATCCATCAATCATGTTACAAGGTAGTTACGACACACCTAAACCTGATGATGTTACCAAATCTTCAGACTTAAAAGAGATACGAGGTCAGTTAAATGAACAAGATCTCATACCGAGTGAACAATCTGATGATAGCGTGACTCAGGAGATGGTCAAAACGTACACCGACACTCGAGATTATGCTACTGATCAGTTTTTAAATGAAACAACCACTGGTAAACAGTACGTTGATAGCTTGCTGAATGCTCAATCTAGACAATCAGTATCAGGTGTACAAGACGCAATATCACAGCTAGATCAGACATACGCTAACATGTTCAACGATGCACAACCAGAGGTCAAACAATCTTTCATGAAACAAGCAGTGTCAAAACAAGGCATGACAATGGATTGGTTGCAGAGCAACCGAGACGCTCTACGTGACAACATTACTGTTGAGCAAGCGTATACTGACATGTCGTCACAATACGGATTGACATCGTCTCGAGATGCGATCAAAACTCATGGTGAGTTTTCAAAACAACAACAGGTACTTGAAAGTGTTGTCTCTAGACCAGACCAAGACACGTCAGTTGGTAATTACATGAGATCAACCGACTTCATGAAACAAACATTAGACACGGATCAAATGCAGAGTTTTGATAAATTACAATCTTCAATTTACAATATACCAGAAGTGTCAACAGATGCACCACCGGTGATTGATCCTCAGTCAAGTGATAAAAATATAAACAACACTGAATTTCAGTTTGAACAATTGAATTCTGACTCTGATGTAGCAAACATAAACTCAGGTGAGTATCCAGTCGATGAACAACCCATTCAACCAGACACACGTAAATTGGAGCAACTGATCACAAAAAATATAAATCTAGACCAAGCCAGTCTGGATCAATTGACCGCAATTTATGATGCATTGCAAAATAACAAAAATGTTGCTAGCAAGTCAATAACGAGTAACATAATAGATAAGAAAGAGGATCCATTCAATGTTGAATACTTTCGCTCATTAGCTTCTTAGATGCAAAAATAGGATCATTGATTAAATAATTGTATGAATCCATTGTTCAAATTGGTCAAAGTGAATGAAGCGCAAACCTTAGGCTCATTCAATGCTGATCCAGATAGAACTACATTCGGACCAGCACCGTTGATTGTACCGTACAGTGCTAGCACATACAATGCTGCTATAAGTAAAGCACCTAAAAACAATGTGTTAACAACCATAAATGTCACGAACGAATTCCCGTGGACCAACGCACCTAGGTTAGTACCTGGTAATGCAGATACATACTTGAACGCGAGATATGATGTACCAAGTTTGGAACTCCGAGAAGAGAGTATTTTACAGAACCCTGCACTTAACAACATAGCGCGGAATTTGTTCATCGCTAGAGATAATATTGCTGAACTTGAAGCAGTCACAAAAGCTTACACAGAAAATGCAAACCCACAAATCAAGTCAGTTATAAACACATACCTGGCTTTTAAAGCTGGTCAAGCCGCTTCCACGGTAACGGGTAGTACTATTGCAGGAGGAGCAACTTTTCTTGGAGCAGGTGGCGCGCTGCTCACCGGTTTCGGTGATGATATAATTTCTGGTGCTGGAGCAGCTGCGAAAAATGTGGCAGATAAACTAAAACCTTATGACAGAACACAAACTTCAAGAAACAACGCGAACCCATGGGGTGGTTTTAGCAATTATGATCAATACATGGCTCCATATCAGGATATATATACAACACGTTTAACCGGTTGGAGATACAAATTACCATATATGAGTGATTTGCAAAGACAAAACATGTGCAACTTTTCTGACAGCGCCCAAAGTGTTGGTGGAGTAGGTACTGAAGATATACAGAGGGGTACAGATAAAGCCGCTGGTTATACATCAATATTGAACACCATGATGGCACCTGGTGTGTATATTGACCGGGCTAAATCATTCTCGTACAGTGGTGGTGAAAAATCATACACCTGTACTTTTCCATTGCTCAACACAACAAACCAAGCTGATATTCTAAGAAACTGGCAGCTGTTGTTTTTATTAACATACCAAAATCGACCGAATCGAATCGATCGGGTTCAGATCGCTCCACCTAAAATTTATGAAGGTATGATCCCAGGTGTCTGGTATAGTAGATATTGTTATATAAGCAACCTATCAGTGAACTTTGTTGGTAATAGAAGAAAAATGACATTGTATGTACCAATTGCTTCTGCCTCTGGTACAAAAGTTGTTACCGGTCGTGGATCAAAGGCATCCGGTAAACAAGAACCATTCACTGTTAGAGAGTTACAACTCTCAAACACCCCGGGTGGTGCAGCTGGTAACGATAACACCAGAGTTACAACAATAGTACCAGATGCATATCAAGTATCTATAACAGTTACAGAACTAATACCAGAATCTCAAAACACTATGTTTGCAGCAATCCAAAAACCAAATACAGTTTCTGTTGGTAGTTTTGAGGATACAGACAATCCGTTGGGCAATTCACTTTTCACACCTTGAACAAACTTGATACATGACAGATATAACAACTAGAGGTAAATATCAAGACGATATACGAGGACTTAGAGATCTTGAAACATATGATTTTGAAAACATATTTAAAATGTGTTACGACACAAAGAACCAAGCATATTTTTATAATATTTTAAAAACAGTCAATATACCTGATAACATAAATAACAGCTTGTATACAACAATGACTATACCAGCGGAAACATCATTGACATCATTGAGTCACATGGTGTATGGCACTATTAAGTTGTGGTGGTTGATATGTCTGGTTAACAATATACACAATCCAGTCAAGCTTTTTCCAGGTGGTACGATCATAAAAGTCATCACTCCAAACAATGTACCGTACATAATCAACACAATAAAACAAAACCTAGTTAATTGATCATGGAAACACCTCCTGATTCTAGATCATATCCACATGAAGTGGTAACCTTTTCAGATAGTAGAAAATTTCTATTCAAATGTGTGATGCACAATGGAGAGACGGCAATCGTCATCAAGAAGGATTCGATTGAAGAGATGGTCATAGAAGACACTGCAATTAATTGGTACTCTAGAGGGTACATTGACTTGAAGAACCCAAGAGGTTCATTAGAAAACAGTATAGCTGAAATTGAACAAAACACACGAGACACATATGTGTTCAGAAATGATGCAAAAGATTTTCTATTCATGTATATGATACCTAACGTGTTTGAGACAGAAGACGAGCTGAATCAGCTACAAAATGCAGAAGATTTTCAAGATGATTTCTACATGCTTAAACATACATTCTCTATATATTCGGTCAAAGATATAACACCTACGGAGGATGAAAATAATAAAATAAAGAGATTGTATTTCACGGACTGGAGACACATGACTCTCAGTAAACTAAATTCAACATTCACAACATCTATGTACCTCACTGGAGACACAGCTCATTGGATTGATGATGATAGAAAAATACCATCAGGGGATGCGATTAGAAATATAATACAAGATCACATCCCAGGAGAGCAGCAGTTTTCACCAACATGGGAGCCTGGTATGAGCATGATCGATTATACATCACCTGCCAACACGACAGTGTTACATGACCTGGAGCAGCTTGTAAATATGCATGTAAGTAACCCTCAAACTGGTGGACAGTCATGTGTGTTATATCTTGATCGGTTCACAGAACAATGGTCACTTGTTCCATTATCAACAATGTTTAGTCGAGCGACTACTGGTCGTAGCACCAATGGACAGGACCTTCCTTACATACCAGGAATATGGCAAACAGAGCATTTAATAATCGGTAGGGATCCAGATTTAGACGAAACATTAAACTTAGTCGAAAACCGGAAATATCGAGTACCTCAAACAATAGGTTCCAGTTTATTTAATTATAATTTTGGTATTGATAGCTGTATTCAAAACTACCGATTTGTTGAGATGCACGGAGACAAAAATCAAAATATTTTGAACACTCGCCCGGTGCATCAATATAACATTACTAAAAAGAGGTTCACTATCAATCAAACATTAAACAACGCCGCGTATTTATCTCGACATCTCAGTCGAGATGTGTTTGTCGGTCCACCAGTGGCGAAAAAACATCAAGACACAAGCCCTGTTAGTGCTAATGTTGATGAACATCGATACTTGAATATGACAATTGAACACTTGTACACAGCAAGCGACGAATATCACTCGATGTTATCCACCGGTAGAAACGCTAGTGTCAAACAATTTTTATTTCAGAGTAATGCGATTGAGTTTACTTTACCTGGACAAACGACCAGAAGATCAAACCGGTTTATTTCTGTATCACATAATGTATCAGCACCGAATGATAACAAATATAATGACAAGATTGAAGGTCAGTATATGATAGCTGGTGTGGTGCATCGATTAAAAGACAACATGTATACAAACAAAGTAATCGGTTTAAAACCGTACAATTATGACACGGTGTCACAATCGGATGAAGATACACGACAATTATACGCACAAGATGGATAACCCTAAACAGACACATTACCCATTACTAGTTGATACACAATTGGTCAACAGTACAAGATTTTTAGACTCAATCAAAACGTACAAGCATACAATCGTTGAGATGATAGATTATATTGATATGTATTGTGTCGCATCAATTAACAGAGCTAACAAACAAACCCACGACCCTGTAACAAACCAAGTAGACTTCTTCAAACAATTGAATGATGGTGAACTCAAGCTACTGGACAACACCAAAGGAGTCCGCGATGATTTGTATAAATCGGATCAGGAAACAATATATGATCAAATACCTGAAGAGTTTGGATTAGACGATCTACCTAGAACTGACACCGAGTTTATATTATACTGGATTGAAAAATACAGAACATCTCATGATCTAATCAAACAACTTCTGCATCAGTCTGATATGTTGCCTAAAGAGACTACAACTGGTGGTTATAATACTAAGAATGTATATTTCAATGATTTTAGTGAGAGTATGTATTCATTGAAATCAACAGTGTTGAGATCCCCTCCGCGTGAATCCACCCCGGTGTGGGATGTGAAGTGCACGTTCATAAAAGAGATGGGAGGAAAGCATACAGTACCCAATCAGTACACAGGTACATCTGTATATAATATACACAAAGATGTTCAATTAATGAGCAACATTATGAGCAGATATACAACATCCTTGTTCCGGAATAACATGAAAAATATTATAGATAATGTGACTGTTGATGAGAGAATTGAAGACCCAGAAACAAAACTGTTAAAGCTGAAAACTACAAAAATAACCGATTCAAAACAACCACATGGTGTCAATTTAGTACCGGATCAATACCACATGAATCGAATGTGGCAAAACGCAGAACCATTGGCGCGTATAGTAACTGAAACTCTAGGTAATATGTCGTATGTGTTGAGCTATATGGATAAAAATTTAAAAAACAACTTACAAGCTTGGGGTCGCTTCCGTACTGAATCAATTATAGAGCAGACAGTTGGTAGTGTAGATCTATTACACAATACCCTAACTAACTCTTTTGAAGAAATATCCGCTACATCAAAAACAATTCACACGGAGCTGTCTTGATCATCATCTATGATCTCTGCTTCGTGTACATTCTGCATCAATTCATCTAACACTTCCTGTCTGGTTAATGCTCGTTTAGTATTTGCCTCTGCTTCCATTAATTGATGTTTAGCAGTTATATCGATTTTCTTGAGATTGACAGCAGCAGCCTCGCGTTTATCTTGAACTAGTATCTTGCTGAGTGTATCTATACTCGAGGTGGTTGCTTTGAGTAGTTCTGCAAGCGAACTCACACCCTCACTATCCGGAGCACATTCAACATATTCTTTTACAGTGCCAACCATGTCCATGCTATCCTTGATCAATCTACCTGTACTATTTAATATGAATTGCTCAACCTCATCTGACTTAAGCTCAAAGTCTTGATTACCAACCTTTTTAATTTCCTTATTGTTTGACTTGAGTTGATTGATCAAATCATCAACACTATCACCAATACCATCAGACTCAAAATCATCTTGCATGTATATATTTATACACGATAGTTGATTATCAACAGCCTGCATCTATAATATACATATGATAACTATTGAAATATCCGGTCATGGTAAATATGTTGTAAGCCAAGACAAACTTTCATTTTTATTAGATTGGTTAAAATCTAATTCAATGCCAGTAGAGGTTCATAATCCGCTTGATCCGAACAGCCAAGTATTAATCGATTGATAATATATGAATGTAAAAATTAAAAAGACTCACCCGGATGCGGTTTTACCGGTGGCGAATAACAAACAGACTGGTACAGGTGATACTGGATTTGATCTTGTTGCTGTTGAAGATACAGTCGTGCACCACCATGGTTCCTCTGTAGTGCCTGTCGGTTTAACTCTAGCGGACATGACACCAGGATACTGGTTGCGGATCGAACCTCGGAGTGGCTTAGGATTCAAGCACAACATCCAACCACATCTCGGGGTGATTGACAACGGGTATAGAGGAGACCTGGCGGTCAAGTTGTATAATTTTGGTGAAGATACTTACACTGTCAAGAAGGGTGATAAAATAGCTCAATTAGTTGTGTATCCTTTGTTACAACCTGTGTTTGAATTCACTGAAGATATAACAGAAACAAATCGAGGTGACAAAGGGTTTGGTTCATCTGACCTATCTCCAGATATGGTAGATATTAAGCAACAGGTGTTGAAAACTAATCAACATGAAGATTTGTGGCAATATGAAGATCATTTTACCAAGAGTAAATTAGACTCTGGTGAGTATATACGCAACCCTATGAAGATGGATGAAGGAGACCCAGATTATATAAAAAATACAGAGCAAATTTCAAAGTCTGCATCTGATAAAAGTGTGTCATATTGGTACCATCACAAATGAGTATGTTCGATGATTTGTGGGTCGAAAAATATCGACCTAAAACACTTGATGATCTGGTATTAACACCAAGCAATAGACAGTTGTTAGGTAAACTCACTGGTGAGGAGAGTATACCAAACCTTTTGTTTGTAGGTAAACCTGGTATTGGTAAAACAAGCCTAGCCAAGATCATCGTGAATGATTTGCTCGAGTGTCAGTATTTGTATATAAACGCAAGTGATGAAAACGGTATCGATACTATACGCAACAAGGTTACAAATTTTAGTAAGATTAAGAGTTTAGATGGTGGAGTCAAAGTGATTATTCTCGATGAAGTTGACGGTTTAACGATGGATGCTCAAAGAGCTCTTCGAAACACCATGGAGGAATATTGTCAATACGTGAGGTTTGTATTAACAGCTAATTACAATCACAAAGTGATACCTGCTTTACAGAGCAGATGTCAGAGCTTCGATCTAACACCAGACGAGACAATATTCACACAGAGAATAGAACATGTATTGTCACAAGAGCAGATTGATTACAACGTTGATACTGAATTCAAATCATTAACTAAAAAATTCTTCCCGGACTTTCGTAGATGTATAAATGAAGTTCAAAAAATGAGCATCTCCGGCAAGTTAAGCACAGTATCAAAAGAGCAAACCGGTGATTTTGTAAAAAATTTATTCTTCTTGTTGCAAAAAAATAAAGCTTTTGAAGCTCGAAAGTATGTTATTAAAAATGAGACTGTGTTTAGTAGTGATTATCAGAATCTATTAAGAGATCTGTTTGATTCTGTTGATCAAATGTCATTAGACATTGGAAAAAAGCGTGAGATGCTTTTGATAATAAGTGAACACATGTACCGATCGGCGTTTGTGTTGGACCAAGAAATAAACTTTTACAGTTGTTTACTAGCTATTAGTAAAGTTATTTAAGACCTCGCAAGTAAACTTTTGTATTGAAGTTGTCAGTAGGTTTCGAGTTGTTTTCTTGTTTGTAATCATCGGTTGGTAACTTTTTGTTACCATCATTCACACCGGTTTGTGCGTATGGTGTTGTTGGATTCTCACTAACCTGCTCGATTTCTTGAGGTTCAATTTGAGTTGTGTCTGCACCTCGTTGACTATTAGGAATTTCTGGTAGGTTGATCCCTGGGTCAATGTATTCGAGCATCTCCGCAGGTACAGTAATAAAATCCATGAATAAACCTGGTGCCTTCTCCCTAACAATATCACAATAAAAATCATCCACTTGATTGTCTTGCTGAGCATCTCCCCCTACCGCTGGTCTCAACCCTTTTACGCAGCTAACTCTAATGTTTTCATCACATTCAGTAAATTCTTTGAGTTTTTCCATTAGATTACTGGCCTGTTTTTTAGCCCATTCAGAACTAAGCGCGTTTGATTTAAATTTTACTAGATCTCCTGCTAGAAATCCACCGCCTTGAAATCTCGAAAATGTACCTTCTAATAATGTTTCAAACTTATTCATTTTTATTATTTATAAAAAAATTCTATATTTAACACTTCTGATAAGTATTTATATGTCAAACATAAATCTAACACAATTAGGTGCCCCGGCAGAATACACATCAACATATAGAGACATGTCTCTTGATATGGCAGTTGAGAACAAAGTCTTGTCCCGTGGTCTGTATAGATCTGAAAATATTTTTGATGTTGAGTCTAGCCGTGATGAACACGCCATTCAAAATTCATTGATAAACATATTCAACACTTCACCTGGTCAAAAATTATTAGAACCAGAATTTGGATTAGATTTAAAAAGATATTTGTTTGATCCATTAACAGAAGATGTTGCTCAAAATATAGGTGAGACAATAATACAAGGATTGAAAAGATATGAACCACGTATTATCGTCAACAGAATCAATGTGATTCCGGATTATGAACAAAACCAATACATTTTATCTTTGTATATCACAATCCCCACATTAAATATTTCTGGTGCCCAGTACAACGGTGTGCTGAACACCGAAGGATTCACATTTAAAATAACAAATGAGCAGTAAATTTACAGACTTTAATTTAGACATAGATTCCTACGCGGCGTTTGATGCCACTAGTTTACGGGATCTAATAATCAATAGACTTAATAATCAAAACATCTTCACAGATCAAGTATTTCAGGGTAGCAACTTATCGTCTGTTATTGATATAATAGCATACTCGTACCACGTGCTGTTGTTCTACTTGAATAAGACATCTAGTGAATCTATGTTTTCGGATGCTGTCGTGTATGAAAACATGAATAGAATTGTCAAGTTGTTGAACTATAGCCCTGTAGGTTACCGTACATCAACATGTGTGTTCGGTTGCGAGACTAATATTGCATCTGGGTTTTACACAATACCACGATATTCATTTGTTGATGCGGATGGTATTATATTCTCAACTCGAGAAGACATACCGTTTGATGCAAGAGACAACAAAGTTATCGTGACTGATGAAAGCAAGTATATATTGTATCAGGGTAAATATACTGAGTTTCCAGACTACACAGCGATTGGTGAAGCCTTTGAAAACGTAACAATATCAGTGAATAACAATGTACTGATCGATCATCATAGTATAGATGTGTATGTAAGGTCAGCTCAAACCGGTCAGTATAGTCAATGGAAGCAAACTGATTCATTGTTCATGGAACCTTCTGATTCTTCTGCTTATGAATTGAGGTTGAATGAAAATTACAGATATGAATTAAAATTCGGTAACAATATAAATGGTAAGCAGTTACAACAAGGTGATGTCGTGTCCATTTATTATATTGTTAGTGACGCAGATAGTGGTATAATAGGACCAGGTAAATTAAATGACAGAAACTTGAGTTTATACACAACCAATAAATTCTCACAAATCAAATCTGATATAAAACAACCACAAACAAACTACTTGACGCTTGAAAACGCACAGCAAATAACACTCAATAATGAAGTTACATCATCTGATCCTCAGCAATATGAAACTGTAGAGAGCATCAGACAAAACGCCCCGGGATATTTTGCTCATCAAAACCGATTAGTAACAACAGACGATTTTGAAAATTATATAAAGACAAACTATAACAACATCATTACAGATGTATCGGTAGTGAACAACACTTCATATATAAACAATCATTTGAAGTACCTGGATCAAGATTTATCATTATCAAACCCACTGCTTGAGTCTAGAGTATTAGCGAATCACGTCAACTTCGCATCTACTGAAACCCACAATAACATATATCTGTACGTTGTGCCTAGACTTGAAACAAAAAAATCAGTGACCAAGCAGACAAATTTTTTATCACTAGCACAAAAACAATCCATTCGTGAAGGTTTAGAGAATAATAAAAGTTTAGGTATTGAACCAGTTTTTATCGACCCTGTTTATATGGCGATTGATCTATCGGTAGCTACAACTGACAATGAACGAACCGCGGCTAATCTACATGTAATAAGAAATCCATCTATACCAAGAGACACAAAGCAATTGCAGTTAGAGATCACAGATGTGTTGCTCTCGTATTTTAAACACTCAAATACAAAATTGGGTCAGACTGTGAATGTATCGCAGATATACAACGACATGTTAAACATATCCGGTGTAGAAAACATATATACATCTTACGGTGATACAAGAGTGAATGGCTTGAGCTTCGCGTTATGGAACCCGGTTTATGAAACAGACTTCAGCATATACAATCAAAACTTCAGTCTATCTCATTTTAAATTTCCATTCCTATACAACATTGAGCAGCTTGCATCTCGCGTGATTGTAGACGCGGTATGATTACAAAATTGCTAGTCAATACACCCTTTGATATTGAGGTGGTGTTCGATAATATCCGCAAGGGTATGTTTATCAACCGACCGAGTGATTCAACTGATACAAGTGATTACTCGTTCACTAATCAAAAAACTGAACAGAAGATATATTGTTTGCCTGGATTATCATTTCGATTTGATGTTGATAAAGGTATAGACAATAGTGTTGCTTTAGAATCTTCTCAACAAACTGATTCTGGGTTCTTGAATTTTATATACAGAGTTTCTAAGAGAAATTTGACATGGGATTTTGGAGATGGTACCCAGTCTCAAGAATACAATCCAGTGCACACTTATACAAATCCAGGTATTTACACCATAACTGTAACATTGTATGATCGTGATGGTAACCCAACGAGAAATCCATACACATATACGCTAGAGATTTTAAATTTTTGCGGTGATCATGTCGCGTGGTACACAAAAAATGCTGCACTATTAGGTTTAGACTACACCCCGGCAAGTACACCATTACGATTGCAATTACGGAAGATGACCAGTTGGCAATCTCCAGATTTGTACAGTACCGTGGTGATGTATGCTAGCGGTTCAGATTCGATACCAAGCACACCAGATACATATTTCAACAGCAAACATGCACATCTGCAACAACTGTGGAGATTTACTGAAGATGTAGAGACCATGGTCCCTGTGAACAGTGTAAAAATTGAAGAAACAGAAATCCGGGTACAGGTAAACGACGATGAACTATTTGTCATGACAGAAGACAACCTGACTGGTATGAATATAACAATCGACAACTCAATTAATGCTGATGATACCACAACTCGTACAATAGGTCAGAGTGGATCAAAGGATGTTTTTTACATCGACGATACTGTGAAAAATTACCTATCTAGAGATGTTGACCCGGTGTTCTTATTCGCATCCTTGTCATCAAACAACATGTTAACAGATATTGAGGAAACACCAGTTGATGTGTTACCTGTCAAAGTCACATACGGTCCTGGTGTTGAACTGTTGCTTACCACCAACGGTATAAGAACATTTGATCTCGAATCTGTGCTGTTTACCGACAGTGAATACTGCATAAATATTAGTATTGTCAATCAATATGGATTGATAGTGAAAACAGATTACCCGGAGATTGGTATAGACATGACAGGTAACGATTTGTTGACACCATATCATGCGAAATTGCAAATAATAGACAGTGAAACGTCACTACCTGTTCAATACACAGTGGAGAGTAGAAAACTGTCTGTTGAGACAAAAGGTAACGGAAATTTTATAATTACACCAACTGAAACAGCTTCAGCAGATTCTAAAATACATGCTGAATTGCTCATTTCAGATCCGCCATACACACCGATGGACACCCCAGTGTATGTATTGACAGACATGCATCATGCTCACGCACATTTTTTGACCCCTGGCTTTGCTGGGTTTATCGCAGCACATGGAGCTACATTTAGTACATTATCTGACAACACAATGATAACCAGTATAAGCAGCGCTGCATTATCGATTATACCACGAGATGTTGAATTGACACACAGCTGTTTCGCATTGTGTGTGAACCCTAGAGACGGGTTTGTGTATATTGGTAATGAATCAAATGACACTATACGACAATTTACATTGTTAGGTGAACCGCTCAATGACAATCAACCTATATACATTCTAGAATTAATATGTAACTCCAACATCTTACAAAATGACAACAGGTTTGCATATAACGACATACATGGTAACAAGATACTAGATGAGTTGACCGGTAATAGAGAAGATGATTCACCGGCTAGACTAGAGCAGGTAGATGATCAATTGTGTGACAGGTTCAATCTAAATATGAACGAGCTAAATGCATTATCACCATCTTCATTATCATGTGACATTGATGGTAATGTATGGACAACATTAATTGATGGTGTGTTAACGGTGAGAATATCATTTGACGCTCAAACTGGGTTTTATGTTTCTGCAATCGCGATCCCTGAAGAAGTTAGCTTTCAAAAAACCACAAGTATCGAAAAATTGGTCGAAAGAACCGACTCTGGTGAGTACAAATGGATGCCAGGACGGGTTGTTGCTGATAGAAACAACGATATATGGGTCAGTTACACAAATCAACAGAATATAAAATTGATTAAATATTCAATTCAATCGGAAACTGATCAATCGGCAAATACAGTCTACCCTATGCAACAACTAGCTGAGATAACATTTCCTCCTGGTACACACCTTGATGACATGATCATCGATAGCAGTAACAATTTATGGGTTTTAAATTCTGCATCATTGTCAGAGAGAAAAATTGCACCGGATGTCAACTCAATAGATATGATCGGTGGTGGAGTGTATCACATATCAAACGATCATGATCCGAAAATTTTAAAATATATTACTGAATATCAATCTCCTAACCCGGTTTCTGATGAGATAATGACTGAGAAGTTTGATAAACCTTCAGGAATGACATTTGACCTGCAAGACAGCCTGTATGTAGTGACAGGTAGTAACAGCATTGTGAAGATAAATCCTGGTACCTATCATGCAGAATTTGCATTCCACGCCGGTTCTAGTTGGTATGACCTTTCACACGATCATCAGCGTTTATTGGAGCGATCGAAGGGTCACAAGTGTGCTATAGATGCTATTAGTTGTAACTCTGACAACAGGTTATTGGTACTAAACAATATTGATAAATCGTTAGCAGCATATATATGCCCAGAATCATGGGACCAGGTAGCAACATATGATGTTGAAGGTGTGGTTGTAGATCAAACAGACTTCCCGGACTGGATGTTGGTTCAAGGATCCGGAGACTGGACCGGTATAAGATGGATAAACACGTACATGAAGGGTGTACAAGGACAACGTGTAGTGAATAGTCAAAAGAACATACAGGTTAAAACACAATATCAAGATGAAATCATGAAACACAATGAAGATTTTGATGCAACACAGACATTTACTGAATATGCGATGCAAGACACTATCAACACAAAACAGAATTTGTTATTATGGTTCTTTAACAGAGTAGCTGGTGATGGGACCAGTACCGGTGACACATTAGGTAAGACTGTTTATGAAAAGATATCTAATTTTGTCTCTAATAATGCAGATGCTGAAATATGTAACTCCCGGAACTTACACTCGTTAGCAACACAGGTAGGGTGCGATTTAAAATCATATGAATACAGTTACCCTGGTTCATTGAAGAGGTTGATAGACTTGCTTTCCATAAAACTTACAAAGCTGAAACCTTCTCGTGATCAAACAGGTAGTGAATTCACTAAAGACGGTTATGCAAATAATTTTAACCATGGAAGGAACATCGGTTCTGAACCTGTAGACCCTGCAACATACATCGTGAAGGTGGGAACAAGATTGGTGTCTCGTGAGCTATACAACTCGAATTATATGTTAGTTGAACCTATGGCCATCCCAGGTGAAAAGACAAACGAGCATTACAGTGAGCTGCATGGTGGTTTAATTGAATATCCGCTATCAATGTTTAATGACATCGATCTCACAACAAATAAACAGATTGGGTTGTCGTGGAACTGGGGTGTGAGTATACCTGCAGGTGAGAATATATTTTTATATTATGATTTTTACGAATACGTACCAGATTCTGATTATAATCTAGAAGCTTTTACACAATTGTCCGGAGAAATTGATTGGGGTAATGAACAAACAACCGTGTCTGAAGAAATATCGTTATCTGACTGGTCAAGAGATGATGGTATAGTTGACACATTGATCAGTAGAAATCTCCGGAAAGGGTTAGGTTTATTGAAATGAAAAGTATCAAGTTTAAAAAATACGATTTAAAGAACAGTATAACTGATCAGTCGACTGTCGAGGACGTTATCTTCGCTCTCGATAAGGATTCTCCATTCACATTCTCTGAATGGCGAGATGAAATCTCTCAACCCAATGTAACTGTTGATTTGCAATTATTGTATAGTGAGTATTTGTCTGCATGGGCAGATATCAAAAAGCAATCAAACGATATAAAATCTCAATTGAATACGAGAGAGATGTTTACATCGTTTCTTAAACAACTACCGGTAGATGCAACCGCAGATGAGTTGAGATATATTGATAACATTGATTACAATGATCGATATGAAGTTGAGACTGCTCTAAAATTTTTTATACAAAAAATCAAGAGCAACATACAAGGAATATCAGATAATCGTCAACAAGTTGAGTTTCAGACCGCTAAAAATAGCGTAAAAGGATCTCTATCCGGTGTTTCATTACTAATAAAGACGTTGATAATACATTTGCTGCTAGATAATGATTTTATAAGTAACAAAGCAATCACTCCGGTGACAAAGAGAAGGATAATTGACGAGTTGACGGTTCAGGTTATTGAGCTTTATGATATGTCGATCCACCCACAATCAACAATTGAGTATGATCCACTATTGCATATAAATGAAGACCCTGCTTTACAGAATGTATTGCAGAGATATGGTAATGTATTATCTACTGGTCAAGAGATCACGCTAACAACAGAGAATGACACAGAGTTAGATTTGATTTTCACTCCGGATATAACATCTTTGACTGACTTACCAACAGGTGAATTCGCGGATTACACACCAACACAGGATAGAAATAAGTTAAACATACAAAATGTAAAGCAAATTGTTGAACTTTCAGTTAATACTAAAATGCAATATTTGAGCAGTGGTTCTTCCGCGGCAACTTTTAAGATAGGTACTTTGTTCGACAGCACAAAAAACCTAGACCGGTATGATTCTAAATACAATCTAGGTATAAACACATTAGAACCGCTACAGGTCGCAAGATCAAACCACATTGGTGAGTATTACCGACCGTCAAAACTTGGTAAAATAAAATATTATAGCTTCTCTGCACAACAAAATATTCTTTATGACAAGATAAAGGAGGACAACATCTACATCTTTCCAGATTTAACGAATTATGGTTCACAACGAATCGATCTCCCGGTCGATTATACAGAGAATTTTGAATTTGTTAAAAACAATACATTAGAATCTGGTACTCGTGGAGAGATCTCCCATGAAATCAATCGGTTCCCAAGATTTAATGGATATCAGTCTCATGAAGAGACGTCCAGATACAGTGTACATGGTCTATCGCGAAAAGAGGATTCATTTGATTTCTGGTCTGGTGATATTGACGAGGTGTGGTCCAATCAAGACGTGTATAAACTGGAAGTGTCAAATATCTTCGCGCATGATACAAGACAACTTTCTAGAATGACTAACACTGGACAGCTATACGACTGGAAACCTGACTCGTATGGCAATGAATTCGGTCTAATAAAGAAGATCAAACCTCTACCGGGCTTGACTATAGAGGACTTCACACCACAGGTTGAACCAACAAGTTGCATGATTATTGACGGATCAGTGTATAAAACATTGTCTCGTCTAGATCCCGATATAACGTTAACAATCAACCCGCTAGATGATTCATTCTCATCATATGACTTCTCAAAAGTTGCTAATGGTATGCGTTTCTTTGATGTCGGTTGTGATTTTAACCAAGTGATAGACACAAATATTGTGATAGAGTCAGCTGAGTTACCAGAAGGTCTGATATATTGTGAGTTTTTAGACGGTTACATGGCTACATTCACCGGTAGATATGAAAACCGCAGTACAAATGATGATTCTCGGTTTGAGATAGATCCAACAATTGAAAGAGTTTGGGATTGTAGCGAGTTCAACAAGAGCTGTTTACCGGCGCCCAACACCGATGTACATTACAAATTAGAATCACCAGAAATATTTGATCAACCAGATTTACAATTTTCGAAAACTGAATTTCAGTCAGTTGAATCGGTTGAATCGTTGAAGCTTGAAGATCAAGTAACAACACCTGGTGAAATGGTAGTTCGTTCACATGATAGTTCTCAAGTTGGTAAGTTTTCTGATGTGTGTGACGATGTATTATTATCACTACCGAGTGATGTGCAAGAATCTATACTGAAGAATACATTAAACATTGATACAATTGGTGATATTCTGATAATTGAAACAGATAAATTTGTAATTTTCAATCATATTAAAACAATATTTGATACATCATCAATACAACCTGTTTCCAATCCAGTTATTATATCCAAACATTCAGAATTATCAAACTACATAGTATCAGATTGGTATTATAACAAGGAAATGAACCATATATTGTTGTGTACGCTCAATACAGAGGATGATACATTATACAATACTACAGATCAAGTTATAACAAAAGCAAAGTTATATTGGATTGACATCGATCGGTTCGAATTATCCACAACACAACCTACTTTGAATTGGCATGAGGATGGTGATACTGTGTTATCAAAGTCATTTACTGATTTGAGTTCCGCTAAAATTAGCTACAACGAGGTGCTAAAGAAATACTATGTGACATTTTTGGGTTATCTCTCACAGGACCAAGGAGATTTTAGTTTCGCTATAGGTCAAGTGATGATACCCAATCAAACTACTAATATTGGTGAGATAAACATATATACATCAACATCGCCTGCTATGTTTAAAGACGCGTCTCGTACTCTAGAAGATAGGCGTGTTGTATCGAACGTGTATAGACAGGTTAACCCGGTGAAATCAGTATCTACCGGGTTTAACAACGAGGTGGTATTCGAGAATTCGTTGTCTAATAACTTGAGCCTTGATTTGACATTATTATCCTCAGGTAAAACA
>Ga0181400_1000392_pt1 | contig 18845 bp, 16 predicted proteins | sample 23SPOviralmetaG_FD_130129 | JGI IMG/M metagenome (GOLD analysis project Ga0181400, IMG submission 130129) | Marine viral communities from the oligotrophic San Pedro Time Series (SPOT) site, San Pedro Channel, CA, USA - 23 SPOT_SRF_2011-06-22 | ecosystem: Environmental > Aquatic > Marine > Strait...
AGCAATATGTCCATCTTGGCTGACTTGTAAGTTATAATCTCCGGCTATAGTTGACCTTTGCGTTCCGGCAATTTGAACGTCTTCGTCGGCTCCTATTGCTTTTTGTCTAGCACCACTTACTCTAAGGTCTTGATTAATTCCAACATTTTTTGTGTCGTTATTTGAAATGATAACATCATTGTTTACTCCGACATGAACTTTTTTATCTCTACCTGTTGTTAAATTAAAGTCTCTTCCTGATTTAATATTGATATCTCTATCGGCTGTTATGTTGAGGTCTGTTTCAGTCCTAATGTTTATACTGTCATTGGCGTAAACATCTATCTTACCATTACCTGTAAGTTCAATCCATGCACTACCTTGTGCATTACCTATATAAATTAAATCTTCAGTATTGTGTAATAATATCTGATGTCCAGTTCTAGTTTTTAGTCTAATATGTTCGTTGAAAGGAAGTGTAACATCAGCTTTAGAAACATCTTTGGGTGTACTTTCAACATCATAATATTTCGCACCAGTAGTTGTGGCTGGACCTGATCTTAATAATGTTGGATCACCGTCATCCATTGTAAATGCTGAACCGCCAAGTCTACTTCTAAAATAATCAACTTGCGTTTCCTTTTCTCCATATTTTCCTTTAGGTCTACCATTACGTTTATCTAAAGGTCCTGGTGTATTCCATCCATACACTGTATTAGGTACATCACGTCTAGATGACGTAGATGTTAAACCTCTAATAATATCTGCTTGTAATCCTTGTGTTGCTAAAACTCTAGACATCATAGGATTATGTGGACGAGGAAATTTATCTGGATTAGTTCCTTTACGTGTATCTAACGGTCCTGTTCCTTCGCCTGATAAAATTGCTTTGTTATATTCTCCAGTAGGTAAATCTTTACCTTTAAGATCATCTCCCATATTTTCTTGAACAACATTTACTGCTTTGTCTGTAGGATATCCTCCAGGTACCATATGATTCATGTATTCGTCTTGTATACACCCTATCCAATATCCTTGGTTTGATAATCCTTCTGCAAACATAACCAGCACTTTTGTTCCTGGATCAGGTGGTACTGCCCAAAACCCGTAACTTTGCTGAGTACTATAATAATCGTTATTTTTTTGATTACTAGTTACAGAATTAACTCCGTAAAATGGCATGCAGTATCTAACTGTGAATAGTTGTCCTGCTATATCAGCATCGTTACCACTTAATACGTTTGATAAAATTTGTACACGCAAACTTCCTTGACGTTTATTGTCAAGATGATTTACTACTTCAGCAACATACGGACCGGGAGGTAAAGGTGCGCCACCAGCTCCAACTGATCTTTTTTCTATATTATGCGAATTTATTTCTGTTTTCATTGTGCATTTCCATCAGGATTACTATTTGATTTTGCATTGTTTGCCCTATTCACTCTTAGGATTGCATCATCATAGGGTGGTGTCTTAGGAGTTGCACCAAATTCACCGCCGGCATCTCCGCCAGCATAATCTGTTGCGGCAATTTCTGCTACAGTTTTAGCTGGTGGTGGTTTTCTCGATTTCCATGCTGTTTGTAATTGTTGTGCTCTTTCATCACTAAATCCTGCCGCAATAATTTCTGCCTTATCAAACGCATCGTTTCCTGATTTAGATGCGATGTTTTGTGCTTGTGCAAATTGATAAACATCTGATTCTTCACCATAGATATCTTTGAGCTTTTTCAATTCTAGCTCTCTTTCTTCTTGAGCTTCGATAGAAATCTTTTGATTAGTTTCCGCTAAGTATCTCTTCTTCCAATTTTGACGTTTCACTAACTCTAACTCTTGTGTAAACATATTACCTTCAAATCTACTTCTTACTATAGTAACAAAATATAATCCATTAAAATTTGATACTCCAACAGCAGGACCATTCATTAAATAACCTCCTGTCTCGTCATCAAGATCAATAGGTGTTTGAAAATTTAAAAGTATATCTACTTTTCCACTCTGATGATCCATTGTTCCATCTTCTTTTACATTAGCATACACACTTTTTTCTGACACATAATTTCCTATTCCGCTATCTGAAATATAAAAAGGATCTCCTAAAATGCGTAAATTGACAGTAACTAAATCAACATCACTTTCAACTAAAGATTCATTAAACATCCTAGCTAATCTTACTTCTGGAGTTTCTGTCATATTTCCTGCGGCTAAAGACTCTCCTGAATTTAAATTTTTTCCTACTTTTGAAGTTTCTCCAAAAGCTTCATGTTCATATCCTGAATTTACACCTCCTGCCATGTTAGCTTTTGTGCCTTCTTTAGTCCCTGCTTGATCACTGGCTCTATTATTTCCTGACCTATTTCCCATATCCATTGCAACTGCTTTATAAAATGCATTGTCAAATTTTATAGAAAACTCTAATACATCTAAATTTTTTCCGGTGTACATATAGTTGTATGCTTTAGGTGCTTGAGCTACTAATTCACCGTAGCCAGGAGGTGGATCGTTAGGCATTTGGAAGAACGATGTATTTACATCATACGGTACTACTCTATATACATAAATTTTAGGCATTCTGCCTATTACAGATTCTGTTTTTTTATCTTGTACAATATAGCAAGAAGATTCAATTCTAAACCAAGTTATCTTACCGCCAGCTTTTAAAAAGTCTTGATCCATTAGCCTTTGACCAAATCTACTTAATAGGACTAATTCTTCAATTACTCTTTGTATTTTTGTTCCTTTTCTAAATTGAATAGTCCTTTGTCTTGGATTGATAGTAGTTCCACCTCTTGAAAAGTTTCTTGTTTCTTCTTCCATAATAAAACTTCCGCCGCTGAAAGGTGAATCACCACTAGCGAGAGGTTCTTCTGGTCTAATTTTTGTGTATCCTATTGAGTTTACTCCATTTGCTTCTGCTGAAATTGCTGTTTTCAAAGTCTCACTTAGGTTACCTCTTTTTACACTAAATCCTAATCTGTTGTTAACAAAACTTTTTTGTTGTTCGCCTATACTACCGCCAATATGATCTGGCACTGCGTTATAGCCAGCCGCTTGTAGATTAGTTCCTGCAGATTCAAATGCTTCACCGTAGTTAATTGTTTTTAAAGTGTAATCACCTGTTAATGCTTGTCCTGTCTCCTTTGTGTCTTTTAATTTGTCAGCAAGTGACGCACTAGAAGTTTCATTAGGAAAGGCAATAATATATTCATCTTGCTCTACTTTGGTTTTTTCGTCTTTTTGACTGTCTAGTAAATGTGTATTAATATGTGTAGTAACACTATTGACTCCAGACTGCATTATTTCTACAAGGTTGTCTCCAGATACTGTAATGTCAACCGGAAGCGATTGTATTTGATCTGAAAAGATACTTTCATTATAAGGTGCAGTAGTTACTGTGTAAATAGAACCTTCAGTATCAACATCAAAAACAATATTAACTAATTTAACAACAAGTTGTTTTTTTGATGCCGCAATAGATGGTCTGGTTCTTTCAACATCTTGGTGTCCTACAAAATTAATTTGAAGCAACCAAGGTGCTTCTAAATAATTATTATAACCTGCGTTCTTAGCCGCTCTATATAAAGTTTCTAAAAATTGACCCATACTATAAGGTTCTCTTACTTGAAAGTCAAGTGAATGAAAATTAGTATGTCTTGTTTTTCTGTTAGGAGCAACAGCTTCTTCTATATTTACAGAATCAATATAATACTCAGCATCAATATTATATTGTTGTTCTGCACTTGTTCGAGGCTTTTGATCAGCTGTGAGACCGCCTGCTGAACGTAATACAAAATGTCCATCTGCTATTCCGTTTTTTCTGTAAGTTCTATCTGGAAAATTTAATTCTTCTGCACTAAGACAACCAAAACTAAAAAGATTATTATATGATGCAAAGTCATGTAATATATTTGGCATTGGTAGTTTTTTATCACTTGCTATATTTTTTGCAATAGTATCTACCATTACATCAGTTTTGCGAACAGTTACTTTCTTACTACTTTCTGTGCGTCCGGCATCTCCAACTGTAGCACTAGTTTTATTTGAATCAGCATTTTCTCCTTCAGGAACAATTTTAACTCCTGAAAAAAACTCATTATTTGAAAATACAGGAGGAATTTTTCCTTCCTTTGCGGCATTGCCGTTAGTTTCATACATATCAGCAAGACCATGTAATCCTGCGGCACGCATAAACCTTATGGCTTCTTTAGGATCGCCTTCTTTTGTTTTGGTTTTTTTTGGTTGTTTAGGCTTTCTAGTACCATACTCGCCTGCACGTTCATTATTTGTAAAGCCGTCTTTTTGAACTACATTATCTTTATGGATTAATGCTTTTCCTGTTAACGGATCTGTACGCCAGGTAGTCATTTAATCTCCTAATATTTCTTTAACACGTTCTGGATCAGGCAAATAAATTTGTGTACCTGGAACCATGTCATATACTGGATCCTCTATAACATCTAAGTTTCGTTGTGCAATAATCCACCAAAGCCTATTGTCACCATACATATCATAAGCTAGTAAATCTGGCCTATGTAAGTATTGAGGTTCAATAGTATATAACGGATCATCACTGTATGCTGGCACAGGTCTGATATCTAATATATCAAGTGTGCCTGACTGGGTGTAACCAGTTAGTGTGTATGGGCTACTACTCATTAAATGTATCCTCTTCCTAAGTCATCGCCTGTAACAAACTGTCTATAACTAAATTTGTTTTGCTTATCTCTACTGTATATCGGCTGAACTGTAATACTAAACTGTGACTCTGCAGGAGCCCAACCAAATCTTACAGATCCTTGACTACCGTCATCAATAGGACTAATTTCACCTGGTGTAAATCCGCAGTTGACGTAATCAACTTCGTTTGGCATATCAACTGTAAAGTTGTTTATTATAACAGGAACATTATTAAAAACATAATCTCCATAACCATTTAATTTTGCTATAGGCGGTGGTGCTCCTGTACCTCCAGCACCAAAGTCCATTTTCGTCATTGCTCTTAGATAGTGCAAACATGCAGTCCAATATCTAGCTTCTAAACTATTCTGACAATAAAATTGTCCCACTATGGTCATTTGATCCACACTTGAGTTCTGGTATGCAAAAAACGGATAATTATTATGTATAGGTGAAATATTATTATAGTTTGCTGTATGACTTATAATAATTGTAGGTGTATATGGAAAGACCATATGTCCGTCACCTTCTAAACGTAAAGGAGTAAGAAGCCCTGAACCGCTTTGGCCTTTTAATGCTTTTGGAATCGATAATTTGACACGCCAATCTTTTTCTTCTAATGTAGTAGTAAATGAAGCAGACTGTTTTGCTTGGAAATCAGGTCCACCTTTTCCCGGAAGATTTTTGCCTCTCAAATTTGACATTAAATCTTCAGCACCACCTGAAATGCCTTTAAATATGTCTTGTCCTATGTCTTTAGCTTTATCTACTGCATCTGATACAAAACCAGGTATGTTCCCACTAGCAACATTTTGCCCTGGAGCGTTGAAACCGGCTTTTGGTTTCGGCTTTGGAGTGGTTCCTTGCCTTGTTCCTGGACCGTCTTTTCTACCCATAATTATTTGTCTCCTATATACATTATTTAGTTGACTTTATTAACAGAGTAGTTTATAATATAACAAACAAACGGAGAAAATATGAATAAACGTGTAAATTATCTAAACAATAAGGATATATTGAAAGAAATACACAAGTCAAAAGCCACATTCTGTAGCTACACTGACACTGAGTATGGACAATATGATATAATCCTCCCTAGTATTGACAAAATTAATATTAGGACTATTGCAGAAGCAAAACGCAATAAAGCCAAAAGGCTACAACAACAAAACTTTGAACAAGCAAAAGCTGAAGGTAAACGAGTAAAACTAGCAGAATTTGAAATAGATTATAGAAAGATACAAAAAGACGAATTAATTTTTAGAATTATGACTTTTGAACATATTCCTGAAGAACCAGGACGTAAGAAGAATCCTAAGACTCCTGCAGATTATAGAGTCAAACTTAATTTTCCTCCTTTTCAACATTTTAAATTTGATGACGGAGAAGAATTAGTTTGTGTAGGTAAAAGTCATTGGGAAGGTGGAATGGAAAATGGTTACTTTAATAAAGCACACGGTAAAGCCACTAATAAACTTGCCCTTATGTGGATGAAATTGTGTGATCGTTATGCAACAAGAGGAAATGTTCGTGGATACACATATAACGACGAAATGCGAGGACAAGCAATCTTACAGCTTGCTCAAATTGGTTTGCAATTTGATGAATCAAAGTCTAACAATCCGTTCGCTTACTACACTGCGGCGGTTACTAACTCATTTGTAAGAGTGATTAATATTGAAAAACGTAATCAAAATATTAGAGATGATATTTTAGAAATGAACAATATGAATCCAAGTTATACAAGACAAGCATCTACTGAGTGGGATCGTGTTAAAACACAGGCCGCTAAAGCACCTGTGCCAAATCCTTCCAAAAATACTTGACTTATGCCAAAATATAAAGTATAATGTATAAAACAGGAGTATGAATGTTTAAAAAAGCGGCGGTGTTTACAGATATTCACCTTGGGTTGAAGTCTAACAGTAGACTACATCTACAAGATTGTGAAGAATTTGTAGATTGGTTTATAGAACAAGCAAAAGCAAACGGTTGTGAAACTGGTATTTTTTGTGGTGACTGGCATCACAATAGAAATACAATTAATGTACAAACACTAGATGCAACTACACGTTGCCTAGAAAAATTAGGTGCGGCATTTGATAAGTTTTACTTCTTTGCAGGTAATCACGATTTATATTACAAAGACAAACGTGACGTTTATAGTGTAGAGTTTGGTAAACACATTCCGGGTATTACATATATAGATGAAATATTTGTAGAAGATGATGTTGCATTAGTTCCTTGGCTAGTTGGAGAAGAGTGGAAGAAGATAAGCAGTATTAAAACAAAATATATGTTTGGTCACTTTGAACTGCCTAGTTTTTATATGAACGCAATGGTGCAAATGCCTGATCATGGTGAGCTTAAAGCTGAACATTTCAAACATCAAGAGTATGTGTTTAGCGGACATTTCCACAAACGTCAAGTACAAGGTGCAGTACACTATATGGGTAATGCATTTCCACACAACTATGCAGATGCATGGGATGATAAACGTGGAATGATGATACTTGATAAAGAAAATAACAAAGAACCCCATTATATTGATTGGCTTGACTGTCCTAAGTATAGAACAGTAAAACTTTCAAGATTGTTAGATGAAAAAGATACACTACTAAAAAATAAAATGTATTTGAGAGTAACACTTGACTTACCTATTAGCTATGAAGAAGCAAGTTTTATTAAAGAAACATTTATTAATGAATATGACTGTAGAGAAATTACATTAATTCCTAGTCAACAAGATGAAGAAATACACACTGATATAGATATAAGCACTTTTGAAAGTGTGGATGAAATTGTAACAAAAGAAATAACTGCATTAGACACAGAAAACTATGATAAAAAGTTGCTATTAGGAATATATGACGAACTATGATTAAAATTAAGAGCTTAACTGTTAAAAACTTTATGAGTGTGGGTAATCAAACCCAAGCAGTTGATTTTTACAAACAACAACTTACACTTGTACTAGGAGAGAATCTTGACCGAGGCGGTGACGACAGCGGATCACGTAATGGTACAGGTAAAACTACTATTGTAAACGCACTAAGTTATGCCCTTTACGGGCTTGCTTTAACAAATATTAAACGCAATAATTTAATTAACAAAACTAACAACAAAGGTATGTTGGTTACTTTATCTTTTGAGAAGGACGGTAGAGAATATAAAATTGAAAGAGGTCGCGGTCCTAATATTCTTAAGTTTTATGTAGACGGACAAGAACAAGAAATGACAGACGAGTCGCAAGGCGATTCACGAAAAACACAAGAAGACATTATACATCTATTAGGTATGTCACATAATATGTTTAAACATATTGTTGCACTAAACACATACACAGAACCGTTTTTAAGTATGCGAGTAAATGATCAAAAGGATATTATTGAACAGTTACTTGGTATTACTATCCTAAGTGAAAAAGCAGAAGTACTTAAAGAAAAAGTAAGACAAACTAAAGAAGCAATTACAGACGAAACAGCTCGTATTAATGCTATTGAAACTAGTAATACACGTATTGGCGAAACTGTACGTAGTTTGCAAACAAAACAAAGTGCTTGGAATACAAAACAAAAAGAAGATATTGTTAAGTTAGAGAAGTCTATCGACGAACTAGAACACTTAGATGTAGAAGATGAGCTAGAAAAACACGATAAATTATCTACTTGGGAAGAAAAAAATAATGCTATTTTGGCTCTTAAAAAGGAATTAAGCACATTAGAGCCTGCACTAGTACGTGCAGACAGAAGTGTTGAAAAAGCACAAAAAGACGCTGAAAATTTAGATCAAGGAACTTGTCATACATGTGGACAAGAACTACATGACGAGAAAAAAGAAGAACTAGAAGCTAGTAAGAATAAAGAACTTGAAGATGCTATAGCATATCAAAAAGAAGTAGGAGACAAAGTTGTTGATGTTACACAAACACTTAATGACATTGGTGATATCAATGGGAAACCTACAACATTCTATGAATCAATCAAAGAAGTATATGATCACAAACAAAATGTAGCACAATTACAAGAAGCACTTACTCGCTCAAAGGACGAAGTAGATCCATACAAAGAACAAATTGATGAATTGAATACTACTGCTATACAAGAGATAGATTGGAACACTGTAAACAATTTAACAAGTCTAAAAGAACACCAAGACTTTATGTTGAAACTACTTACTAACAAAGATAGTTTTATACGTAAGAAAATTATTGATCAGAATTTAGCATATCTAAACAATAGACTTACTCACTATCTTGACAAATTAGGATTACCGCATAGTGTTATATTCCAAAATGACCTGTCAGTTGAAATTACACAACTAGGACAAGATTTAGACTTTGATAATTTAAGTAGAGGTGAGCGTAATAGACTTATCCTTGGTATGAGCTTTGCCTTCCGAGATGTTTGGGAAAGTTTATATCAGAATATCAACTTACTGTTTATTGATGAGTTGATTGATAGTGGTATGGATACTAGTGGAGTTGAAAACTCTCTAGCTGTACTTAAAAAGTTGGGTAGAGAAAGACAGAAGAATGTTTATCTTATATCCCATAAAGATGAACTAGTAGGAAGAGTAACACATGTTCTCAAAGTGATTAAGGAAAATGGCTTTACATCATATGAGAACGATGTAGAAATACACAATGAATGACGATACACACGATAAATTGACCAAGGCATATATGGCATACTTTAAGGCAAACGAGAAATTTGAGGCTCGTAATTCAGTACGAACGCATAGAGAAAGCAGAAAATGGTTACGTGAGATACGTAGCCTAGCTAAACAGCGTATGGACGAGATACACGACAAACATAATTCCAAGAAAGAGACCCCAGACACATAGGCAACGGTAAGTACCAATATGCAATGGACTTATCAAGGTGAAAATGTAGAAGAAATACCTAACGGTGTAGAAGCATTTGTCTACTTGATAACAAATAAAGTCAATGGCATGAAGTACGTAGGCAAAAAACTAGCAAAATTTAAGACAACTAAGCCACCGCTAAAAGGCAAGAAAAACAAAAGACGTGGAACAAAAGAATCAGACTGGAAAGATTACTGGGGATCTAGTGATAGACTACAAGCTGATGTTACACAATTAGGCGAAGACAAATTTACAAGAGAAATATTACATTACTGTCCAAGCAGAGGCATTGCAAGTTACTTAGAGGCTAGAGAACAATTTGAACGCAGAGTACTAGAAACTGATGATTACTATAATGGTATTATCAATGTACGAGTAGGCGGTTCAAAAATTCTAAAAGAACACTTAAAAACACTATAGGCAATATACGGATACTGTTTGATCGAGATAGCTCGATCCGCTTTGAGGACATGGACACCCATGTTCAGAATCTAGCGAATCCACTAGGCTGAATGCTACAAAAACCCCACGCACTAGGAACGAAGCGGGGGATAGCGAAGAAATCCGCGAAGCGGTAAAGCGGTTTTGCAAATTTTTTCGTGATGTCGACGTAGGTTGGGAAAGGTCAGAGCCCAAGTAGCATAGTCAAACACCTACTTCCGAATCTCGGCTGTGACGAACTCACATGAAGACCAAGATTAGATGGAACCAGCGATTAGGTTCCGTCTGACTGAAACAATCTACATGAAGCAATTACAATGTTACTACGTAACATTGCTTTAATTCATATAATTACTTCTATCACAAACGAAGTGTTAAGTTTGAGCGTAAGCGAAAAACTAAATGAGCTTTAGCTCATTTCTAATTGCTTTTATAAACAATCCACAACAGTACTACAGTTAATATAATAAAGTATAATAATGGATCACACATCTGATGATTATTTAGTGTAATTCTGGATCTCTTCCAAAGCCTGGTTTAACGTTACTAATTTGGATAGATTCGTATCTAAATTCTGTATGTGGCTGTTGCTGACGCATTGCCTCTATATACTGCAATGCTTCTTCAACGCTGTTTAGGATTTCGACTTCGTTATTATCGTTGTCAATGATTCTATATCGTGTGATCATATAAGATATTTAATGTGTAATTATCGTTTAAAAAGTATAAATATAATTAATCGGGAGCTAAACTATGAAAGTATACGACATTTTAACAGAATCACAAAAAACAAAACAAAAGGTTGATGAATTCAACCCAGTTACAAGCACAATGGCCGCTTTTGGTAATAAAGCCGCAAAAGTAGAACTTGAAATCAACAAAGAAGTCAAAAGTATATACAAAGACTATGTTGCTGTAAGCAAACAAGATCCTAAGAAACAAGGAATGAATGTTGACAGTTTATCTAGATTTTTAGCCGCAAAAGGATTTGCAAATAGCCCCCAAGAAGTTATCAACTACATAAAACAAGATACAAGTTTAATGAAAAAATTAGGCAAAGCCGCTGTATCAGGAGCAAAATCTGCTGTAGCAGGAACTAAGTCTGCTGTTAAAGGAGCTAAAACTGGTGCTGGCGCAGTTATAGATGCAGGCAAGAAAATTAAAAAGGCAATGTCTAAGCCATCAGGACTTACACCTGACCCACGTCAAGGCGAATTAGATCTAAAAAATAGCATGTTTAGTGAATCAGTATTGTTAGAACAACAAATGTCAGGTTCAGAAGTTCAAAAAGTAATCAAACGTTTTGTACAGCAAGGCTTTCAAAAACAATTAGGTTCAAGAGTAGGCAAAAGTGCTTACGGTGATGATGCTACAGGCAATGAGAAACCTAGTGCATCTACTAAAACTATGATGCCAGATGATGAAATACAAAATGCTATTTCAGTATTACAAGCTAATGGTTTCAAAATAAACACTAAGAAGAAAACTGTTTCAGCTTAATTCTACCAAAACGGTTGTTTTATTTGTTTAGCAGTTTCTAAATTTTCTTTTATAATTTGATTGAGAATTTCTCTATCTTCTATACACAAGTCAAAACATTGAGAGATTGATATTCCACCCCTGAACCACCATACTAGTTTGTATAAGGATGATTTTAATTCTTTGACCTCTCCTTCAAGAACCTTAACCTCGGCGAGGATTTTCTCGAGGCTCCATGTTAAGATTCTTATCCGAAAAAATTTGATTGATCAAACTGTATCGGAACGCTGTATTGTGCAGGTGCGCCAGCTTTGATTTCTTCTTCAGTTGCTGTTACATCTAGAGGTGCTTGAGTAAACTTATCTTTTTGTGCTTTGATATGATCCTCAATAGCGTTATATACTGTAGCGTCACAGTTTTCTAGAAACTCTCTAATATATTTTGCATTAACTACAGCTTCATCAGAATCATCTGGCTGTATTGCAACCACACTGTTAATAACAACATTAAGATTAATTTCTGTAAGTTTCTTAAAACTTGCTTGAAATCTTTCTAATTTAACCTTATCGTCAATAGAGTCATTATTAACAATAGCAAAAATACGTTGTTCTTCAAATGCTTTGATTGATTGTTCAGTCATTGATTTATAGTCTACAGGTTTGATCTGTATTTTAAATCCTGGAATCTGAAATGTTTCTTCGTACTCAGCTTGTTGATATCTATCGTAAAGCGATTGTAAATCTAAAGCAAAGTCTTTAGTTACAGGTGGTTCAGTATTAGGAACTGTAGCACTCATGTCAATTGAGTTTCCAAAACTAGCCATTCTAATTGCAATTAAAATTGCATCTGTATCAATAGAAGGCATTTTCCAAGCGTCTTTGACGTTTGGTATACAACTTTGAATAACATCAACAGTTGCTTGTCCATTTAATAACGCATCAGGCGTTTTAAATGTAATTTCGTCTTTGGCTGTCATTGCATATACAGGATATTCGCCAGTTTCAGTTTTTTCTAAACTTTTACCAGCCCAATAATTTCCTTCACTAGGCAATTTGATGTAGATTTTAGGTTGTCGTAAGTGTTTAACAAGCGGATTTCCCTTAGGTTGTACTATCGGCACTCCACTAGGTTGTGCTTGTTGTTGCTGACCTGCTCCTTGCATCTGAGCCATTTGCTCTTGCATTTGTTTCATTTGCTCCTGAGTAGGCATATTATTATCTACCATGTTTATTTCTCCTGCTAAATACTATTGTAGCATAGCACTATTATTTATAGCTATGCATTATATGAGTACTTAATAATGGCCGTTGTAAAAATTGATATTCCAGGTATAGGAGAGGTAACTGCCCAAAATGCGGCTAGTGAACGTACCTTACTGGAAATTTTAAAGACACTGAACGTCGGAAATAGTGCTTTTGATAGAAAAGCAAATAGCGGTGGAGGAGGAGGTTCGAGTAATCCTGCGTCTAAAGCACAAGAACTTTTAACAAAAAACACTAAAAAATCCTATACAGGTTTAGGCATACTAGCAAATATAGCAGGAAAAGTGCTTGGAGGAGCATTTAATCTATTAGCGTCTACTGTAATGGCTTCTGTTGGATCATTCCTAAATTTAGGCAAGGAATTACTTGTTGGAGGAAATAGACTTACAGATTTTGCACAACATCTTCCTATACCTTTTTTAAGTACATTTACGCAACTGTTAGATAATCAAATAGATCAGTTTAGAGAATTAAGCCAAGCAGGAGCAGGCTTTGGAAATAGTATAATTGATATATCAAGAGTAGCGGCGCAAGCGGCTATGCCACAAGCTGAATTTCTAAGTATGGTACGTGAAAATTCAGAAGAATTAAAACGTTTTGGGTCAACTACACAAAATGGTGCTAGACTATTTGCTGACATGTCGAAAAGAATGAGACAAAGTCAAATGGGTATTAACCTAATGAACCTAGGTTTTACTGCTGGTGAATTAAATGAAAATATGATAGCTTTCTCTGAAATTACACAGATGGCAGGTACAAGACAAAATTTGACAACAAATCAATTGATACAAGGTTCTATGCAATATTCAGACACACTAGATAGCTTATCTAGAATGACAGGTAAACACAGAGATCTAATTGCACAACAAGTTAAAGATATGATGAGCGATGCTGATATGCAAAGAGCTGTACAAATGTATGGCGAAGAATTTGCGGCTTCACTAGCGTCACTACCTGCAGGTACAGATGCTTTACAACAATCTATTTTAGATATGGTAGACGGTATTCCGCATGATGATGTTACTAAAGGATTCTTGCAAGTATCTAAAACTTTCCAAGATGGCGCAGATAAATTTGGAGAAATGTCATTAGAAGATAAAAATGCATTTTTAGCAAAGGTATCTGCAGAGACTACAGCTTATGTTGATACATTAAGCGTTGAACAACAACAGTCTTTAAAACGTAGTAATACTATTATGGCTGGTGTAGTAGAAGCAAGTGCAGGACTAAGAAAAGTTACAGAAGCAGATTTAGAGTCGATTAAAAAAGAAAAAGCTAGACAAGATGAGATGACTAAAAAACTTACAGGGTTTGAACAGACAATACAAAACATTAGAGACAAAATTAAATTAGCATTAATAGACAGCGGAATATTTGAGAAAATTACTGATGCGATTTCAAAATTTGTTCCAAGTGCAGAGGAAGCAAACACAATGTTTGACACTGCTACAAAGTACTTCAATGAAAATATTTTGCCAAGTTTAAAAAGTATATATGATTGGTTTACAGTAGAAGGTGAAACAGGAACTACGGGAATTAAAAGTTTCTTAGACTGGTTTGAACTCACAGCATTACCAGCCGCTAAAAAAGCATTTAAATATCTTACAAATTTATCTACCGAAGATGGCAGAAAACAATTAAAGCAAGATATAGTCGATGGTGTAAAATCTATGGCTAGCGGCTTAATGGACAGTGTTATTGCTTGGATGACTGATCCTGAGACTATTGTGAAAACACTTACTAACGCATTATTATTGTTAAGTCCTGGAGGTTTGATGATGACTGCGGTAAAACTAATTATTGCAGGAATTGTAAATCTGATTAGCTGGGATGATATAAAAGCAGGCTGGGATGCTTGGGAGCCTACAAGCGAAATTGGACAAGGTATAAAAAACATGGTTACTAAAGCGGTAGAATGGATTGGCGATACATTCTCTTGGACAGCTATAAAAAAGAAAATTGGAGGATTTTTACCTGATAACAAATTAGGTAATTGGGCAAGAGAGAAATTAGGTATAGGAAATGATACTGACGAAGTAGCTTTAGCTGATACTAAGGATAATAAAAAAACAACTACAGCTGAAAATCCAAAAGCAGAAGAAGTAGCGAAAGCAGAAGAAACTGTTGCTAAGACAGAAGCAGAAAAACAAAAATTGGCCAACTTAGATAAATCCACTTCAGATTCAGATAATCAGCTTGCGATGTTAAATACTAGCATGCAACAGCTCATTGATTTAACTAAAAAGAATACAACAGCCGTAAAAAATCTTAACGGCAACATAATGGCTGGATAAGGAACACAATATGAGTTGGAAAAGATATTTTACACCAGTCGAAGGAGAAGCAGGCTCTAGAAGTCCGCTTAGTGCAGGTTCAGGCTCACAGCCAGGACCAGCAAGAACAAATTATTCAAGTTTTCTTCCTGATGTTTACACAGGCGCTCCTAATAGAGTAGAGCGTTACGGACAATATAATGTAATGGATCAAGATAGTGAGGTAAATGCCGCACTTGATATCCTAGCTGAATTTTGTTCGCAACAAAATCCTATTAACAAAACAAGTTTTAGTATAGACTTTAAAAAGATGGCTACTAATTCTGAAGTAAAAGTTTTAGAGCAATACTTACAGCAATGGACTAAATTAAATGACTTTGGTACACGCATGTTCAAAATTGTGCGTAACGTTTTTAAGTTTGGTGACAGTTTCTTTATAAGAGATCCAGAAACAAAAAAATGGCATCATGTTGATCCTGCAAAAGTTTCAAGTATTATTGTTAATGAATCTGAAGGTAAAAAGCCAGAACAATATATTGTAAAAGATATTAATTTAAATTTTGTAGACAGTGTTGCAACAACACCTTATACTACAAACGGTAATGCAACAGGCGGTGGCGATGGCTACTTAACTGGCGGTGTTCGTGGTATGGTTGGGAATACACAAACGTCTGGTTCAAGCTCAGGACGTTTTGGACATGATAAAACTAAAGAACATGCTATTAGTGCAGAACACATGGTACATTTAAGTTTAAGTGAAGGCTTAGACAACAATGCACCTTTTGGTAATTCACTATTAGAAGGTATATTTAAAGTATACAAGCAAAAAGAATTACTTGAAGACGCTATTATTATTTACAGAACACAAAGAGCTCCAGAGCGTAGAGTATTTTATGTTGATGTTGGTAACATGCCAAGTCACTTAGCTATGCAATTTGTTGAGCGAGTAAAAACAGAAATACACCAAAGACGTATTCCTAGTAAAACAGGTGGTGGCACAAGTGTTATTGATAGTGCTTACAATCCATTATCAACTAACGAAGATTATTTCTTTCCGCAAACAGCAGAGGGACGTGGATCTAAAGTTGAAACACTACCTGGTGGTACTAACTTAGGTGAGATTGATGACTTGAAATACTTTACAAACAAACTAGTAAGAGGTTTACGTATTCCAAGTTCATACTTGCCAGCCGCGGCACAAGACGAAGGTCAAAGTTCATTTAATGACGGCAGAGTAGGTACTGCATATATACAAGAACTACGCTTTAATAAGTATTGCGAACGTTTACAAAATTTAGTTGCTGAAATATTCAACCAAGAGTTTAAAAGATATCTAATAGAAAAAGGTATTAATGTTGATATTGCAATGTTTGATTTATTATTTCAACCACCACAAAACTTTGCAAGTTATAGACAAAGTGAATTAGATAATCAACGTATTGGTACTTTTGCACAGATACAAGCTATTCCATTTATCAGTAATAGATATGCAATGAAACGTTTCTTAGGAATGAGTGATTCAGAAGTAGCAGAAAACGAACGCTATTGGAGAGAAGAAAACGACGAAACTTTAGGCCAACCACCAACAGATGCTAGTGCAGAAATGCGTGGTGCTGGAATAAGTGGAGCAGGCATTGAAGCTGACTTAGGTGCAGAAGCAGATGTAGCACCAGAAGGTGAAGAAGGATTTGCAACAGGAGAAACTGAAGGAGTAGATTCTGTAACTACATCAGATCCTGCAGGAGCATCATCAACAGGTGGAGAGACGCCGGAGGCATAAATACTAACATGATACTTAGAGAATTATTTTATTTTGACAAAGAAACTATTGATCCTATTGAGGACAAGCGTTATGATGCAACAGATGACAAAAGCATTGTAAATCGTGATGATACCCGTAAGACAAGATTAACATTACGTCAAATAAACAAAGCTCGCAAGGCATCTGAATTACATCAAGAAGAAAAAGTAAAAGAACTAGATTTCGTACGTCAAATGTACGGTATTCAAGCACAACCTCAAGTATAGGATTTTTCTAAATGACTGTAGCTTTTGTTATAGGTAATGGCACGAGTCGTAAAGACATAGACTTATATCCCCTTAAAAATTACGGAAAGATTTATGCATGTAATGCAATGTTCAGACACTTCGAACCTGACTACTTAGTTGCTGTCGATGTAAAGATGATTCTTGAAATAAATCAACAAAAATGGCAAATGGAACATGAAGTCTGGACAAATCCAAATAAGCAGTATAATGGCATGCAAGGATTTAGATATTTTCAGCCTAGTAAAGGCTGGAGTAGTGGTCCTACAGCATTATGGCTAGCAAGTACACATGCACATGACACAATTTATATACTAGGATTCGATTTTCAAGGCGAAATAGACCAACATGGGAATAGATCTAAGGTAAATAACTTGTACGCAGGTACGCACAATTATAAGAAACAAGGTGATCCTGCAACATATTTTGGTAATTGGGAGAGACAAACAGCTTCAACGTGCGATGCTCATCAAGGTAAACGCTTTATAAGAATAGTAGCAGACAATGATGACTTTGTACCTAAACAGTTAAAGAAATGTACGAATTTATCTCACATAACAGTCAGTGAGTTTAAAAGATATTATGATTTTTAGACGGTTTGTGACAAAACGAGCTCGTTTTGACGCCGTTATCCGTGTATTTTTAAATCATAGTGTAAATAATACTAGACAGCCTTACAACTTAATTAAAACTATAGGAGAAAACAATGGCAGACAATAAATTAGAGCAAATGCTCGAAAAACTTGTCAATAACGATCGTGCTGGCGCAGATGAACTGTTCCACGAATTTGTAATTGAGAAGTCACGTGGTATCTATGAAAAGATGCTAGAAAATGATTTAGAAGATCTTGAAGTCGACGAAGCAAAAGACGAAGAAGTAGATGAAGCGTCAAAAGACGAAGAAGTAGATGAAGCTACAGATGAAGAAGTAGATGAGTCTTCAGACGACGAAGAGACTAACGAAGCAACAGACGAAGAAGTTGACGAAGCCTCTGATGAAGAAGTAGATGAAGCATCAGACGAAGAAGTTGACGAAAATTTCGGAGAAATTACACCAGAAGCTGACCCAATGGGTGGCGACGCGGCTGACGATATGATGGCAGACATCAAAGCAGACAGCGACGAAGGTGATATGGACGACATGGGCGGCGACGATGAAGAAGAAATCGAAGACCGTGTAGTTGATCTAGAAGATGCTCTTGATGACCTAAAAGCTGAATTTGAAAAAATGATGGCTGGCGACAAAGGTGACGATGAAGGCGACGAAGATGCCGCTGACATGGACATGGATGACGAAGGTGATGAAGACAAGGAAGAGGCATTTGATGTCGCTCCCGAACTTAGCGTAGAAGACGAAGCACCAGCTTTCGAAGGCACTAAAACTGCTGGAGAGCAAATGAGAGAGTACGTAGATAGAGTTAAAGTTCCAACGAACGACTCTGGAACAGACGGCACTAACTCACCAGTTGCTGGTAAAAATGACATGGGTGGATCCACTGCTAATATCGCAAAAGGCGGTACAGGTAGTGAAAAAGGTTCAGCAATGTCGACTAAAGAAGATAACATGGGTAATGTAAATGTATCAGGTGGAAAAGCTTCTAAGTCAATGAGTGCAAACGCTAAAGGCCATGGCGCAGAGAAAAAAGGCGCAGGCGAAACTGGAACAAATAGTAAAAGTACTATTGGTTCTTAATTGAGATTAAGGAAAACTAGATGTTAAACTTAACTGAAACACTATCATTCGACCAAGCAAAGATGGTCGTCGAGACTACTGAAAACGACAAAGGTGAAAAAGACCTTTATCTTAAAGGTATCTGCATAC
>Ga0181400_1000393_pt1 | contig 18840 bp, 25 predicted proteins | sample 23SPOviralmetaG_FD_130129 | JGI IMG/M metagenome (GOLD analysis project Ga0181400, IMG submission 130129) | Marine viral communities from the oligotrophic San Pedro Time Series (SPOT) site, San Pedro Channel, CA, USA - 23 SPOT_SRF_2011-06-22 | ecosystem: Environmental > Aquatic > Marine > Strait...
AGGTTCCGTAACAGATAATACATTAACTATTGAAAGCTGTGTAGCAGATTCTACTGCAACAGTTTCTTGGATGGTATTAGGTGAGAGACATGATCCACACATGAGGGAGATTTCAACCACTGACGGTGAAGGAAGAGCTAGAGTTGAATATACTCCACCATCAGATATATATAGTGATGGAGATTGGGAAGAGTTGTAGTATATAAATTATGAGTTTGTTAGTAGATAAAAGAATATTGTTTATTCATATACCTAAAACAGCTGGTACATATTTAAGAAAGAATTTTAAAGAAAGCTTTGAAACAGAATGGGACGAGCCGGCTGATCCTAAGCACTTACCTCTTGCTGACTTATACAGAAGATGTAAGGATACAGACATCGATATAAGTAAATTGTATACTATTTCTTTAGTGAGAAATCCTTGGTCTAAGTTATATTCAACATGGCGGTTTTTCGGACAACTCCAGTATATGGAATATTTTTCTAAAGATGAGAAAATTGATAGAGATTTTAATAAATGGATACAGTGGACTTACTCGGATGATTATGATAGAAGTATAACACGTAAGGGATTAAATCTTTGGCGATATGTATTTAATAACCAACTAAATTGGTTTAAGTCTAATGATGATGAAAATTACAGAGTAGATAGAATAATTAAAATGGAAGAGTTAGATGATGAAATAGCACCACTAGCTCGTGAGTTAGGAATGAAGAGAGTGTTTAGAGGGCGAGAGAACGCTCAGCGATATGACACGCCATATACCCAAGCTTATAATCAGGAGTCTATTGATCTTGTGGCAAAGCATTTTGCAGAGGATATAAAAACATTTGATTATGACTACCAATTGCTATAAATATGTTATATGGCATTAGAATATAATATTTGGATCAATAGATTAACTGTAGAGTATTCGCTATCTGGTGAAGCTGATGTAGTTACTTCGATTATGGCTTCTATGTCAGGTTACGATACATCAAGTGTTGGACAGTTTAGAGGTACAAGAGGGCATGTGTTTCTCTTAGACGAAGAGTATCCTATAGGACCTCCAGTACTATCTTCTTACACTGCATTTCAAGATCTTACTGAAGCTGATTGTGTTAACTTTGTTAAGTCATCGTGGATATACCCATCTAGATTCGCAGAGCTATCTTCTAGAGTAGCTGAGATACAGCCATCTACTACCCAAGGATTATGTGCGTTACCATGGGAATAGAAGGGTAGGAACATATATGTACATAATCATATAAAATGTGTACAAAGGGCTTAGACACGGTCTGAGCAATAAGAAACGGTAGGTTTGCACCTACCGTTCTTTTTAATATGTAACTAACTTAGAGTTTAGTATCCAAGAAGACGCTTGCGACCCTGCTCTGGGGTTGCTGGTCCTTGTTGTGGTGGAATTACTTTAATCTGAGCTTTACGACCTGCACCGGTATATCCAGCGGAAAGCATTATAAGAGAAGAAGAACCCATATTTCCAGCAGTAGCAGTGGGAAGAGCAGAAGCTGGGAAAGTAATAGATACAGCTTTACCATCATCTTTACGAATAATAGCTAAGTCGAGAATACCTCCTGTATATCCGGTCTTTGATCTAATGGTTATTTGAGAGATACCAATAGCAGAAAGTTCTGTATTAGATGTATTAATTGCTGCGATATTAACGTTTGTACCTGTCATTGTCGGAAACGTATTCCATACCGCGTAGTAATCTGTATTAACAGCATTATCAGCGGTAGTGCCAAGAGCCCAGCCAGAATCTAGAACATAGTGATGCTCAAAACGTCGAAGTCCTTGACCACTTCTTGCTCCGGATTCACCAGTCCCATTTAGAGTAATGTTAGTAAATTTCATATGTTAATATTTAATCAATCGGGTCCATTTTTACAAAAAAAGAACGGGTCCATTTCTGGACCCGTTCTGGTTAATTGTTATACTAATCGTTACTCTTAAAAGTAAACAGAACTTGATCCTGGAGTGAACTCCTGGCCAAGACCCTGTACGACAATAACGTGATAGTAAAGGTTACTACCAAAGATGTTATCAACAACTCCGTAACGTGTAAGCAAGCCTACGCGTGGTGCGAAGTCGTTAGGTCCGATTGTACGCTGTACCATAACTGGGATGTATGGGCAGTAAATAATACCTGTGTCATAGAACTCAGGTCCCTTATATCCAAGGAGTGCGTACTCAATACCGTCTTGACCACCGCCACCAACTGTCTGGCCGAAGTTACCATTGTAGGTAGCTTCTGTACGGGTATCACGGTAAACATTGAAGCGACCACCGATAGAACCGACCTTGCCGATACCTACTGGCTGAGTATTGACGTCACCAGCAACTGGGACCCACTGGAACTCAGGAAGCATCTCAAGGATAGCACATACACGAGGAGTAGCAACGATGAAGTTAGCAGCACCACGACGGTTACGTACAGCAATGCGGTTAGCTTCAACGATCAAACGCTGATAGAAGTCACGGTTACGCTCAACGAGCCAGCGACCATCTGCAGAAGCAGGTGACCAGACCGAGAAACCTGGACCATAGCCAGCACCAAGTGCAGCTTGGATCATGCGCATGAGCATCTCACGATCGATTTCAGCTTGGATCTCGTAGCTCATTGCATTAGTGATCTCAGCGTCAATATCGATACCGTTCATGTTCTTAAGGTCTTGCTCAAGCTCAACGGACCAACGAGCACCAAGGCGGCGTGTACCGGCCTCAACTGCTGTCTTTTCGAACTTAACTTCAACCTGCGGGATGTTACCAGTAATCTCAAAAGCAGAGAGAATCTGTGCAACACCTTGGTCGTTACCGTTGAAATCCCAGTAACCAGTAGCACCTGAAAGCTGGTTGTCACCGGATGCACCAGTGAAACGAGTATCAAGAAGCTGATAACCAAGTTCTGCGTCAGGAAGGCTAGCTGAACCATTATATGGGACACCATCTCCTGAAGATGGAGTTGACTTACCATCGACACCAGTACCAAGTGAATCAGACTGGTAAGCATAGCGAAGAGCAAATGCAAGACCAACTGGACCACTCATGGGCTGAACACCAACGATATCGTTAGTAATGAGCTCAGGGAATGTACGACGGATCATCGGGATGAGCACCTTAGGAAGGCGTGCATCGTTCGGTGCGTAAGTATCACCGGATCCAATTTGCGAAGCTGGGTTGAACTGAACGCCACCTTGTGCAGCACCACCAAGGGCACCGCCACCAGCGGAGTTAGACTCTTCCAAGCACCATTTCTCTTGGTTCTCCAAGAGAACAGCCGTGTTTAAACGGGTGTGAGCATCGTCGATTGCCTTAACGGAATCGGATGTATAATCAAGCACTGGGGCCCACTTTTCCAAGAGGGCATTAGCGCGATCTTTATCAATAAATGATTGTGGTTTATTCATAATTTTTAATTTAATATATTTTTGTTTATAATGGGTAACCCCAAGTGACTCAGGCACCGAATGCCTCAATGTTTATGAATCAAACTAAATTACTTCATCAAGTCCAACCCTTCAAGATAAGGGTTTGCTGGTACTGATGGTTTAGCTTTCTCCTCAACAACTGTTTTTGGAGCATCAGCCTTCACAGTGCGATTGCTGATTGCTTCCTCACGAATAACTTCAAGTTGCTCTTTTTCCTTACGGTCAAAGAGACGTGCAGTGTATTCGAAATTCTCTTCGATAAATCTTGGAGACTTATCTGATAAAACTTTCTTAAGATAAGCAGACTTCTTACCACTAAACTTAGCACAACGATTCTCAAGGAATGCAGCAGACTTAGCCTGATTATAATTCTCATTAAGGGTTTCGTTAGTTTTCTTAAGTTCAGCAATTTCAGCTTTAAGCTCGTCCATTTCATTCTTACCGTCAACGATTGCGGATTTAACTGACTCAGCCATAAGCGAAGAGTCAACTGCAAGAGTTGATCGAAGATTGTTAAGGACGGTCAGAGCCGTGTTATTACGAGTTGCTTCTTCAATTGAAGTCATTGGAACTGCTTCGTCAATGTATTCTTCAATATAATTGGAAATAGACTCAACAAGCGACTCTTTAAATGTAGAAGCACTTTCATTAAGTTCTGTTTCATATTTTTTAATAACGTTGCCTAGCTTTGAGGCATTGTTCTTATCTACAGCTTCGACAATCTGTTGCATCTTAACTGTATGATCTTTATCAATTTGATTGATAAGAGCTTCAAGTTTTTCTGCATAAAGTTCATCTTGGCCCGCCAGTGCAGCTTCAACAGAAAGCTCAACTTTCTCCTTAAGTGCAGTCTCGATTGTCTCTACTGATTCTTCAGTAAGGACCTCTTGTAGTTCTGTTGGTAGTAATTCTTTATTCATAATTAAAAGAGTGGTTTTTCTGCTGCTTGACGAATTCGTGATTCGATCTTGTCTTGAACAGCTGACTGTAAATATTTATTAGCGACTGCGTAGTTTTCGCCAGAAATAGCATCAATAAACTTAATTATTTTGTCTTTCGTAGATGTTTCTTTAGTTTCTTTAGACATATTGTTATTTATTCAGGTTAAAATGTTAATCAAATCTTATTAATAAAGGTCATAATGCGCTCAAGAAGATATTTCTCAACTTCTCTCTTTGGAAGCTTAGCAATACTCTTTTCAAATTTATCATAAATTTCTTCATACTTACCATCTTCAGCAAGTACCCACTGCTTAGATTCTAAGATACCATTAACAAAAGCTTTCGGGTATGACGGATCAGCAACGCAATCTATAGCAACTAGCTTCATATTACGAACTGTATTATAATCGCTACTCTCTTCTAACGTACCAAGTGCGCGAGAGCTCATACCCACCTTAACACCATCATTAACTAATGAACGAACAATTTGTCCGCAGGGAGTTGTAAGTACTTTCGACTTACCATAAAAAACGTTACCATCTTGTGTAAGTTCTGTCACCATGTGACATGCTCTTTCAAGATCAACATCTGCAGATGAGGGGTGATTTAGCTCACCCATAGCGCGACCAGGCTTTACAAAATTTTCATTATATGAAGCAACTTCACGTTCAAGCTCATTGCGAGGGTAAAACCGCTTATTGCGATTTACTCCTTCTGCCATCATATAAGGCCCTTTGATAAAAAGAGATTTTGCACTGTCCTTGTTAGTCTGCTCTTCGAAGACCTCGAACTGATCTACGATATCTGGATTTTCACAAACAAGATTTAGTTTAACTGACATACGTATATTTATGTCAAAAGCTTATGAAATCTCATTTTCTGTTAAAATTAAAAATTTATAGTTGCGACCATCACAATATTTTCTTGCAGCTGCCCACTTAGCTTGGTTAGTTACATATTGTTTTTGCTCGTACAATAGGTGCTCTCGTTTCCTATATTTTGTAGTGGGTGGTTTTGTTTGCTTATATGGTTTAATCTCAACACAATATTTTGTAATTTTGTCACCCTCCTTAATAACAACATAATTATCTATATGATATCTATGCGTTCTTTTAGTTAGAGGGTTATAGTATGGTATCTTAATATTTTCAGAGCCCCACCTTAGCACTTTAGGATTATTATCGCAAAATCTAAAAAATTTTAACTCTAAACCAGATCTATATACTGCTCGTTCCCCAATAAATTTATCTTTATTATTAGGTACAAATAATCCTTGACGATATTTTTTATTCTTATTCATCAACCAACAATAAATCCAACAGGATCGTTACTACCAAATCCAGATGTTGCTCCGGTCATAAGCTCTTCTTCAAGCTCAGCTTTACGTTGTTGACCTTCTTGCAATAAGTCATAATTAAGAGCACCGCCACCTAGTAAACTAACCTGGCCAAATTTACCTCTCACACGCCCGATAGTAATCATTGATAAAGCTAATGCATACTCATATACCCACTGCTCTTTGATTACATCGCGAATCGACCGTTCTAAGTAAGTAGAAACTACACCGTAAAAGCGCTCATGCTTTGGTTGCGGATAAATTTTCAGATATTGAGAACGCTCATCGAATACGAGATCACGTTTAAGTGCTAGCATTTTTTCACGAGTATCAATAAACTCTTTAAGAGTATACCAAGATACCAAATCAAATCCATAATTACCCATAGCATATGAGAAGTATGTTTGTTGTGCCATAGTCTGCTCTAACGTAAATAATGTATTAATACCAGTATTTGAACCTTCTTCAAAGTCAGTAACAGCTATAACCTTTCTGTAATCCATTATATCATAATCATATACATTTTGATACGTTGTCATACTACTAGTAGACCCTCCACGTGATAATGTACGCCTTTGATTGGCAACAAACGTACCAGATAGAGATTCGTCAAAGGTTGTTAATGTATTAACAAGTGTGTGATCAAATAATTCTCCCTCATTAACACCATCTGTAAAGTCTGCCGATAAGGCAGATGAACTCGCAAACACAGATGATAATACATCTGATTCAGCAGTATAAACAATATCCGGAGTCTCACCATAAAACTCTGAACTTGGTCCTAGTGGATTGGTACCTGCAATTTTTTTAGCAGTTGTATCTAAGTCAGTATTCGCAAGGGTATAGAGGAGATCTAATCGTATACCTTTATTAGGTTCATATAAGTTAGAATCAAAAATCATATACTCTCGGGTATAGCCAGCGAAACGAGTATAATATTCAATTGCAATCTGAATATTTTCATTAAGCTGGTCAGAATGTATCTCCAGAGATACGACAGGGTAGCCTAAAGCTCTTTTAATTCTATCACCTAATCTAGTAAACGTTTCAATTTTATTATTAAGATTAGTTGACAAGAAAGCTGAAAGAGGTGTTATTTCACATGCAGATGCCATACAATTATTTAATCTACTATCTCAAAAAAGGTACCTAAAAGTTATGGTATATAAGATACAAAGTATTAAATATTGATATGGCTTATCAAGTAACTATAGTTCCAGCAACAAGTGGGCAACCAGATGGTCGTTACACTGAAGCTTACCTCGCAAATTTTATCAATACTACTGTAGTACCTACAAGTGGTGCTGTACTCACACAAATTTTAGAAAATCGTGGCTCTAACCTTATATTGGTTTGGGACGATAGCCTATAATAAATATTAACTAAACAAGGCCGCTCCTAGGAGCGGCTTTTTTTTATGCTTAGATATCAGCCCCTGCATCTGGGCCTGGCTCAACTGCGGCATCAAGCTCTTCTGCACCTGCATCAGCTTCTCCTGTATCTGCTGCGCCACCGCCACCAAACTCAGGAATACCGCCTGCATCACCACCACCACCAGCAACACCACCACCTTCACCGCCAATTTCTGCTTCAGCTCCAGCAGTGGCAGCTAGCTGCTCTTTCCACATTGGACCCGCAGCTTGAATCTGAGATAACTCCCATTGCATTTCTGCATCTTTACGAAGGAACTCTCTGTTAGCAAGAATATCGCGATCCTTCCAACCAAGATATTTTTTCTGAGCATAAGTAACAGATATAAATTCGTTACTTGCAAGTGTATTAAAGTTAGCAGCTTTAAGCTCAAGCTTTTGAGCTTCACGCATTTCAAAATAGTTAGTTGGGGGATTGAAAATAATCTCCAGATTAGTTTCACACAACTCTAACTCTTCCCATAAACCTCGTAATTTAAGATGTGTAATAAAACCTCTTTTAATAGCAGTTGCAAATCGTTGCTGCTGACGAATAATAAACTTTGCAAACTTAAGTTCTTCGCGTAAGATACTTGATGGATCAACTGTACGATCTTCCGGATCAATACGCGTTGCAGGCACTTTAAGAGAACGGTAAAGCTTCTTAATAAAGTACATTAAATCTGATAACTCGCCAAGGTTAGCACCACCAGGAAGCTGAGTAACAGAAGTACCCTCAGAACCTTGACGCTTAGCAAACCAGAATGCATCAAGCATAGATTGTGGGTTGAACTTATTAACTACACTGCTTTGATCGTTATCGAACGTCTTTTTAGACCAGTAATTCTGAATAAGCTTGCGTAAATAAGCTTCTGCTTTAGGAGGAGCCATGTTACCAACATCAACGTTAAATACTAGACGCTCTGGAGCTCTCACTAGTCGGTAAATGACAATTGCATCTTCAATTAAGGATAGCTGACGATATGGTCGACGCGCATTCTCTAAAAACGGTACTACAAAATCTTTTGTATCGTTATACACGCCTGAATTTGCATAAATTAACTGATTTTGCTCCATTGGAATCATTTCAGTCTTTTCAATTTTATCTGGTTGAGTGGTACTAAAAATTGGCTTTTTGTAAATATACCCTTTAACAAGCATATTTTGAATATTGTTATAAACAGGATCGACAATTTCCGCAGGAATATTCATTAACCCTAATACACCTTCTCGTGTATAATTTTCATGTAAAATAAGTTCAAAAAAGACTTCACCTTCAACTAAAAGCTGTCGGAAATACTGCCAACCTTTTGATCTAAGTTCGAAAAAATCAATATATTTATCAAACTCTTCATCTAACCCCTTTTTATCATCTACAGAAAGATCAATATTTTCATAATGAACTTTAGCTGCACGACCATTTTCGTCAACATTAACACATTCATCACAAATTTCATCTAAAGCATCTGATACTTCAGAATAAGCTGCCATAATACGATAGTCTCGTAGTCGACCGCTCTTATTAGTATCTAAAGATGCATACATTACATCCTGGAAAGAACCATCTTTACCAAAATCACCTATAGGTATATTATTGTATGGATTTGAAGATGTAACAGATGCTTTCGCTAACGCTTCAGCTCTCTGCGTACCATGCTTTGCAAAGTACTTATACTTCGTATTAAGTTCATCATCTTGTTGACTAGCGTACGGTAATCTATTTGAGATATAACTCACTAGATTTCTGCCAAACGTAGCAGCTCTACCGTCATTTGTTGGAGAAGTATCAGCCATCTTTAGTTATTTATTCTGCGGTGAAGTGGAAGCCATCTATTTCTGCTGAAGTCTTCCACCCCGCTTGGTTTTTGACAATAACATCAAATTTACCAGAAGCAGTAAGAGCTGGCATCATGATGTTAAGGATTTGATTATTAAGTACATTCCACTGACTATTTGGTAGAATGTAGCCGCTCACTTCACCTGTATAAGTTGTATTTACTGCAGTGAAACCTGTTGTAATAGCGCTGTTTGAACTGAGCATTATAAACTCTGTTCTATCATAGTTATCACCATAAAAAGTATAACTTCTTCCTCCAGATGATAAATTCCGTTTAATTGTGATAGGATTATCAATTGGTAATAAAGAACCGGATGTATTAAAGTAAACATTTGTAATATCAGGTATACCTGATAATGAAATTGTTTCTATATCTGCAACTGATGTTAATGAATCATAGAACGACTCATACTCTAGAGATGATAGACCTTGATTAAAGTTAAAGTCTGGCCTTACATTTATAAAATTATTTTCAATAAAGTAGATTGGAGAAGATCTTTCATTTTTCGATCTAAACAACCAACCCTTAATAGTAAATGATGTGTCTGCAATAATTCTAAATTTATCACTATATGTTGTTTCGGTAGGAGTATTTAAATTAATAGTTTTATCCCATAAAACTTCAGATCTAATTTCTATAGAATTATTAACATTATCTGATACCGGCTCTTTCCATGTTAAAATTATATACGGGTCTGTGTATGGTACGAAGTTGGAAATAATTTGATCCATATCTTGCATATATCTGCAAAGTATAGACATGTTAACAGTCAAGTTTACTGGTGTAGGTGTTCTAATAGCTGAAGCAGAATTAGCATTAGCATAATTTTCAAAATTATCAAGCTTATTAAACACTCTTTCTGTATCATATGATACGCTAGCTAAATTAATAGCAACAACTGGAAGCTCTATATTCTTAGCTTTGTTAACTATATCATGCATTATTCGCTGCTTAGGAGCGAACACATATCTAACACCGATTTCCTGCCGCGCATTATTATTTTTGTCATAGCGCTTAATAACTGTGTCATCAAAAGCTGCTACAAACTGCGTTAAGAGGTCCTTAACTTCAAAGTTGTAGGTGTAATTAACCATTGTATATATTTAATGCTTAAACGAATCTTTCGAGGAAGTATTTTGGTAACTTATGTTTAGACCGTAAAATACTATCCACAATAGTACCATCCAGTATATATGTAATGCATGTATCCTTTTTAGATCTAACACCTCTTCCGCATGATTGAATCAACGAGCATAACATTTTATTTTGATACCAATCAAAATCATTTTTCATCATTCGTTCAATTCTAACATCCTTAGTAGGTAAAAAAGGAGCTTTAATAATTATTTGAAACTTCGCTAGATCTCCTTTTAAGTCAACGCCATACGACATAGACGGTGATACAAGCACAGTTGGATCTACACTAGCCATATGCTTATCTAGAATATCTTCATTCTTAATACCAGGCTCGCGATATAAAAATCTATCTCCATATAACATAGTACCTAATTTAGCTGTAATATTATTATTTTGAGAGTGAATAATACCTTTATCGTTTACATGATGATTACATATTTCTGCTACCTGTTTAATAATACGAGGGAGGTACTTATCCATTGTATGATAGTTTAACTTATACTTTGGATTACAAACAATAGGAGCCTTTTTAGGGTCAAACGTCGATTCAGCTTCGACATATTTATAGTCTTCAATTCCTAAAGACTTACAAAAATTATCTGGATCAATAATTGTAGCTGACATTAGGATTACCTTATCAGCATAATCAAATAATCTATATGCTAACTTATTAACCTTAAGCGGCATAAATGTAATTCCTGTAGCATCCTTTTCATAAACGTACTCAGACTCTTGCCACGAATCGGTAACTAACCCGACTTTACTTTGCAAGTTCATTATACGTTGCATATTAGTAGTAAGATCTAGAATAGCCTTTTTATTATTTGTTTTCTTGACAGCAAGAATATCTTTAATCTCTTCTATTTTATCGGTAAGATCGATTTGCAGCTCCGTTAACCATTTAACTGCTGGCATTCGTTTAGTTAATGGTCTAATATCAACATCCATTCTTGCAAGAAACTTGTAGTCAATTTTACAAGTAAATTCTTTAACTAACTGATCCTCTAACTCTGACGCTTCATCACAAATTAAAAACTGCCTCTTCTTAAGATGATTAGGTAGAGCGAAAAACATATTATAGTTTAAAGTATTAAACTGTGATACTAAAGCTTTATTTCTTGCTTCATAATATGTACACTTATTTTTAGCCCAGCAATCCGCTTTTAAATTAGCAGAATGTAGGCATGGTGCTACGTCAACAGGATAACGCTCATCTATTGCACATTGATAATTTGACTTGCCTTTAACAATTGCAGTATCTTTAAATAACTCTTTATACTGATCTTGTAATGCTTTTGTAATAGTCAACGCAGTGCAGCCAAACGATGACATTTCATCACACTCATCTTGGTATGTATAACCACCCTGCGTGCGCTTATAAGCAGCATATGAAGTAACTAACTGACGAAACTCATCAGGACTTTCGTCAGCAACATTACCCAATGTTTTTGATATAAAGCTTTTACCACTTCCTGTAGGCGCGTTACATACTACAAATTTGCTACCTGTTTCAAAAGCCTCATCAATACTCTTAAGGAGTTTAACTTGCGACGAATTTGGATCGTATCCTTTCGGAAACTGTTGCAATAAGTTATTAATCACCTATATCATTATAGTCTATCAACCCTATAAATCAACTTCATGTAGTGGCATTATATACAAATTTTCATTGTATATTTTAGACTTCTTTGATGAATCTAAAAACTTAACCTGCAAATCTAAATCTCCAAAATTAAGTAATTTACTAAGTTTGTAGCAAAGAATAGTTTTCGATCCTCGTTTAGTTATTTCAAACGGATACGGAATTTCATACATACGTGTCCTTACTTCATCCTCTAAAGTTAATCTAGCATAATGTTGTTTTATTTGAAAGATTCTTAGCTTACCTTTTCTAATAATTTTACGATCAGTGCATATGGCAACGTCTTGTAAAAGGTATGGCTTTATATGATTGGAGAAATTTTCAAGGGATACATTCATGAATTCATAAAGTTAAATTTTTGCTCAGGTGACATTGGGTAAATGTTCTCATTAAAATATTCCCAAAAATCTTTATCTGGAATTTGTTGAATTAAATCGCAAGAGTTCATATTAATAGTTCTATAATCTTGCATCAAAATATCCCATACTACTAAAACATTTTCTGCTGCTTCGTTAATCTTTTTTGGTCCGCTAGGCGGAGCGTAGTTTAAAGTAACCCGCCCGTTAACAGAGTTTAAAAGCTCGTAAGATTTAGTACATAGCATCCGCCTTGTAGGACCATCACCTGCTTGAGGTCGGCGCCGTACAAATCTTATTTCACATACATTTTTAAGTAGTAGTGAATCAAGAGCTACTCTTTGAATTATCATCCTTTACTTTGCAAATACCGAATAATCTATCTTCATTTAGAAAAATACCTCTCTTTATTGTAGAGCCATTCACATCAATATTAGCAACAGTAACGCCAAGATTGTTAGGAAAGATAACAATATCTCCTGGCTTTGTATATTCTGCTTTCGGTCCAGCAAGAATAACTTTAGCTTTACGCCAAGCTTTTGTTAATGCGTTAGTAGGTACGAAAATACCATTACGTTTAATTTCACCTGTGTCATTATCATCAACATATTCAACTAATAGGATATCATCAAAAATCATTGTAAGTTCAAACTCATCTGAGAGACCTACATCACCTTGACTATTAGGTGAGAGATCAATAAGATGCTTTTGAGGTGCAAGAGTGTCAATACTTCTTTGTGCCATATCTATATTTACTATAGGTTAAAAATTAATCAAGCATGTTCTTATATATCTCTAGCTCACGAACAGACATATTTTTATTCTTAGCAATCATCTTAAGTTGATCAGTCTCGTCTTGCTTCTCTTTATCTTTTTTAACCTTCTTAATGTAGCTAATACGTTTAAATTTTAATCGTGGTATTAGATTATAATACATTTTATATGTCTTTTGTTTATCTGTATCAAAGATACCACAATATTTGTTAAGAGTTTCATTAACAAAACCAACAGTATCTTTACTATACATAGTAAGCCAGCGATTAAACAAAAACGGTACAAATGCTTGTTCGCCTTCTGAGTCCAAGGGCTCAGGCTGCTTACTCTTATTAGAGTAGAAAAGTTTATTTTGTAACTGGAAGAAGTTCATTAATATATTTAGCGACTGATTTTGCTGTAAACCTATTATTATAAGTTTGTTGCTGCCTATCCTGTACCAATTGTAACATATCTAGATCAGATAGCAAATCCATAATAGTATTACCAACATTTCCGTCCCAGTCATCTACTTGACAGATAGCAGCCTTGTTATAAATTTTTGTGTTTGGCAGTTTCGGTGATACTACCACAGCACCACTTCTCATAGCTTCATAATGTCTAAATGTTTCCATACTTACATTACCAGCCGGACATACTACAACTTTAGCGTCATGGAGTTTTTCAGAATAAGCGTCAGCATCTAACCCCATATTAAAGCCTTTTGATATATTAAAATCTAGTTTAGGTCTGTTACTAGACGACATATTCTGAAAAAAATTAATTACAGGATGCATATATTGTTGTCTATTTACTGACGCCATGTGACCTGCAAAGAATACATCAATTGGTCTATATTTTATAGGTCGGTTAATAAGTTTTTTATGCTTCTTATTATAACCGAGTGGAAATGAATGGACACTACTACACTCTTGGGTTGGTAGTAAATATGCCTTAAATGTAGTAGCGTTATCTTTCCATTCTTGAGGAACATTATCAGTCATAAACTCGTCTGCTAGACCAATGATAACGTTTCTCTTATTTGTATCGAGTACTACTTTATCGCGATAATCCCATTCCTGGGTCATACTAACTACGTGGAGTTGCGTATCACTATCAAAGTTAAGCTCTTTAATAACTCCTTGAATATAGTTCCATTCACAGAAGCCTTTATCAACTCCATAATACTCTGTTCCTGTAATCATTATACAATTACTTTTGTAGTAGCTACAAATTGATCTCTAATTTCGTAATTAAAGTAATTGCAAACTTTGATCATAAAACTTTCCGCGTCTTCATCTGATAGCTTTGAAGAGTATGCAAAACCAGGGGCATCTTTACCTGCATCAATATTAAGTGCTGTATGACCAAGAGTAACGTTGTCCTTACTATATGTAATCGATACACTTACCTTACCTTGATCACGCTCTTCACCATCGGAGCCTGTGAACTTATCTATCACCATAAGATCATCACCTTTCATTGTAATAGGAAGCTTAATGTATTCAGAAATAATTTGCGCTACTGCGGTATTAAATAAACGTTGAAAAGAAACCGCACCCAACGGACACATATTAGGAATCTCCCAGCAAAAATTAATTGCATCTTTTGACGAGATAAAATCATCAGTTAAAGTATCCTCCAAATCAATAAGATTGTCTTTAACTTCCATTGGAGCGCGAAACGCTACAATATTACCTACGGGTGAAACATCTTTACGAAAATATTCATACGCAAATCGGTTATGAATTAAAGATCCATCATATATGTCTTGTTCTATAATCATTACTCTGTTAGTATATAGTACTATATCAAGAAGGCAAATACTTAGTTACTAGAGGATTATCTACGTTTGCCCAGTATAAACTACAACTAACGCCAACCGGTCTTATACCATATACTTTATGATTAGTTTTTACTTTTGTATATGCATTATCGTAAATAGCTCGGTTAATTATTTCTTCTCCAGCACCAACATTTACACCTTCTCTTTTATATTTTTCATAATTATCAAACATCTCTTGATAAATGTTCATACAATTACCACTACCAAACATTAAAAAATCAGATAATACAGCAGGGTTACCACAAACATCAGGTGAAAATATTGCAGGTTGTGTCAAATCATAATCTGTAATATCGATAGGTGTTTCAACACACATATCAAACCTTGTTCTTATAACTGCGTCATATTTTTTATCTGATTTATTTAAAAGTTCAAATCCTCGTTTAGTACTATAAAAAAGAGATTTGTGAGTTACCTCACAATCAGATCCGCTAAATGGTATAGGTTCTTCAATTAAAATATCTGTTGGTTTCCATAAGTCATATATAAAACTTTCATCTTTACTTTCGTCTTTCCAAGTGTGGATAAAAATGTCATACTCCTTAAAATCCACAATATTTTTTCTAAAAGAGTATATACCTATATCTACAAATCTTTGCTGACCAAATATGACAATCGCTTTATTCATTTTCAGTTACTATATATTTATCATTTGTATAAGATGCATCTCTAATCACAATTAAATCTGTGTTCTTGTGAAAAGATGACTCTGATACAGTATATGGCTCAAGTACAAATATTTCACCTTCACGAAATCTTTCACCATTTATTTCAACATCTCCTGAAACGACAATATTAATTTCAGTGCTTTTTTTATGGTAGTGATTTTGCGTCGGAGCACCTTTCTTATACTTATGATAACCTACTTCAAATTTTTCCGTCTTTAACACAGAAGGATCAAAGTTGCCAACCACCCAACCATTTACCATATCCTTTATATTATACCTTTTCATTTGATTCAGCTTTTGTTATTCTTGGAATATGCCTACCACCATCAAACGTGGTTACTTGTAAAATGTTTATTATGAGTTCAAACATTTTTTTATCTACAGTTCTCGCTGGTATAGAAAAATAATTAGCGCAATTATGTCTTACAGCATGCTCAGCAGTATATTCATCAGATACCAATGCTGCTCTAATACCTTTATATTTATTACCAGCTATATTAACCCCCTGACCTGTTCGGCAAAATGCAATAACATGATCACTATAACCACGTCTAACTGCTTCCACTGCTTGCGAAACATAATCATTATAGTCACAATCTTTATTTACAAATGTACCATAGTCAACATAACGTATACCAAGTTCATCTAAAACCTTACACGCTTCATTTTTAATATCAAACCCGGAGTGATCTGCACAAATGGCAATAGGCTTATCACCAAATTTAACTAGTGTATGGGTTAAGAAAAACTCAAGCTCACTAGGAGTGCCCATCAAATGCATTTTATTAACCTCCTCAATAGTAATACGCTTACCATTTTCAATCATTAGATTGTATAAGGGGCAGATATAAAATTCTCCTTTGGTGGTAATATCTTGATCGATCATTACCTTAGCATATTTTACAAAATCTGAACCTTTTGAGAACGTATACACACCTACAGCAGCATTCTCACTTATAACTTCCTTTTCAGCAGTTCGTGTAACAAAATTATTGTCATCTAATTTTGCATAACTATACCCATTATTATTACTTTTAAATGTAAGAATAGTACCGTCAACCGAGGTATCAATTTTTATTGGGTCAAAGAACGGTTCAAAGAAAACATCTAAAGTATAAATTAACAGTGGATGATCATTATTAATATGATCTTCAGCCATTAAACATGTTTCTACAGACCCACGGGTAATTTTATCTAAAATAATAATTTTAATATCGTCACCATACCGTTGTTTTAAAATAGTATCGAGCGAGTAATCACTTACATGGTCACGTCGTATACAGAAAATAAGATTACACTCATCTTTATTATCAATTGACTCAAGACTTAAATCAATCATTTGCGTATCACCTACCATTATAAGTTGTTTTGGCATTGCATAATCAGCGTCTACAAACCTCTGTCCTTTACCAGCAATAGGTATTAAAATATTAACTTTACTCATTATTCTTCTTAATTAAATTATATGTCATGGAATGTGCAATTGCAACTGCTTCTTTAACAGGCTTTTTACTAATTAAATTAGTAATAGTAGCTGCAGCAAAAGTATCACCTGCTCCAAGAATATTTACACCTTTCAAAACATCTTCTACTTTCGTTGAGAATGTATCTTGCCCATAATATGTACTACCGGATGTATAATGTACAAGTATATCACCTTTAACATATTTACGAAGTTCTTCTATAGGCATCCATAAGTCTTCATCAGATATAAAAAGTAAATCTACATACTTTAAAACTTGCAAGTCCTTAAGAGGTTTCCCAGCACAAATATCTGCAGATATTTTTTTACTTGTTAAGGAGACTTCTTTAACGAAACTTAAATCGTTGAGCTGGTTAAGGTATAATATATGTGACCAATCCGATATTTGTATAAAGGGGGTTCTAGTCTTTACAGATAATGTAGCTGTCGAAGCTCGACGAACTTTTTCTTTATCGACATAAATTAAAGCCTCTCCTATTTCCGTTGGTTCTATTCTAACATTAATATTATTTGAAAAATTAATAAAAGCTTTCCAGACGTTACCTACGCTACCAATTGTTTCGTAAGATTTATTACCATCAAAAATAGTATCATATGTCAAATGGCCATATAATGTAACGTTAGAACTTGTCATCTTTATCTAAATTAAAAAATAACTCTTCATCAAAAGGCGGTATTATATTTCTACTTTCACATACATCAAATAACTTATCTAAACAATTATCTCCTCCAACTCTATTCAAAATATTACCGCAGCAATATTCCCGAATTGTTTTAACAGCATCAGAGGGGCAAAAACTATACCCAACTTCTTTCATAATATTTAAATCAAAAATATCATCACCTACATAACACATTTCATCAGGTAATATATTATAGGTACTTTTAAATATATTTATGAAAGCGCTTTTACATACACCTCTAGATGCATAAAAATCTATTGACCTATTTTTTGCAATTGACTCATTAATATTAGTATCTCCTGAAAGAAAAATTACCTCTACACCAGCAGATTTAAATTTCTTAATAGCTGAAAAATCTTTATCGCAAAACGTTTTATACTTTGCTAATCCTGTGTTATCGTAGTATTTTTTACCATCGGTAAGAACACCGTCCACATCTAAAATAAGTAATTTAATCATAGTAAATAATCTGAACAAATATTAATATCTTTAATATTATATTGTTGATTGGGAATTGCAACAACACTTTTACTATCATATTCAATATTCATATTTATACTATCAGAATGGTACCATTTATAACCATGACCTGTTAATACAACTAACTCACTTTCATGAAAAAAGCAGTTTGTTTTTGCTTCTAATAAGTTTATAAATGCGGCATTATTTTTGCAATGCAACCACAATTTACGCTGTAGTAAAAAATCTATTTGTATTTTATATTGAGGTAAATCATGTCCTAAATAGTAATTACCTTTAAGATACCATACATCTGTCTCTACATTATAGCCTTGCTGTAAGGTTTCAATCAGGTAGTCGGGATGATTTTCAACGTCTTTATTTGGGCCATTTAGATTACCGCGATGTGATATAAACATTTTAAAATTTGTGCGTATCTATATCTTTATTATACTTATTGGCTGCAACAAAGATCATTTCATCAAGCATTGTTTCAAAAGTATAAGTTGGCTTCCAACCCAGCTTAGTTCTTAACTTAGTTGAATCACCTTTAAGGTGCTCAAGTTCCTCTGGTCGTTCAAATTTTTGCGACGTCTTTACAAACTTAGTATCAACACCAAGAGTTTTAAATGTATAATTAACAAGATCACGCACTGTATGTGAAACACCAGTTGAACAAACATAATTGTCAGGCTCATCTTGTTGAAGCATTAACCACATCGCTTTGACATAGTCTTTGGCATGCCCCCAATCTCGACTTGCATCAAGGTTACCAAGCACAAGCTCTTTAGCCCGATGCTGTCTAATATCAACAGCACCGTTAACGACTTTATTAGTTACGAAGTTGATACCACGCCGCG